>Ga0163217_1030497_pt1 | contig 13644 bp, 11 predicted proteins | sample SynspAceP_FD_185933 | JGI IMG/M metagenome (GOLD analysis project Ga0163217, IMG submission 185933) | Saline lake microbial communities from Ace Lake in Antarctica - Synechococcus sp. Ace-P (PacBio error correction) | ecosystem: Environmental > Aquatic > Non-marine Saline and Alkaline > Saline ... | reverse complement strand
ACGGCAGCCCGAGTGGTGCTGCCACAATTACAACAGCATCACGCGAACCAAGATGAAGAACTCCGCTTGGACACCATTAACAGAGGAGGATGTAACAGCAAGATTTGCCGCTGGTGATCCTTATGTCATCCGAGTAAAAATCCCTCGTAAAGAGGAGTACGTCTGCACGATTTATGATCCGAGGTTGGGTGATGGTCCATTCCTCACCTTAGATGATACGGTACTGTAAGTCGGATGAATGCCCTACTTTTACCACTTGGCAAACATTGATAGACGATCACTTGATGCGCATCACTCATGTGATTCGTGGCGAAGAATGGCTTCCAGTCGCTCCACTTCCACGTGTTGCTCTACAAGTTTTGGCTGGGAAGACACCAGTGCCTGAATTTGCACACTTACCACTTTTGCTCAAGCCTGATGGAATGGAAGCTTCCAAGCGGGGACGGAGAAAAGTGGTTCCCAGTTTTTTTCCAATCGATTGGAAAAATCAAGAAAATGGAGAGACTGCCGCTGGTTTTCGGAGAACAAGGGTACTAGCCAGATGCTTCCTGAATTTCTTGGCTTTCTGGGCTGGAATCCCGGTATTAAACGATCGAAGATTCTCAATGGAAGAATTGATCGAAGCATTTCCGATCGAACGAATGGGAAGTCAGGAAAAACCAAGTTTGACATTGCTAAGGCAAAATGGGTTACAATGAGCAGTACATCCGAGCCATGTCCATTGCTGATGTGGGCAGACTCCTTATTGCTGATGCAGCAGCAGCATGACTCCAAGGTATCAACGGAGAAAGCAAAGACGATAATTCAAAACTCTTGAAGTGAGCGCATTACGTTTCCTTCGGAACTTTGGGTCAAGAAAAATTTATCATACTTCCACTGCGAGCATTTGATGACGACATTGCTTCCAAGAAATGGAATCCAGACGCGTAAAATCCTACGGCTTATGCCACAATATTGGAAAACTTCACTGGATCATTTTGATTCAAAACAGCTGCGAAAAAAAGTCAGTTAAAGAAGCTGCCGCTAATTCCGAGGAGATTAAACTTGGAAAAGTAAATGCAGGCGGTTCGCTTGGGGCAACCACATGGTTCCGGAGATAGGTCCTGAATCTGATTGGATTAGTGCTATATTAGTAGCAGAAGAATAGCCAAAACGCCATCAGATTTGCGGTTAGCTTCCTTAATTGAATCGATTAAATAAAAATCATGCCAAGAAAAAAAAAAAGAAGTAGATCCTAAAGTACACGATGAACTCCAAAGGCTTCAAAATGGAAAATTCAATTTCCTTTGGGGAGATTTTCATTCCTCTTTCTCCATCGACAGATCAATGAGTTCTCAATAAAAAACGTTGAAGATAAAAGAAGCTAAAAAGATTAGAGACGATTTGACGAACCAAAAAAACGAGGCAAAAAACCCCAAATCTTTAATTTCCTAAAAAATTTCTAACTAAAGGCCGCCAATCTGGAGCCTTTTTTTATTAAACTTAGAGTTTAGATATCTTATTGAAAAATACAAACAGCTTCCTTTGTAGCCTTGCGCAATATTAATAGCAGGTGGCTGATCAAGCCAAAAAGGAAGGATAATGGGCCAGAATGGATCAGCCAGTTCCAAACTGCCGGTCAACCAACGCGCACTATATGTTATCCAAATACGACATTCCCAAACTTATGCTGACCAAGCGGCTATGCTTGATTGCTGGTGTGTACCGCCCGGAAAATGGAATTAGCCCTGAAGAATTATGGTTGCGGATTGATTATCAGACCCCCTATCTTGATAAGTCCAAATTGGTGACGACCCCTTTCGTTATAAATCGTACAGCAGACCGGTTTTCTCCTTCCGAATCGCGCTATTCCAAAGGCAAAACGTTGCAAATTGGGCTAGAACAATGCCTATGAGTTCTATTTGGCAAAGGGACTATAAATGAAAGGAATCACATTTTTGGCGAAGGGAGTCGTTATCTTGAAGAAACTGAAAAAAAAACGAATAAAGTATCCTCCCACGGGGCCATTATTGTGACCAATAATGCTTACGGGGTATCTAACACAGTTATTTCGAAACCATTTATCTTGGAGTCCAATCAGCGTCCTGCCCCACCCCAAGTTTACTTTCCGGATTTGCCCACTGCCCTATGGAGGAAATAGCGACCGAGCTCGAAAACAAAAGATAGCGTCTGGAAAATTTTGAAAAAATTCCTCGCAGAAATATCTTCGACCACTATTGGAAGGGAAAAATGAATCTTTTGAGGACTGACCCAAGTTCCTTCAATTACTGTTTCATCATCCAAGGGGAGATTATTTTTTATCCTTTCAGAAGCCCTATGAATTAAACCTTCCAACGGGTCGCTCGGGTAGCATTAGGACTATGGCTGCGGTGAATCAATAGAAATCAAGCTAAGTGCGAAGCTCAATTCAATCCCAGCCCCGCTGTAAAAGCTTGGAGATTTTCGAGACATTAACTCAGTGTATAAAATCCCGGAAAATGTATTGGAGATCGCTTGATTTTACTCCTCCAATCTCAATAAGACCCCAGAAAGTATGCAGGAGAAATAATGCTTCAGGAAGATTCGAAGCCAATTACTTGGAAAGGAGGAAGAACTATTTTTTAAAGCAAATATGCGCTATACCGAACCACTTTTGAGACCTTCGCTGGAGTAAGGTTTTGCATTTAGAAGTGATGGACACTACGGGTTTTTGGAATTACACCACGTGTTTGCTAATCAATGAAGGGAAAAAGCATTTGGACAATAAAAACACTCCGGTGGACCTTATCAAAAAAATTACTTTGTGAGAGCATATACTTCTTGAGCCTTAATGGATGGCGATCAAAAGTAGTTGCCTTTTATTCCCAATTCAGGTGCCACTGATTCCTAGTCTGTTGCCGCGATCAAAATCTACCTTTGCAAAACTGTGCTGGCGTTTCTATTTTTACTGAAAAAAACAATATTACGAGCCAGGTGAGCGCAAGTGAATTTGAATATCTGGTGACCGATCAAAAAAGTAACCGATGACAGCTGATCGACAAGTCAGTACTCTTGACGTCAATCAGGTCTTGCCCAAGCTATTCTAATCAAGAACTTGATCGGGATCTCCCCTTGCCAACCGATCAGTTCTGATAAAATCTTGGAAGAAGGATTCAAATTTCCCTTTGGAAATCAAATTATTGCCGTAATGGGTAAAGGTCACCTTCCCGAACTCTTCCACCGTTCCGATGGAAATATCAACAGCCCTAGTCAAATTCCTTAGCGGATTTAGAAAAATACAACTTGATTAATAAAGCGGGAGTTTAGAATTCCAGGTTTGAATTTTGTGGAAAGAATTTGAAATCGCATATTCGAGCAGAATCTAGAGAGTGTTCTCCTTTGCGAATATTTCACTTGAAATCGAGCGGTTAGCAATTATAGGCACCATACGAGTTTTGAGTTTCTCAGACGGGTTCCATCGAAGTCAAAGCCCTGACGGTAGAAGAGATCCAAGCCAAACATGAAAGAAGGAGAAATACTCATGAGGAATTTACGATAGAAGAAGAAAAAGCTGATCCAAGGGCACATTATGATTTATGCGAATCCTGACAATGTGGTAATCCCGCCAAATTTCAATAATGGAAAATACTGCCCAGTTTCTGGCCCTTTACTTATCAGGCCAAATCGCTGGCAGTGAGCGTCACAGGACTCCCCTGCGGTCCGATTTAGAGGTGGCGAGCCTGCTTTCTTGATTGAGGGGAGTTCCTATTAATTTTTCCCCAGGAAAACGACTTAGGCGGAGGAGGGTCTGGAGAACAGTCGCTCAAGTGATTGATGGAATAAATGTGTTTCCACCGCTCGAGTAGAAGTCATCAAACGAACCGTTACCCGTGTTTGGAGATGGTGAAGGAATGGAATTATTTCCCATTTTTATCGAAAACAGGCAGAGAATTAGAACTTGCCAATGGAGCGATGCAAAATAACTTTACTTCCATTTAAACTCACGGCTACTCAACGCCTTAAGGGGATTTTCAAGAAGTTCAAAATGAGCGAAAAAAGCCAATCCACTTCTAGAGGGCTGAGCCCCACCCTGTGATGGAATTCCCCCGAGCTGATTTACCGCTGAATCAGAATTGCCGTGAAAAAAGTCCAGTTAAATCCGCTGAGTCCGGGAGGTCCGATGTGGGTTAGAAAATCGGGGAATCAGCGAGAAGGCGAGATTCATTTATGGCTCTTTCCTCATACATTGCACAACAAAATTGAACCACAGCCGATAGTGAACCGAAATTAAAACCATTATGCAAAAATGAAAAAAAAAAACTCATCTTTCTACTATCTGCTTTTAGCAAAACTTAATTTTTTGCTTTTGCCCAAACTGCAACTATTACCGGAGTGTTAAAGATGCCGGAAACTGGCGAAAACACTTCCCTATTGCAAATATCTTTGTCAACAAATACCACGATTGCGTACCGGGTGACGGGATTTAGATGGTAAATACACCCTTTCCGACTTGAACCGGGATCCATCGAGAATTCGGATTTTCCTTTTTGGGCTACACTGCCGAAATCAAAAAAGTGCACTTGAATCCTGGAGGAACCACACCTCAATCTAAAGCATGAAAGCTATCATGACCGAACTCTCTGATTAGTCGAGAATCAAGGCCTCCACGTGATAAAAGTGGGAAACGGCGGATCTTCGGCAAGTTTCAAAACCTATTCTTGGGTAAGACGAAGTAGCGGCACTTTCCAGTATCGAAAATCCTTGGGTGGTGGATTGGCCGAGGAGAAGAGAAAAAACGTTTTTCTCGCAACTGCTTATCAAACCAGTCGAAATTGTCAATAATTACCTAGGCTATAAAATCAGCTTTGATTTGAGGAATTTTATAATTCACCCATGAACTATCGAATCGTTGGTGCAGCGAGATTCATAAAATGGAACCCAACTCTAGACTCAAAAGGCGGATGGATCAAAATCGATCTTTCGTCTATCAAAAATCTCCGATGAATAGTGTTCAGAGGCGATGATCAAAGGATGAACAGGAGCAACAGCGATTTTTCTCTATGGCGAAAGCCAGTGGATCAGCATCCAGAATATGAGGGACGGATATTTTGCAAATGAGATCGCAAATCGGTATCCCCTACAAAAACCCTGAACTCATCCACTCCAAGCAGATAAGCCGGGCGAATTTCTGATTGCGATGAAGGTCGAATTAGAAATTCATTAATCAGAAGGGCTATTCCCAAGTCAACACCTATTTCGATGGCGCCCTATCCAGATCTTGGCTGAAGGTGAATAAGAACTGTTCGAGTGCAGGATAACGGAAATGATTTCTTAATCCTCAGGATTTGATCTTTCTCCGGGGATATTGACTAAGCGCATTTCCACACTCTTGCCTTTAGGATGTACGATGCCTGAGAAAGCTATCCAGCTTCAAAAATTTAAGAGCGGAACTGCCGCCAAACTTCTCAAGAAAAAATCTACCCACACGATAAACCTTAATACTATGCAGGAGAATCAACTTTACTCAAGCCCCTACTTCAATTACGGAAATAGGCTATTTGATAGATGAAACTCAAGCAAGGTCCTTCATGTCGGAGCTGATTCAATGCAGATCGGATTTGTGATTGAAAGAAGTTTAAAAATCTCATGAATGGATCGTAGTCGGTACTCAGACTTCCCGACTCCCTTAAATCAGGGAAAAATACGACCTACGTCCTATACGAATTGGAATCGAAACTATTGCCAAATCACTATTTCACTCAATCCCAAGCATTACTGGGAATCCGATCAGCGAGGCTTGAAGTCAGAGCAAAACGAGCTATGGCGCCGAATCGAGTGAAGGTATGCGGATTTAAATTATCTATGGGCCTAAAGAATTGGTGACACTGACCCTACAAGCACGAAAAACGAACGCGGACCTTCCTGTAAACAGCTTACGCTTTTCAACCCGCCATACTGGGAATCAAACTCCAAATCGTCCTGATTTCAAGCCATCCCAACTCCATTCAAAAGATCTTTGACTCTGGAAGCGATCCCTGCAACAAGGATTAGATAGATTTCCTTATCCAATTGAAAAAAATCTGATTCAGGAATGTGAAATTGATGAAAAGATAAACCCACACTGGTCAATCCGTGGCATTTATCAAACGATTTTCGAAGGATGGTCGATTAGAATCTGACCGAGATGTCCGAATTTGCGCTACAGATATGGGACTTCTATGGACCGATGAAACTCGCAATCCAAGCGGCAGACAAAAAAGGAAGGCCAGCCGCAAAAGTAGAATTGATCCAGCCACTTAACGCTCCAGTCTTACTCCTACTCAGGCTTATTTCCCTCAAGGTAAAAACAGTCTCCCCCCTATCCGAGTGCCTAGAAAAGCCGATGAAAGTGATTGGAAATTGGATTCTGTCAACCGTTGGAGGAGCAAGGTCCAAAAAACTCCAAGGCCAACTATGGGAAACGCCAAGCTAGTTTCCGTCAAAGGAGAGAAAAAAAAACTATTGGCAAACAGACAATAACTTCCGATTCTGGGTTTAAATATTCACTAGCGGGTGCAGTGTTCAAGGAATACGAAGTTAACCATTACCCCAAGGACTTCAAGTTGGGAGACAGCAGATCCGAATATCCCCCTGGCTCACGCGCGCCCCCCCCCCCCACCCCCCCCCCCCTGAGCCAGTTTAACTGTTTCCCTCTAGCATGGAACCAATCTTGATGACGGAAACACCGTACATTTATGGTTAGTGTCGGGAGGCAGCTTCCGAGCTTCTAGGACAATCTTCAGAACCATCTAACCCATTTGATATCGATACGAACGAGAATTGTCTGCTCGGACGTTTCATGCTCGGACACCAACCTAATATCCGACACCCCAAGTTGGCGTCGAAATCAGGGTAGTCACCCGGTCTTCTTACCTAACTCACATGACAAAGATAAACTTTCTTACCTGAAAACCTTCGAGCCCATTGCTGCGCCATCAGGGCAAATAAAATCTCTGGGATCAAAGGGAATTTCAGATCGAGGGCTTTCAGCCCAACCCAGTCCTTTCTTCAAGTGGCATTATACCCAAAGAAGCGAGATCGTCAATTGAAAGACAACGCAACCTGTTAGTGAAGCCGTACTTGGTAAAACCGACGAATCCCGGAAGTAAACATGTCTCATTCTATACTAATGAAAATGCTGAGTCAATGACTTGTGGAAGTCCGTGGATTGGATCTAAGACGGCACTTCGCCATGTATTCTGGAACATTTACGAATTAAATGTAAAGTAATCCGTAGCCCATTTAAAATCCTTAACTTTTGACTATGCGTGCCCAATTGGCCTAACCCCTCTATTCTTTCTTTTTGTTTGCATCTTATGCCCAAACAGTGTGGGGATTCGGGAGGATATACGAACTTCTTCCTACATCACCAGGCCAGTCCTTGGATCAAGAGCCAGCTCAGTTCCAGGAATAGAAGACCCAACTTTTGCCCTGGTATTCGAAATCTTCAAAGTGCAAAAAAGCCGGATTTGAAGTCCAATTCCAATACATCTCCATTGGAATTTGCCCAGCCAAATGGAGAGACAGCACCGATTTTTAATCAATGAGACAGAAAATTCAATTATTGAAAAATGCCCCTTGCTCTCCAGCTTTTCCTAGGAAATCAGGTCGCATTCGATTAAGTTGGCCCTTCATTCGGGTATCTATTGAATGTGAAAGAACCTCCGATCGAGGAATTTGAAATGCCAACGGAGGCACCTTCCTCCCTTTGGCAGGAGTGATAACAAACCAAAGAAATTGATGTACGCCTGACCGCGGCGCAGGGATTCCCAAGCTTTTTGGAAAAAAGTACGCTGGCAAGCGAGTTAGATTTGCCTTACGATTTCACCAATCTTGAGAGTCTGGATCGGTTTTTGAGATCAGTTCGACCAATCTTGAATTTACGGCTTGCCTATCTTTCCAGTCAGGAGAAATGAAAAAAAAGGATGAACAGTTGCCCGTGTGGTTGATGTCATCGGTGCGGGTGTTGAGTTGTCAGTTTTTGACTTCTGATTTTAAGCCTTCTGATTTTTTCTGGACTTGTCCGTAATCTTGCCATTTCTCCGGACTTACCCATGTAAATGAATCGCAAGTCACTCGCAACAACTCCTTCATTCCCATCATCGGGAAGCCCTTTATCTGTCGAGCGCAATGTTGTGGCTATTGATTCTGATTGGCAGAAGGATGTTTCTCAATTTGACTTATTGAAAGATTCTGGAAGGAAAGCCAAATTGAATGATGCTCCAAAGCTAAAAACTGGTTGTTGTCCATTATTCCATATACTGCCTATTGATGAGCTGCGCAAAGCTGGAAAAATGATTTCCCTTAGATGAAAATAAAAAGCTAAATTGATTTACCAGAGCAAGTGGATTATACGGATTACGACGCGATCATCAAGTTGCTTCAAGCATGCAACAGCAAGTTAATTCTGATTGTTTTTACCATCAAATGACCATCGAGCAAGTGCAGAAGTGACTTACAAATTCACTCGAACCGCCCCCGAAACACACTATGCCAGAGGCAAGAAAAAATTAAAAGAATTGATCCTTTAATCAAAAGCTGAAGCGAACCATGGAAAATAAACGATCATCGGAAGCTTCTTTGAAGACATGCGAAAGGCCGACCAAAAACTTGGTGTTTCCGGCTTTCCCAGAAACCAAGACTAGAAAAATCAATTGGATAATTCCTGTCGGAATGCTGCAAGTTTTGATGTGGGCAGGATTTCTATTCTTCGAAAAAGAACCGGAAGTCAAAGCTCCTGGCAGAATTCATTTCATCATACACTCGAGCAAGGCCCTAACCATGAGCAAACATCAAAATCAAGGAACTACCTACCTCGATACTGGGAGTCCAGCACTTCCCTTATACCCGAATGTTCTAAACCAACTATTATGAAAGAACAGCTTACTCTTATTGCTTCTTGCTCAGTTTCCAGTTTGACTTTTGGGCAGGAACATCTTTCAGAAAAACCTGTACTTCAGCAGATCGGTCTTGGGATCGTGAAAAATTAGACCTCACCGACGCCCAAGCTGCGAAAATTAAGGAAAATTCATGCCAGACCAATCCAGTGAACTTCAGCACCTTGAAGTGGGATTTTATGCATCTACTGCCAGATTGAAATCCATGCTGAGAGTCGAAGAATCGACCCCCACCCCTGGTCAACAAGCAAAATGGATACGTGTTGAAGATTGGAAAGGCCGTGGAAGAAAAAGCAATTGAATTACGCTGGTGCCATAAAAAAATGAGCTGACCAGCCACAGCAAAAAACTGCTAGAGATAAAAGGCCCCTAGGCTACGGGAACTACTGGCTATGAAATTTTAATTCCGCCATCCACTGGCTACGGAGCCAATAATCAAGGTGGTACAGATCCTACTGTCAAAAGGCACTAATGACTTGGATCGAGATAAAAGTGCTCCAGGCCATCTTCCCATGACGGGCCCCGAAATTAAGGAAATGGTAGATTAAAGCGGGAATCAAAACGCGTCTATATTATTGATGGACAAATCCATGGATGGGGTAAACTCAAAACAATCAATTCCAAAAAGACATAGAGAGCATCAGTTTGAAAGACAAACAGCTACTGACACATATGCGGGGATAAAGGTAAAAAGGAGTGATCATCATCACGCTAAAAAAAGAAGTAAGTACTATTTCCAGAAAATGATTATGGTTTTAATTCAAAAAAAGGAAGTTCCGGTTGGCTTTCCCTTCTTTTTTTAGAACTTGAGACTAACAAATCATTTTACTTACAAAAAACTACTTTCCCACAGATCATAGCAAGCACCAGATTGCGCATTTTGATTGTAAACAAAACGTGATTCCCGGAATCGACCAGAGCACCCAAGCGGCAGGCATTGATCCATCAATCGGCCTAACCCCAAATTTGAAATATCCAATACTTTAATCAATATCGCTTCTCTGAAGCTCCGTGTCATTTCTAGGCCTATTCTCTACAACTCAAATTTCTTCTCCGAAGCTTAAGAAAAAACATTTGTTCTTTGGTCAAGATTACAAATGATCTAATCCATTGTGAATGTCTCCTCCGATTTTCACTGAGTTAAAAAAGCCAAAAATCAAATCGCGGAATCTGTGGACCTCTGTGCTAATATGATGGAAAACATTTTCTCATTAATTTAATCCAAAAAATCTCCAAACTCGCCGATTGCATCCTCTTCAAGTGAATTTCCGGTGACTTTCGCTCGAGAGGATTTTCGATGCGCATGGTGGTTGTTCCAAGATCAAATCATTGAAATTCCTTCTTCCCATTTTACTGAATTCGACCCATCTTCACACGCAGGCATAGGATTTCCAAAGCACCAAGCATATAAGCGATCTGATAAAAGTGGCCCATAACTCCCCTCAAAAGACGCACGAACTTCTGCTTCCGGCATTTGCCGGCTCATGGCACCAACTTTGTCCACAAACAAATCGATGCACTCCTGTGGAGTTCATAAATTTCCCAAATGTAAATTCAGTGAGAAAATAAACCGTGCAAACCCAAAACGGTTGCATTCTCCAAAACAACATTCCTACCTTATCTTTTGCATTCACGCGGAAAAGTCTCTATCCCAAAGTACCAAACTCCCAATACAACGCCCATACCTTCCGTCCAAAAAATTGCGTGCGGAAAGATCCTGCGGTATACATGTTGAGCGTTGAATTCATAAACTGCTGCAAATGATGCCAGGGAATCAATTCATGCTGCACCGTCGCCCGAGAGAATGGGATTATTGCCTCTCAATGGAACATCATCTTATCTTCGAAACTCATTTCTGAAGCGGGATAAGCGAATCTGGAATCACTTCACCACCCAAAAGAAACGACCTCACTTTCTGCCCGCTCTGCGGAAATCAAATCGTCCGCCAAGTCTCTTTAGCCAAAAGCGGAACGTAATAAATCATTGACTCCACATAATCGGTTAGCGTTCCTCTGCAAACGAATCACCTCTGGCCGCGCCATTCCTTCCTTCCGGAAAGTAGGTTTCCTTCACCATCTCCAAAAGCCGGCCCCAGTCATTCCCAAAACCCAATTCATTGGAAGCCTTGAGCATTCTTTCTCGCACCAAGCGAATTTGCTTCTCGGCTTTTGATCAAGTTCCTCCGGAGAAATAAGCAAGCATTCTCAAATTGCAATGCTCTCCAGCGCCTTCTCTTCCTATCGTCTTCCAATGGATTCCCACTGCCACATCTTCCACAGAATTAGTATAATGCTCGCGCAAAGTTCTGGCGTAGGCTTCAGCTTCCCATCGATTTTTTTCAGGAAGCTGGCATCACCAGCGTAAATTCCGGATCGAAATCGTAGTAGTAACTGAGGTCAGCAGTCACCTTATTCAAGGATTCCACAGACTGAAGCTGCGAGATTCAGCTTTCTGCCATTGAAGTATATTTTGATTGAGAAGAACAAAGCTTTCAATTGTTGATCTACCCAAGCCACTTGATTCCAAACTTGCTGCCAAGCTTGGCATTTGGTCTTACCGCTCGTCTTCTCCTTTACAAATTGCTTTCCAACGCGGAGCAAAAGCCAATATCCAGGCAACTTCCACAAATGCTTTACATCAAGATCTTAACTCAGCGAGTCCTTTTCTAACATAATTTCGAAACAGTAACATAGTCATTTTCCCATCTTCAGAAAAAGAGTCATAATTCATAAGCTTGAAAGAGACTTCATATAATCTGCGTTGAAAAGGCTTATGCATCCGTTCAAAATATTCGCAGAAAGGGAATTGGAATATAGGCGCCGCAAAAGCGCTATAATCTGCCTGATAGAAGTTGATCAGCTGACTAGTATCGGTGGCATTTGCCAAAAAAAACTACAGCAAAACAAAAAGGAAAAAATGAGGAAAGATTTTTCTCATTGATGGAATTCGAAGTGGGATGGTTAGAGCGTTAAAATACTAATAAACATCTGAACCCCATTTCGCTTTTTAAAACCGCATAGAAAACGAAGAAAACATAGAAAATCAAAGCTTTAGAAAACTAACCCAAATTTGTAAAAGCTTATTGAATAGGTTTTTTGACCTTTGCTTAAAAAGAGTTAATCACATTTAAAATTGATCCAAAAAATACCTTTGGCACTTTGAGAACGTTCATGTAATTTCATTAGCTGAGCTTGATGGAGAGTAATATCTCGCTGACGGATTGAGAGTTCCAAAAAACCCAAAATTTCCTCAACTAAAAAATCACACCTCAATAAAGTCTCACTTTGATCTCTATAAAAGATGGGATTGAAAGTTCAGTTTGGAATTCAATGGACTGATACCTGAGTTCAGTAAGAAAGCATTTTGAAACACTTCAAAAGTCCTGTGCCTAGAAATTTATGCACTTCTATAGCCGCTCCTAAAAACTTGATTACGTCAGTCGTCAAAGAGATTTTGGAGTATGCTTCATTTTTACCTTAAGTGAAAAATAAACCACATAGAGAATCAAAGGAAACATAGATCGGCTTAAGATTTCACCCCAATGATCCAACACTTTGAAGGACTCAAGGAAACAACAAAAAACCTCAAAATTGAAATCAGATTTTAAAACTATGTTTTCTATGTTTCCTATGTGGTTTAAAAAAAAAAATTAATCAAACCGATACAAAATACCCCCCGAAATCTCTAAAGGTCCCATCGGACGGAGTCGAATCTAGCGGTTTTTTCCAAATATTTCCTCCCAGCCGTAGCATCTCCCAAGTCCAAACTTCCACCTCGCACAAGCTTCTCCTCAGAAAAACTAGTCATCCCGCGATTTTTCCAAATCCACCAAACCTAAATAACTGTTTCGGGGAACCATAGATTTTTGCCCAACCTTGATCGGCAGCTAAGACCAACCCCACTTTTCGGTCCATGAAATCCCATCGGTACATGTCTTGTAATACAGCCAGGTGTGGATGCTCGCATTAAAATTAAAAACTCCGTACCCCAGCGAGTTGCCTGCGGCGAACAAAGGCTTTAAAGTTGGGGGGAACCAAATCGCTTCATTTTCTCTGGATGCATGCGAAACATCTCGAACTCCAAATAAAATCCTCCGATCCACCGCTTACAAAACCATCCATTGCGCCCACCCCAATCAGGCTTCAACTTTTCCAGCGTGTATTTGATTGCTACAGTTTTCTCCTTTAGATGTGGCATACCAACAGTCCATATAATCTGTCAACAAAGCCCAAAGGCCACGACTTCGCTTCTCTTCCAGTGTATTCGCTACCCTTCTACAGATTCCAAAAAAACCCCCAATCTTGAATCTCCAACGATTGTGAAAAGTACTGAATTCTCATTTTCGAGATCATTTTCAAACGAGCGGTTTGCTAATTAGGAAGATCTTTGCCTTTGGCAAATCTCGTTAAAAAACCCCAAGATCCAAAACTCTTTGCCCCTGATTCCCAAAATCCTGGGCAGGTCTCGGAAATTTGAATTTTTTGCGCAAGCCAAATGCATTTGATTCTCGAAGTTTGGATAGCCAAGTAAATCTTTCCCAAAAAGCTTTCTGGAAATCGGGCTTTCCTTTTTCGCCAAACCGGAAATATTTCGCCGAATCTTTCGTCAATTACTGCTGCTTCAGATTTTAAGGGCATTGAATTAAAGGACTGCGAGGGGGACTATTTGCCTTTGTTAAAGAATTTCAAACCCAAAAAGGGGAAACCCTTTTTTCTATTTTTTTCCCGGGCCCTTCTGTTGTGTGGTTTGG
>Ga0163217_1077219_pt1 | contig 13646 bp, 18 predicted proteins | sample SynspAceP_FD_185933 | JGI IMG/M metagenome (GOLD analysis project Ga0163217, IMG submission 185933) | Saline lake microbial communities from Ace Lake in Antarctica - Synechococcus sp. Ace-P (PacBio error correction) | ecosystem: Environmental > Aquatic > Non-marine Saline and Alkaline > Saline ... | reverse complement strand
CATCACCAGGTTGGTGGGGCCAGCCAACTGCCGGCGCAGCAAGCTTGCGGGTGGCGAGGTCACGGGCCGGTTTCACAGGCAGGCCGTGAAGCAGGGCCAGAACCGGCCAGTTAGGACAACCCACAGGCGGGTCCGGAGGGGAGCGAGCTGCTGGCGGTGTTTTTAAGAATCTGTGGATGCGGGCGATAGCACAGCGGATAGCGCACTTCCTTTCACACGGAAGGGGCACTGTGTTTCGATCCCAGCTTATCGCCCATGGACAATTGAGCTCTAAAGCCTGCATTCCGCGTATTCAGTTGAATCGATAGAGGCGGAAAACAAAAAGCGAGATCGACGTTTCTTTGGAAGTTGTTCTTCTGGCATTGTGTTTGATTTTTTCTCCTGGTCGTTGTGCACTTTCCAACATAATTCTTTCAATTTGGAAAATTGTCCAGTTACTCGCCAGGTATTTTGTTGTCGGCCACGCTTTGTCAGTAACTATTCCCCGTAACTTTGCCGGAGGACGATGCAAGCGTTAAAAAAAAATGTCAGCAGAGTGCGATCAATCAGAGATCGATGGCCTTGGGGAATGGTCAACCGCCTTGGGCTGTATAAGGATCTGTTTGATCGCTCTGGGCCTAGGCGATTGAACTTTCTTCGCTTGCCAGAATGATATAAAATGCGTGGATAATAGTAATTGGGAAATACCAACAGCAGGCCGATTCATCGGCAAGCCATTTTTTTGCGCAAATGCCTACAAAGCCAGAACGGCAGGTTGAGCCAGAAGGCACCAGTGAAGGCCCAACCCCCCCACCCCCCGGGGTGGCCACAGCCAAGGGGGGGAAGGATGAAGGCGAGAATGATCTTTAAAATGTCGCCGACCGTCTGAACAAAGAGAGCGTGGTCTCCATTAAGGCGGGATGGTTCGGAACGTTCTCCACCGCTTTGTCATGGTTCCCAATGGGACGTGTTGGTGAGGAGTGGCGAGCCGTTGCTTCCGCTCAGGGGAACAGGCCCGCCGATCAGTGGCGCCAGGCGGTCCACCACCAGCTTCACGCCGGTCGCTTCAGCCAGGGGTCGGCGCAGGCGGCCAGGCTCCAGCGCTCCAGGCTGAGATCAAGGCAGGCTTGCGGCCTCCAGGGCGATTCTCAGCACCCCGCTCCTTGGCACTGACCTTGATCGGCCTTTGCACCGCCGGGGTTGGGCGGCGATCAAGGAGGCGGCTAAAGCGCCACAGCGCGCCATCGCCCCGACGGTCTGGCGTTGCTCCTGCTGGCCAGCTGCAACCAGCTCGTTGGCGTTTTTTTCGGCAGGCTGCGGCGGTAGCGGGCGATGGTGCCCACCATCACGTTCAGGTCTCGGAGTTTAGCCCAGCAGATCGCCGTGGCGGATCAGTACAGCTGTGCTTGTGATAGCGCTGATGTTGATGTTGCTGCCGCAGGTGTGCAGCATCGCGGCCAGCCCAGAAGCAGTTGACCGGCCTTCGCCCTGGTCGTTGATGGAGCAAGCCTTTGCACTGCTCGTAGAGGGTTGAGGGCGTGGGCGGGTTAACCCGGCTGGCCCTGGCAGGTCGACGCGGAAGCGGCGGGCGAGATCTTCAAACAGTGCGTGACGCACGCTTGCCTGAAAGCTGGAAAGCGATCGACGATCAGGCCATGGCGCAGCATTCCAGTTTCGACGATCAGCCCCCCGCAGGGCCCGGTCGCGATCACCAGCTCTTTGAGCTTGAGCATCTCCATCGCCTTCCTGCAGCACCAGGCCACCGGGCACGTTTGATTCGGCCGACGTTCATTGATCGGCCGGGGATCGGCCCTGCGCTCGTCGCAGCGTCATGGCCGCCAGTTATTCACCAGCTGATCGATCCGCTCACGGACTGACCTTGAACCCCTGCAGCGCAGGGTGGCCGCTGCCTCCTGGGCAAGCCGCTGAGAGGCGGCCAGGGTGATCGCCGTGCCCGCTGGTGGCCACAAGCAGGGCACTTTCACCTGGCTTAAGCCCCCGCTGGACGGCGCGACGGACGCGGGCTCATGGGTCCCTTGGATGAAGGGCCCGTAAAAGGTCAGCAGCGCCGGTGGCAGGGGGTCCTGGTCGACGAAAATCCCGATTGCATCGCACCCGCTCCGGACCCGGGTCGCTGGTGAGCTCGCGGGCATCGCGTCCGGTCAGCAGGTCAGTTCGGTTGGAGCCGCCGCCTGAGTCGAGGATCAGGTGGCCTGATCACCGAAGGCCATGCCGAGAGCACCCCAGATAAATTCAGCCGGGCTTCTTCCGGACCGCTGACCAGATCCACCTCAAGGCCGTGGCGGTCCTGGGCACCATCTTGCAGGAACTTCGCGGCGTTGGGCGCCTCGCGCACGGCGCTGGATGGCGGCGGTGAGAATCTGCTCGCGCCATGGCTGTCGGGCCAGGCTCGGCGGTAATGGCCCAGGGCGAGCAGGGCCGCTCTGATCGCCGCCGGGTCAGGGCAGGCCCGTGTCGGGGATCCCGTCACCCAGCCGTGCACTGGATTTTTCTGCTTGCAAACAACCGCGAAAACTGCGCAGGCCCGGATCAACTGCTTGCGATCAGCAGGTGAATCGAGTTGGTGCCGATGTCGATGGCCGACATGGCGCAGCGCCCGCTGCCGGCTCCGGGAGGGCTTGGGAGGCTGGCATCCGATCGAAGGCCCGGCGCCAAACGGCGTCACTTTGCCACTTCAGGAGTGGCCAATTTGCAGCACCCAAGTAACCAGCCTCTCTAGAATGGTTATACGACCCCGCAATGCACATAATCTGACGTGTGATCACACCCGTGAGGCTTAATGGTGTCTCTCTCCAAAAACCTAATCTGCCGCGGAGATGCCAACGCCTTGTCTCTGCTCGGTGGGTTGGGGTTCGCCCTGCTGCGCTGGCAGAAGCCCATATCGGTTCGTCCATTCCTGTTGATCCCAAAGGCGGCTGGTCCCCTCTGGCTGCTGCCCGAAAGGGGCCTCCGGGCGGCCGCCCTTCGTTCGGCTTGATTGGTCTTGGCGGCCTCGCCGTCAGCGGATTGGCCGGCTGTGTCGCCAACGACCTCTGAGCGACCGGGACCTTCGGCATCCTTTATGTCGATACAATTTGGTTGGATGCGCACCAAGACCTGGCACCCGAGATCCGCCTTCGCCAGTGGTCGGGGAGTTGAGTGTGGCCAGCGCCGCCGTCTGCTCGTGCTCGCCTGCTGGCTGGCCCTCGCTGGTGGTAGGGCTGCTGCCGAAGAAGGGGCGGGCGGGCTGGGCCCTGCTGCTGGCCCTGGCGACCTTGCCGGCGGTGCTGCTCTATCCCTCTGCAAACGCTGGTGGCTTTTCCCCCAGTTGCTGTGGCCTTCTTGCTGGGGTTTCGCCGTGCTGATCCCCTGGGCTGCGGCCACCGGTGAGGTTGCGGTGGCTGGCCTGGGACTGGTCTGGGGCCGGCCACTTTGCTGTGGAACCTCTCGGCCTTTGACACGTGTACGCCATGCCGATCGGCGCGATGATGCCGCCCTGGGCCGCGCAGCAGTGCGCTTCAGCCTCGGGCCTGCGGCCCCTGCCGTTCCGTTGGCGATCTGTTACGGGCCTGACGGCACTGTTTGGCGCTCGCCGCCTGTTGCAGGGGGTGCCTGGCCCCTTTTTCTTGGCCGCTCTGGGCCCTGCGGCGATCGGATGCAACAACAGGCCGGTTTGTTGCGGGGTCAGCCTGCCGCTGCCTGTTCGGGCCGCACTCCACACGCCAGGTTCAGCTCGGTGGCCTGCTCTGGCTGGCCCTGCTGCTTGGACGGGCCGCATTGAGCGCCTCCTGGCGCCCCGCCAGGCCGGTTTCTGTCGGCCGCCGCCTTTGCGGCCCGGTGAGCGGGTGGGCTGGTCGCGGCCAGTTTCAGCCCTCGGCGGCCCTTGGCCGGCTGGAGCAGGGGTGGCGCGTGCTTGAGGATGGGGCTTGGTGGTGGAACGTCCGCTTGATCCCGGGCCGGGCGTTGGGCTTTACATGGCCGGAGGGGACGACCAGCAGCGCCGCGGCGATTGGAGGCCCGCGGCCCGCCTGCTGGCCCTGTGTGCGCGGTTGGTTGGGGGTCAGCCCGGCTTGCTGGAGCAGCCCTGCCGAGCAGGCAGGCTGGTTGCTGGGTTATTCCATGTCACCTCCTGCTCTGGGCGTCGCCTTGGCGCTGGGGGCTCGGCGGTGGCATCCACGGGGCGATGGTCACGGGCCTGGCCAGGCGAGCCGGAGTGGAGCCAAGCAAAGCGGCTGCGGCGTTTTGCTGTTCGGTGAGCCGCTTGCGCCGTTGCAGGGCGGAACCCTGGCCAGGCGGCGGTGGCGGAAGGCCCCTGCTGAGTGGCCAACCTCACGGGTGGCGACCCACCTGCTCGGCACCCCGTTTCTGCCTCCTCTGGGCGGGTGGGCTGTGCTGATCCTGGAAGACGTGGGCGAGGCGCCCCTACCGGATCGAGGCGCCTGCTCACCCCTGGCCCTCTGCGGCGCCTTGCAAACAGCTGGGCTGGTTTGGCTTCGGCAGTTCCTTTGACTGCGGGACGATCCCGTCGAATCCGCGAGCCGCCCCAGATCGCTTCAGCCTCGAGCCAGGTGCTGCGCGAACGCACCGCCGACCTTGGGCCTCCCGGTGGTGGGCAGGTTGCCGGTGGGCCATGCCCAGGCAACGGGCGGCTGCCGCTGGCCGGCTGGCCGCCTTGATGGGCGACAGCGGCCGCCTCAGCCTGTCCCTAAACCCTCCCGCTGGGCCAGGACAGCGGCAGCCACGTTCGAGATCGAATGGCGTGTGATCTTGAGGTTGGAGCCGGGAGCGGCGATCACCCAACCGGCCAGCCCAAGCCCCCCGATACAGGGCGGCGTCACGGTGGGACGCTCCAGCCCTGCTCCAGGGCGCCCTGGCATGGGCCGAACGCAACGCCTCCACCGGAAAGCCCTGGGGGGTCTGGCGGGCCCAGAGCCCGGCGCGATCCAGGGTTTCCTCCACTTGCTTTTGGCGCCGCCATTCAGGCCGCTTGATCGTGTCGCTCACCGGCGTTGGCGGCGATCACGGCCCTTCCCCCGCCGCGACGGCTCCGCGCAGCGGGAGCGATCAGTTCGCTGCCCACCAGGCAGGCGGGCGCCATCGTGATCAGCACGCCGGTCGCTTCGGCGGGCAATGGCCGGCGACCCCAGCCGCTACCGACTCCTGGCGGCTGGGCGCCCGCCAACGATCCAGCGCACGGCCGGTCCGCTTGCGCTTCTGGATCAGGGCCTCCACGGCCTTCTGATTCAACCGGTTGCCCACAATCCCGATCCAGCCGGATGGCCACGGCAGGCCAGGGGCCGCCTCAGGCTCCAGGCCAGCACGGCCGGCCGGCAGCGGCAGCAGCCCAACTTGTTTGCTTCCGCCCCCATTGCGGACCGTCCACTGCCGGCGGCCGGCGAATCAGCAATGCACAAGCGTCTCCCTCGGCGGCCGGAAAGCCCGGTCCGATCATTACAATCAACGCGCAACGCCTGCCTGGCCGCTGCCCAGATGCGTGTTCTTTTTTTTGATTCCCGGCGGCAGCGCGACCCAAAACTTGCAAGCGATGCCAGCGTGGCCGCCCACCGCCTCCACCTCGCTGCCACGGTTGCAGGTGTCCTGTCCGGCTGGGGCGGCGGCGGTCTGGAAGCTGCTGCCGGCGTCGAGGAAGGTGTTGCCGTTTCAGCTGTTTGAGTCGGGGGTCAGCTTGGCCGAGTTGGGCCAACCTTGCTCGGTGCGTGCGGGAGCCTGACCTTCAGGCCTGTATCAATCTGGCTGTCCGGTTGGCCCCTCGACCTGCTGCTTCCTCCTCACCCACATCCCCACCCGGATTGCCCGATTCTGGCTTTTTTCGGCCAACAGCCCAACTCACGCCCCAGGCCGCACAGGCTGCCTCCTGCGGCTGCCGAATTCAAGCGCTGGAAGTCCTTGGCTTGCCAGCGATCGAGTGCCCCTGCAGGCCGACGCCTTCCGGCTTGCGGCTTGCCCGAATTCTGACCTGGACGCCGCCACCGCAGCCTCCCCCCCGAGGGCCTGGTATTCCGCTTGTTGCTGCTGGCCCCCCAACCACGGCCACAAACCGGTGCGACTGGCCCGCGGCCCATGGGCAGGCCTTGCCGGAGCAGATTCCGCTCAAATTGCCTTGATCTGCGGGTGAGCCAGGCCAGGCGGCGCAGTCCCGGGCGCAGCAGGGCCGCCCAGGTGGCTGTCGCGATTGTGGTTTGCTCAGCAGCGATCCCCTGCTCAGCCGAACTGGCCCTGCTGACCGGCACCCCCTTTGTGGGCGCTGGGTCGCAGCGGCGACAGGCCTGCCGCGCCGCCAGGGGTTAACAAGTGTTGGGTGAGGCCGGTTCCTCGATTTCAGCTCGGGGTCACCGAGGTTGCTCAAAGCCTGCGGCTCGGTTTAGACGGCTCTTCTGTTCCCGGCTCTGTCGGTTCAACGGCGTCGCTGGATTGCGCTCCCTTCCCAAAAAACGTTCCAACGCCGCTTCAGCCGCCGCCAACCGCCGTCGCTGCGCCGTCGCCACCCCTGGCTGACGCCGCTGGTTTCATTGGCGAGCGTGGTCAACCTTCTTCGGCGCTCGGCTACCGGATCGTCGAGGGCTGGGTATTGGGGCGATTCTACTGGATGGTGTGATCACGATCAGCACCACGGCTACGGCGAGGGTGAATCCCCTCACCGCCGCCGGTCGCGCCGTGACCGTGTCTCGATTGTCGGCGGCCTGGGGGTCAGCTCTCCACGAGCCTGTTTGGGTCTTGAGTGAGTCGGGTTTTACTTCCGCCGCATTGCTGCGAAAACCGTTCCGCCCGCTTACCTGAAACGATGCGAAAACCATGTGATTCCTCTGCGGCTATGGCCGCATCGGCCGTGGAAATCGCCGAAACAACTGCCAGGCGAAGGCGTTCCCCTGATCGGATTCGAGCATTGGATCAGGCTCAGAAGAGGCGGCAAGGCCGGGGCATTCGGGCTGCTTGCATCCGATGCCCACCCTCGATGAAAAAACCCTGCTGGAGGCGGGCTTCCACCGCCTGCCGCAGCCTGGTGGCAGCCCTGCCCAAGCAATGGCCGCCCAATTCTCTAGGTGGTGGCTTCAGTGCCCGCGGAATTGCCCCCGCCTGCCGGGCTGATTTGCCCGCTCCGATAGCGAAGAAGCGGAACGCAAGCTGCTCCAGGCCGGTGCCAAACCAGGTGTGAGCCCCTATGTGGCGGCGGGCCGCACCATGGCCGCCACGGCCCTGCGCCCCCTGCGGTGCGCTTTCATGGATCTGCTTCTCCTCTTCAGGACTGCCGAAAGTGGGAGGAATTCCAGCTCAGTAGGATGGCGCCCTACTCGGCGACCTCAACGGCCGCCAGCCTTGGCGGGAAACTGAGCTTGCGGGCGGCGCTCCGGCCGCCATGGTGCTGGCGATTTTCGCACCCCCGCCCCAAGTCGGGAACCCTTTACAGCTACCGCGGTTTGCCAACCTACAACAGGAGAGTCGAAGCTGATCGCCAACCCCCGGCGGTTGAGGTGCGCGCCTCGCCCCGGGGCCAGATGCTGGTGGTGATGGGTAAGCCAGGGAGCAGCTGGGGAGTTCCCCCCCCATTACCGGCCCCCCCATTTTCCTCGCAAGGCTCTCGTCGCCGTTCAGGCCAATGGCGGGCTGAGCTCGGCGAGAGCGGCCGGCATACGATCGCGGGGCGCCCAGTTGCTTCGAACCACCGGATGTCCGCTCACGCCAGCCATTCCACTGCAGGGTCGACGCCCTGGTCACCGGGGCGGAGCCGTTGGCATCGGCCCGTGCCACGCCTTGGCCCGGCGGCCGGACGGCGCTTGCAGGTGGTGGTCAACTACGCAATTTTCCGCCAGCGCCGCTGAGGCCGTTGGTCGCCGAGATCGAGGCCGCCGGCGGCCGGGCCGCATTGCCCTCCAGCGGGACGTGTCCGAAGAAGGGCAGGTGGACGGGCGATCCAGGCGGTGCTCGAGCTGCTGCGGCGCTCGACGTGCTGGTCAACACGCCGGCATCACCCGCGATGGCCTGCTCCTGCGCATGAAGACCGCGGACGGAAGGCGGTGATCGATTCAATTCTCACCGGCGTTTTTCTCTGCACCCGGGCTGCGAGCCGCCAAGGCATGCTCAAGGCCCGCCGCGGCCCCGCATCATCAACATTCACCTCGGTTTTGGTCGGCCTACCGGTACGCCGGGCAGGACGAACACCAGGCCGCGGCCAAGGCTGGATGGTGGTCGGTTTCACCCGCCAGCACGGCCGCCGAATTCGCAGCGCGGCATCACCGTTAATGCCCGTGGCGCCGGGGCTTTCATTTGCCAACCGATGGATTGACCCAGACCTGAATGTGGAGCCCATTCTCAGGCGATTCCCCTCTCGGCCGGCTCGGCCAGCCTGAGATGTGGGCCGGGCGCCTGCGCTTTCTTGGCCGCCGATCCTGCCGCCGCCTACATCACTGGCCAGTTTTGCAGGTGGATGGCGGCATGTTGATGAGCTGATCAGCCCTCGATTCGGTTGTCCCAGTTTCTTCGCGCAGGCGGCGGTAATACGTTGCAGCAACTTCAGCCGTCGGCTGGCGCACGGTCATGGTCAGAAAACAGGCCGGATCGGCACGTAGACACGGCCATGGCGGCCGAGGCCGTTGATGATCAGGAAGGGCCATCGCACGGGACCCGTCCCCGGATCGGGCGCTGCCATCGCTTAGAGCGTCAGCCAGCGCTCGTGGTGTTCATCTTCTCCATGGCAAAGACCCTATTCGAGGCCGGGGTGTCTGATTCGGCTTTCCCCCTACAACATCGCTGACATCGCCCGCCCCGCCGTTGGGAGCCTGATCGTTGACGTCTATCGGGCAGCCCCACGGGTTGCTCCACCCCCCACCGATGGCCAAACTGATCAGTTTCTCGGATGCATCCCGCGCTTCTCTGGAGGCGGCACATCGTGAATGCCCTTGGCCGATGGGTTGAAGGTCACAATCGGGCCGCGGCGCGTCGCACGTTCGGTGATCGAAAGAAGAAGTTCGGTTGCTCCCGACTGCGTCAATGACGGCGTCACCATCGCAAGGGAAAATCGAGCTTGGAAGATTCCGTTTCGAAAACATCGACGCCAAGCTGATTGGCAGCAGGTGGCCACCAAACCAGACCAAGGCCGGCGATGGCACCACGAGGCCACCCTGCTTGGCCCAGGCCCTGGTGCAGGAAGGTCTGCGCAACGTGGCGGCGGGTGCCATCCGGTGGGGTTGCGACGCGGCATGGAAGCGGCACCGCCGAGATCGGACGGCATCGCCCGCCTGTCTGTGGAGGCCGTGGCCGGTGAGGCGATCCCGCCAGTCGCCACGGTCAGTGCCGGTGGCGACGAGCAGATTCGCCAGATGGTTCTGACGCCATGGACAAGGTGAGCACCGAATTGGGGTGATCACCGTCGAGAATTCCGCTCTCTGGCCACCGAACTTGAGATCCACCGCAGGGCATGGCCTTCGACCGGGGCTATTCTTCTCCTTATTTTCGTCACCGACGCCGACCGTCAGTCTGCGGACTACGAGAACGCCCTGCTTTGCTCGTCACCGACGCAAGAATTCAGTGCGATCGCCGATCTTCTGCCCGTGCTGGAGATGGTTCGCAGAAAGGGCCGGGGCTCCTCGCCCCTTGGTGTATCCTGGCCGAGGAGGTCGACGGTGAAGCCCTGGCCACCCTGTGGTGAAACAAGAACCGTGGTGGGCTGGCAGGTGGCAGCGGGTTGCGCGCTCGCCTTCGGTGAGCGCCGTAAGGCCGCCTGCAAGGGGGGGAAAAAAACCAATTTTTTTTTTTTTTTTTTTTTTTTTTTTTTTTTTCGCACCCCCCAAAATTTTTTTTTTTTTTTTTTTCCCCTCCAAAAAAAAAAAACTTTTGGGCCCCCCCGGGGCCACCTTGATCAGCGGGACCGGGCGATGGCTCTCGACAGCGTCCAGCATGGCCGACCTCGGCAAGGTTGCGCGGATCACGATCAGGCAGGAACAGCACCCACGATCATCGGCGCGATGAGGCATCGCGATGCCGTTCCGCCGAACCGCGTCGCCTCGATCAAACGCGAACTGGAGGTCCACCGACTCCGACTACGACAAGGAAAAAGCTCAATTGAGCGGTCGCCCAAATATGGCCGGAGGTGGTGGCCGTTCATCAGGTCGGGCCCCCACCGAACCGAAACTGCGCCACCGCAAGCTGCGCATTTGAGGATGCCCTCAACGCCCACCCGCGCGGGCGGTTCGAAGAAGGCATTGTCCCCGGTGGCGGCAGCACCCTGCTGCAACTGGCTGCCGGTTTCTTTTGATGGTCTTGATCGCCCGGACTGAACGGCGATCAGCGCACCGGTGCCAGATCGTCCAGCGCGCCCTCTCGGCTTCCCCCTGCGCCAGATCCGCCGATAACGCCGGCGCCAAACGGCGTGGTTGTGGTGCTGTAGCGCTGAGCTTCCGGCCAAAGGTTTCAATTGCCCTCACAGGCGAATACGAAGACCTTGATCGCCGCTGGCATCTCGATTTCCCGCCAAGGTTGGTGCGGCTTGGCCTGCAGGATGCCGGTTTCGATCGCTGCTTGTTGATCACCACCGAATGGTGATCGCCGACAGGCCGAACCTGAGGCCCCACCTTCCCCAGGTGGAAGGGAGGAATGGGGCATGCCCTGGCATGGGCGGCATGGGCATGCCGGGAATGATGTGAGCGACTCGCTCAACCTGCCAGGTCGTCTTGACGTTAGGCGGCACCTTGCAGATCCACGCCGGGTGATGGCGGTTTCCACAAACCACCGCATCGGCCTCCCAGGCGGTTGGCCCGCCTGGCGTCGCCGGCCGTGGCGATCCGCCTTCACAGATCAGAAACCGCCCTTCGGGCAAGCGGACACGCAGGGGCGCCAGCCAAGATCCCAGGCTGGAGGCCAACAAGCGGCCGTCTCCTGCGTGTAGCCTACAGCGGGTTCCCACCCAGGCGCAGCCAAGGGCCGCCGGCCCTTCAGCCCGTTGGCACCGCTGTCGACCCATCGGCATCAAGACGTGGCGCCCGAGCTCCGGTGTGGGCCCCGATTCGAATTTCAGTGCGGTCAGCTCCTCGCCGCCCGGTCGGGCGCGGTCGGTGGCTCGATGGCGACCACATCGGCGCCGGCGCCAGGACGGCCTTTGATGTCCTCCCATCCCGGCGTGATGTAGACGAACTAATCGCAAAGCTGCGTTTCCACAGTCCGATTGATCAGGGCTGCCCGGGCAGCGTCTCCGAACCCTCCGATGTGTCGGGGCTCTCCAGGCCGCCACGCCGATCGCCCCATTGGGCCAGGCTGGCCTGCGCCATGGCGGGCAATTCAACTCGCATTGCCGCTCGCGAAACCTCCGGCGCCTGCACCGAGGACGATTCACCCCCCTTGCAGGGAGGCACGGCTTGAGCCGGTGGGTGGGACGGCATTGGGCAAGGAGGGGGGGCAGAAAAGCCGCAGCAATGATGCCGGCGGTCAGGGACGGTTTCGTTCAGGATTTTTGTCGAATAGCTGGGTCAAGGAAGCCCGGCGCTTCTTTTCGTTCGTCCCGTGGATCCGGCAACCACGAGCGCAAGGCGCCAGACGGGGTGGACCGGCGGCGCAGCGCTGCCCCTGGGGTCTCGGGCGTCGTGGTGAGAGCGGCTTGCCGCTCAGTGGTGGTTGGCTTGCTTGAAACGATTTCTTTTCTGCTAAACAGCTGGGCTGTGGCGCAGGATCCTCTAGCTGATCGGGCATGGGGGAGGGGCGCAGCGTTGGGGAGAGGCCAAGTGTGCCGCTGGTGGCTGGACAGTGGCTCCGGGCCCGCTCGCTTCAAGATCGGGTCCTGTTGAAAGGTGCTGGCCACCTCGTCGATGCAGTAGGCGCCACCAAGTCTTTGAAAGCGCCGGCAATCGGGCTGCGTCGTTGGGGCCTGGCCGTCGCTGCCGCCTGCCGGGGTGCCCCTCCTCAGGATCGCTGCAGGGTTGGTTTTCGGTTCTCGGCGCCTGGAGCTGGATCGTTGGCTGTTGACGTAATAGCTTGTCGCGGTTGAAGCTTCCGAAGCCACCGCCGCCAAGGGGGCGGATCCAATGGGTTTCGGCCCAGGGTCCAATGGGGCGAACGGGTCTGATGCCATGGCGCTTCGCCGGAGAATTGGTTTCTGAAGCCAAAGGAAACCCAGGCATGAAGAATCAGCCGTGAAGGAATCCAGGGCAGACGGAGTCGCCGCCATTTGGTTGGGCGGCAGGCGGATCGGAGGCGAATGGATCGCCAATCGACGCTTTTGGCCTGGAACGGACCTCGGTAGTGGACCAACTCTGGGCTTGGACGCCACAGCAAGCAAGGAGGGCGTCTCGAATGGGTTGGGCGGTGCGAGGCCTGGACTGTGGCAAGGGGATCGGATTCGCTTTGATCTCCCATTCAGCAGGTTGGGGCGCGTTCGAGAACAGCGGCTGCGGTTGCCAGCGGTTTTTGCCAGGGTGCCTGCGAGGGAGTTCAACTCAGCTGCAGGGCGTTGGCCTGGGTGCGGGGGGCTTCTGCCGGCCTGCTCACGGATCAGACTGGTCGAAGGCATCGACCGCCATGGCGATGACCCACGCGTTGAAAGCCTTGGCAATGCTGCCTGGATTCCTGACGGCGCCAGGCCGCGATCAAGTCCTGGCGCAGGTGTCCCTGTTCCGCAGCAGGCGCGCGAGGGTCAGCTGTCCGAGGGGAAAAAGGGAGGGGCACGGCCGGCACTCAGCTGAGTTTTGCGATCCAGCAATGGCCGGATCAGGAGGAAACAAGGCCCGCAGCAGGCCACTGCAAGAACCGAGCAGGCAGTGGGCGCCTGTATAAGGCGCCGAGGGAAGCCTGGAGGACCAAAGGCTGACAGGGAAACTTGGCCGGCGTTAGGCGGCACGAACGGTTTCAATAGCGGGAACGTAAGTGGATCAGGGCCGCTAAGCCCACCCCAAACCATGTGGGCATGAAACCAAATCGGCGCGAGCGCGGTGCTGAGCGAAGCAGCGACGGGGCAGGTTCACCACGAAGATCACGGCGATCAATTCGATGTGTCCCGGCAAGGCAAAGGCGAGGCCCCAGGCTTCAGGTCCGGTACGTGCGAAGACGAACAGCAGCAGAGGTTGGACGAGGGGACCAGCACAAGGCGTAGACCCTGGCCAGCCGTTATCCGGAGCAGGGCCGCCGTTCCCATTGTTCGCCAGGCTCTGGACCAGGCTGAGGCTGGTGAGGTTAGAGCACCGAGGCAATCACGAATCGACTTCTCGATCGCAACGTGCCACCAGCAAACCGGTTTCAGGAAAAAGGCCGGAATTGTCCCGATCGAAACATCACTGGAAAGTCCAGGCGTTTGAGCGCCGCGCTGAACGCCGGACCCACAATCACCCCCAAGCCCCGAGGAAAGGGCGGGGCCGTAGGCTGCATGCCAATCGGGGGCAGGCAGGGGACCCTTCAGGGCGCCTTGGCGAACAGGGCGGCCAAAACAACCACCAAAGCCAGATTTTCAGGGGCTGCAACACCCCTGCCCCCACAAAAGCGTGGAAGGGGCCCGCCCGGGCCAATTTGCAGGGAACAGCCGTTTTTGGTCAGAGCGAGGATTTTTTTCCTGGGCCCTTGATCGGGCTTTTTTAGGGGCTGAATTCCCGGAGATTGACGCCCAAGGCTTGGGGGCAAAACGGTGGAGGGTTTTCCCCATTTAATTCTTCTCTTTCTTTTTTTTTTGGGTA
>Ga0163217_1102427_pt1 | contig 13647 bp, 10 predicted proteins | sample SynspAceP_FD_185933 | JGI IMG/M metagenome (GOLD analysis project Ga0163217, IMG submission 185933) | Saline lake microbial communities from Ace Lake in Antarctica - Synechococcus sp. Ace-P (PacBio error correction) | ecosystem: Environmental > Aquatic > Non-marine Saline and Alkaline > Saline ... | reverse complement strand
TGTCCATCATGGACCGTCCTTCCGTTCTCAGCGCGTGTCGTCATATATGGCCGCGGTTATCTCTGGCTGCTCTGTCGCGTATCATCTGCTAAAACTGGGTTGGAGAGACGTCATCCTGTTGGAGCGCAAAGAACTCACAGCGGAACCACATTGGCATGCGGCAAGGCCTTGTTGGACAGTTGCGCGCCCAGCAGAACATGACGCGCTTGGCAAAATACTCCCGCGATCTTTCCGCCACGCTGGAGGCAGAAACCGGGTTGGCTACAGGCCTGCGTCAATGTGGTCGATCACAGTGCGCTGACTGCCGAACGGCAAGAGGAGTTGCGCCGGCAGGCCGCGATGGCGCGTGTCTTCGGTGTCGGGTGAACGAACTTTTCCCCGTCGGACATCCTGTCGCTCTATCCGCATCTGAACATGAATGATGTTGTCTCTGGCGTACACCTCCCGGGCGACGGGGCAGGCTGATCCAGGATATATCGCGTTGGGGCCTGGCCAAGGGTGCGCGGATGCTGGGCGCTCAGATCGTCGAGGGCGTGATCGTAAATGAGGTACTCAGGCTGATGGCCGTGTCACCGGCGTGCCTGGCAAGCAAGGCGAAGAGACGGCAGCGATGGCAACGAGCAGTGGGTGGGAACTGCGCGGGGGTATGTTTGGGGCCGTGATCTGGCCGCACGCAAAAACGGTGTCACCCTGCCGCTTCATGCCTAGCGAACATTTCTAGCATCGTGACAGAGAGCATCCCGGGGCCTTGCCAATTTGCCGTCCTACGCGTGCCGATGAATGTGCCTGACTTACAAGGAAGATGCGGGCAAGAATCCTGCTGGGTTGCGTTCGAACAAAGGCAAAGCCTTGGGCATGGATGGCATTCCAACGGACTTCTGCTTTGACCAACTGCCGCAGGATTTTGACCATTTCAAGCATTTTGAAGCGGCCGTCAACCGAATGCAATCCTCGCAGAGCGGGCATCCCACACCTTTTTTTAATGGCCCTGAAAGTTTTACCCCCCGATGACCGCTTACTATTTGGGCGAAGCACCAAGGTGACGGCTAGTTGGGTGGCGGCGGGGCTAAACTGCTATGGGTCGTGTCGTCTGGTTGGTGCCGGTATGCGCTGGGCGCAATGGATGAACGATGGGAGCCCCCTTCGATTTATGGGAAGTCGATATCCGGCGTGCGCAAAGCCTATTCCAAAAGAAACCGCCGCTATCTGCAAGACGCGCGGTGAACCGAAACAACGGGGTCTGCTTTTGCGATCACTTTCCCCTATACGGCAATGCAAAGCTCGCGGGGGCATTCGCCGTTCGCCGTTGCACGAGCATCTAAAGTGGCGCGCGGTGCTGTTCTTTTGGTGAAGTCGCCGGGCTGGGAGCGCGCCAACTGGTTTGCCCAAATGAAGGCCAGACAGCCGAATTATGGAATAATACGTTGGACCGACCGAAACTGTTCCGAATTCCCGCGCCGAGCACATGCTTGCGCGAAACCGTGGGGCTACTCGGACATGAACCTCGTTCGGGAAGGATCAGGTCGAGGGAACCGATGCCACTGGTCTTTTACGCGATGTGCGCCAACCGTTGAACGTGTCCAATTGGCAGGATCGTCTATACGGCAGGATTGGCTCAATGAACGTGCGGGATCGAATGCCGATCTAACCGTCCACGCGGTTGTCGGGAAACCGCTTTCTTTTGGTGGTGCAGGGGCGGACCCTGCAACGCGGATCTTGACATGGTTGCGGCGCATCTAGGCGATGATTCGTCGTCGATCACCGGGACGTGACGCAGGCGAGGCTGTCCTGCTTGATGGGTCCGAATGCGCGAAGCCCTATTGTGCGCGATCTCGCCCGCCAGATCAGTCAAGACGTGTGCATCCCTTCTGCACTGCGCGCGAGATCGAGGGTCGGCATGACCGTAGCCCGCGCCCACCGGGTGACTTACGTGGGGGAGTGGGCTGGCAGCTATATGTCCCAACTGATCAGGCGCGCATGTGTTTCGAGGCGCTTGTCACAGCCGGTTGCGGAATACGGGCTGAAACTCTGCGGGTTGCCACGCCATTGGACAGTTGCCGGATCGAAAAGGGCTATCGCCACTTCGGCCACGACATTACCGACGAGATCACGTGCTAGAGCGGGTCTTGGCTTTGCAGTGAAGACCGGACAAAAGGTGCCTCATCGGACGCGAGGCCGTTTTGCGTTAAACGTGACAACGGCCTACGCGCCGGATGCTTCAGTTCCGCCTGGACCGATCCCGAACCGCCTGCTTTTCCACAACGAAGCCGATTTTGCGCGACGGCGTGATGGTGGGCTACCTTTACTCAGCAACTACCGTTCATTGCGCTCTGCGGCCGTGGGGCCTGGCTATGTGCCTGCCGCCACGCAGGCGAGACCGTGAAGAGATGCTGACCTTCGACATTACAGATCCGACGTGGCCGGGCGTATTGTCGGTGCTGAGGCGTCGCTTTAGCCCGCTCTAGACCCGAAATCGCAAATCGCATTCGCGTGTAGAAATGCCGGCGTAGTTGCGCTGGGCTTGTCTTTGTCTACCTTTACAGCTGGACGAAGACCGTGGCTTAATATTGTCGCAGGAAGGTCCGAAATGTCCGCAAAAAACCGGCCTTAGATCCGTCTTGTATCTTGGCGCGTGCAAAAGATGGTCCGCTTTGCGGGGTCCGCCGCAGCATCTTTGGTTCGCACTCGAGGGAGCTTCGGGCCGTTTGCGGACACAATTACATTCGCAAGTGAAATCAGATAGCTCCCTTTTCACCCGTTATAATTCAAAACGGAGGGCCTGGTGGACTTCCACTCGCATGATAAAGACATCCGGTTCCTGAAGCCGTAAATCCATGCATGCTCATGTCTCTCCGCCAAGAGCAAAAAAAAAAAAAATTTTTTTGGTTTTTTTGTGGGGTTTATTTAAGGGGTCCCTCCACCTCGACGAACTCGACTTTCGGCCGCTTTCGGGCACACTATGCTGATACGCCGCGCATCAGCGTTGCGACGCAATCTACCATCCGCCTGAAACAGCCAACTATACGAGCAGCTGGTGAGTCAGCGCAGCGTTGCACCAGTCTACCGGGCATATCGAATGATAGCGGTCCAATTTCTCCTGGCGCGACAAGGGTCGAAAGCTCCCATATTCGACTGGTCCTCGTTTCAGCGGACGAAACCGTTGCTGTTGTCTGGGGAAAGCCCATTCCATTAGGGTGTGATCTCGGTGAATGACCCGAGCTATATGCTGCCGTCCAGTCTTTGGCATAGAAAAAGCACCGTGATGCAATAGGTGATGTCGGACTTGCCGGAACGATCTTGTGAAGTAAGAAGCCTCCATTCGCATCGAAGCTAATATCATTTGGCCCTCTGAGGCTTGACCTTCACAGCTCTCATAAATCGATGTCGAAAGAGCGTTTACTAGGATCCACTCGCTGGAATTGACCCTCCTTTATATCCTCTTGGAGTTCCCAATCGGACGGCCGTGATGCCAGTGCGTGTCTCGCCAAGACAAAGCCGCCTTATTGCAGACATATATCATTACCGTCAGGGACCGAGGCGGCCCGTTCTGGCCCTCCCCCGAAGCTTTGCGATAAACATCATCTTACCCTCGGGGTCTACGCAGATAAGTGTACTGACCACGGATTTGACTAAAAGACCGTGCCCGTCAAGCCATAGTATTGGTCCCTCGGGGAAGGTCAGCCCGTTCGCCAAACTTTAGTAAGCTTCATATATTAAATCCCCGGGGGGCCCCCCCCCTTTTTTTTAAACAAAGTTTTTTTTTTGCATGTATTAACGGGTTAATAAAACATCAGATATATTACGGGTATGCGAGCTCTACGCTGTTACTCTTGATAGAGAAATTCCACACGCCATTTATTTGAATGCCAGCACGGACCCCTTTTAGTAAATCCGACACGGATACCGATGAAAAGTGTTGCGCTCTAAACCCAAAAATCATTTTCGGCATATCACTTCTTTGTCACAGACTCATCACGTTGCCAAGGCCTTCATCAGTCGATTTTTACCAATTTCTCAGACGATATTGTGTGTAAGGATACGATCTATCATACTTAGGAAGTTCTGTTGCTCTCACTGGCCAACGGCGAGAGCTGATTCTGAATAGCGTCTGGCAATAAGGGGCGCGGCATCGGAGATTAGCTTACTTTGCCGACGGAAGTTATAACGGCTACACGAGATCGTTTTCTCTGACCCAACTTCTCGTTTGACCATACCTGCTTTACAAGCCGCTCAACTACGTCGGCGACAGTTGAGGCCATCTAACCAGCTCGCGATGCAAATCGCTCGTCTTGCCTCAACTCCGGGCTCCATATTCGATTATCAAGGATCGTATATTGGGATTGGCGTCAAGTTAACATGCTGCAAGCAATCCAGTGGAAAAACGGCAACTGAATTTAACTGGTGAAACGGCCGGAATTTGGTTACCCGGCGTTCGAATTCTTTGCCCACGATTTTTTTTGTCATCAAACTTTCATTCAGGTTAAACTCGTTATCTTCTTAGCTGGTTTTCACCAAGCTTGTCTAACGTAGAAACGTATGTGCGTTAGGCCGCATAAAAATTTTACCGGCCTAACCTCTAATTCAAAACCATGAGACCGCGTATCAATACCAAACTTTTCTGGAAGCGACAAGTATTGCGATGACCAAGTCAATCATCAGAAACCACAAAATTCCTTAAAATACCACCTAGAGATACTTGTCGCCAACAACCCCTTTGATGGACAAAGACATTCATTCCCCATTGGAGGCGAAATCATTCCCGATCTCAAGAAGTTTGGTTAGGAAGACGCCAAACCCAATGAGGTTAAATCCAGCCGTCTCGACAATAGGTAGCACCGATTGGAAAGTGCTTAGAGCATTGCGCCGATGGGTTCGAGAAACATACCCAAAAACAGAGTAAATTACTGCGATCCCGCAGATCAGGAATATCGATTCCGAACCAAAACCGATTAACTAGATTTGTTATGGAATTCTCCTGAACCGCTGAGCGCGAGGAAACGTATAAGGTAAGCTGCGCCACAAACCGATTATAAAGGCCAGACGTGGTTGGTTAAGGTTCGACCGCTGCTTCCCAGAGGTCTCGGAAGCTTAAAGAACGGAGGACGCAATCGAAATAAGTATCGAGAGGCACCCGACCCACCGCTCCCGCCTCTGTGGGTGTAAAGAACCCAGCGAGAGACCTCCGAACACCCCCAGGACCAAACTAAGATCGGTATTTGTCTCCCTTTAGGCCCTGAAACGCATTCCCCAAGTGATCTCTTCGTTTACGCCGGCGCAAGTTCAGGCCTTCAAACATTCACCCGCACAATAATCAATCCGATGTAAACCAATGCTGGTTAGATCAGGACCGACAGATACCCGCCCACAAAAAGTGACGCAATTGGGACCTGCGCTATAATACGTATAGGATCATTCAGGATTGACGGGGAATAAAGAGCCCCCAAGCTCCCGGCTACGGCTAGGTGCAGCCGCAAGCTTTTGGATCATATTATATTTGACCATTTCTGCGAAAGCGATCCTCCATCCGCTCAGGTGTCCGAGTCATGCGATGGAGGAACCTGCGACGGCTGCGAAACTTCAGCGGGCCCCAAATCAGAAGCTACCGCCAAGGCCTCCCGGCAACGCCGATAGCCATAGACGAGCGCATTTGAACAGACCGCGCGTTAGCCCCGCCCGTAGCTGACATAGCCCATTCATAAAAACATCGGAATCGAGCTCAGTGTCCCAATGTGGCTGCAAATGTCTGCGGCACTGAGACTGATGGTTTGCCCCAAGCGGCTCTTTGGTCCACTTGCATCCAGTAAATTCCTACAAAGGACACGCAATAAGAGCAAATCAATCGGGACCCTATTTCGCACCAAAAAACAAGGACACCTATGCAATCAGGCCTATTCAAGAGTGCTCGATAAATTACTATCTTCCGCTTAGCGGGTTCGTTTTCGGGTAATCTACCAATTAAGAACTGCAAAAAGCGCATGGCTACAATAGGGGCTTTGTTGCAACAAAATCCTCGGGTGGATTTCACTGTATGTATCCAGCATGATAACTGGAAGACATGAGCAGTTGGGCCCCTACCAAATATAAAGACCACGAATTGGTCATCCTACAATTGACAGCCTTGAGCAGCGCGGATCGTTGTCGATCTGGTTTGATCCTGAGATTGGTTTGGACGCCTCCGCGAGCGGCAAGCGCGGTCCGGCAACAGCAGTCAGTAACGCTGCCACTTCAACTTGTTCTGACGCTGAAGGTCTTGTTTGGATGCCGCTTCGGCAGACAACTGGGTTTGTCCAGAGCCTGTTTTGCATTGGTGGGACTGACTGGGCAAGTGCCGGACTTCAGCACCTTATGTCGCCGCCAGCGAACACTGAACGTGAGCTTGCGCGTATCGCGGATTCCGAGGGTCCGCTGAACCTCCTTATCGACAGCACCGGTTTATTCAAAGCCGAAGGAGAAGGCGAATGGAATGCCCGTAAGCATGTGGCACCAAACGGGCGCCTATCTGGCGCAAGATACACATTTGGATCGATGAAAAAACTCTGGGAAGTTCGGACGGTCGAGCGTCACCAGCAGCAACGTCGGAGACGCTTCCCATGCTGCCCGAACCTTGAAACCAAATTCCGCCCGATCAGGACATCGGCAGCGTCCGCAGATGGGCGTATGACAAGCGTAATGCACGAGGCGTTGCCGCCAGAAACGCCCATGCGTGATCCCGCCGCCGCAGGATGCCAACCTGGAAACCGACGAGCGCCGAGCTAGTGCCGAAACGACGCGGTCAGTTGCGCCAGCGATACCTGGCGTCGCACTCTGTGGCGACGCTGGGAGTGGGAACCACCGCCGAAGCGCGTCGAACGAAGATGATTGGTTAAAAACTATCGGCCAATCGCTGATGGCGAGGGGACTTCGAAAAGGCAGAGTTGCAGAGATCCAACGTCCGTATCTCGTCCTCACCAGTACACTGCGCTTGGCATTACCCGCCCGAGCCCGTAGGATAAATCCGTCCGGGGAAAGGGAAGCCTGCCTAACATCGGGTCTTGTGCACCAAAGCAGTCGACGGTTCAAATTCCGTCCATTCCTACCAACCGTAGGTTGTAGGCCACCCATGATTCTTAAGTGGCCCCTCTTCCAAAATTGAAGCCGGACTTTTCTCAGGTCCCATTACAGTATCTCATGTCAGTAATGAGCACTTCGGGTCACCTAAGGCCCTCGAGTAAAAAAATACTTTCTTTTTGTTCATTTGTTGCGCATTGGTGTCGAATTCCAATCAGCTTTGACCACGAAATTGTAACTCCCATCAGCTAGGCTATGGTTACAACAGCGTTATTAAACACCACCACAGTTCTCGCATTTGCACTCAAGGGTCTAATTCCCGGCGGCTGCGAGCCAGATTATAGCAATCGCACCGGCATCTTTCGGCGCTTTTCCCATGCATTACCTCAACCCTGCCACTTACCGGAACTGTCCGGCACAAGAGCCACGACAGCGACGCTGGGCGAATTGCCCTTGATCAATCATACCCGTCTCTGGAAACACCGTTTACACACAACGACGCCTCAAGAGCAAACGATGAGCGGGGATCGGGAACGTCGGACGCCACCATGTATGCCATATATCTGCCACGTTTCCGTTAGCTTTGAAATTCTCATCCATCTTAGTCCGAGCTCAACGGTTAACCAATGCGGATCGGTTAGGGATTGGCGTTTTTGTTAAGCGGGGGTTCTTGAATTGATCGCAATTGGGTATGTTAGGTCCATTCTGCGACAGGCAACGCACGCACATAATGAAACGTATCGGCGGTGGATCCCCGCAAAAGGAGTAAGCGGCAAGCTTAAGATCCCGCCCTTACTGTGGCGAGTTTGAGCTGCGAGTCCCTCCTCATGGATTTGAGCGAGTTCTCCATGATGGTACGATTGAAGTTTCTCACGGATACTGGCGCAGGTCGTCGTAAGATGCGCCACTGGCCGGAAGAGGTGAAGGCGCGCAGGTGTCTGGACAAAATTTGCCGTTGCACGTAGTAACTTACGGGAGCGAAACGCTCCTCAGGGTTTTGTAAAATAGCCAACTTCAGGGATTATTTAATGATCAAGGTGATCCACGTCGAAGATGACGATTGACATACGAGAGTTGGTCGGACTTTTCATTTAATTTCAGGCGATTTCGGAGGTCCTGAGCGTGGCTTCCGGCAGTGAAGCGCTGAGCTCAGGGGAAGCCATTCAAGCCGATGTCATTACTTTGGATTGTTATGATGCCCACGCATGAACGGCCGTAGAACATTAGAGAATATCAGAGGCTTGGAGGGCCTACTCCAAGATACCAGCTATCTTCGTAACCGCTCGCGCAGCGTCGAACAAAAACAAGGAGCATTCGAATGGCAGAGCGCTCGCGTTATCGTCAAGCCCTTTGAAGGGCTCCTTAGCCAAACAGATCCTGACGAATTTCGATGGGATCAAATAGTTAGCGGCTTTACCTAGTTCTTCTGCTGGGCCGCAATTGTTCAGGGCGCTGCAGCCAGAACCAACAACAAACCTATTCCGGGTTCAACATACATATTGCATTTGGTAATCGGCGCTCAAACGCAGCCCCCTAAACTCACTTAGGATAGAACCGAGCTAGCGCTTCAAACTAAACGTTTCCCGCCAAAAGTGCCCATTTACCTTTTTAGCTCAACCAAAGACCTTGAGGCTGTCTTCTGCCTTTCTCGCCTAAGGTTTCCGGGCTCACAAGCCCCATTCGCCCAATCAGGAAAGGCACGCTCATTTGCCTGACCTTCCAAGACGTTCGAAAGGCGCGTGATGACGCGATCAACTTGCTATCCGCTTATAGCTTTTATTGACCATATCCTCAGCACCTTCCAGGAACCTGAAAAAGAGTTGGTCGTGTGATACATAGCAGGCCGTGATCCCATCGCGCTCATTGTTCTGGATGGAAGCGTTCAAAATGTTCGGAAATAGATCATCGGTTACCTAGGGGTGTCGCGTAACACTCACATAGCCATTTGGTAAACCCATTTGAATCGTATCCTCATTGCTAACCCATGGTGCCTAGTTGGGGCAAATGGCCTATGATCTCCAAATAGCCCAATAAATCATACGTGTAGGCCTAGCGTCAGGCAGAACCACCCGAAAGGTCCCAACCTATGAAAACGCTTAATCTTATCAGGATAAGTCCTGCCAATGCTGGGGGCGGCATGGCCCAAAATCACTTTACGTCAAAGTCGTTCCGAATTGATCCGCCCAGTTTATCATGGCATCGTTCTGGGAGGAGGTCATTTCTGAGCAATTTTATTTGGAATTCGGGGAATTTAGTGCTCTTCGAGTTAAACTAGTTATAGCCCCCCTCCTCGTATCTGCTAGAAGGCGGCAGTGCAAGCGGCCCGAAACCGTACCCAATCTGTAGAAAGTACGTAAGAGTTCTGATGGGTTTGTCTGAAATAGTGGGAATGAACCCTAATTTCATTCGCAAGTTTCGCCGTGGCGGTGGTCATACTGGGTCGCCCGCGCGACTTTAGTCGTTCGTCTGGTGTTTATTGCCGTTATGAGGTAATCAGCTACTTTCGTACGAAGCTAACAAAGGCCTAAATAACCAATCGTCAGATAGCCCCCCTTGCCATGCATTGGAAGCGGCATTTGCGTTCTTATGGCTAAGGATGATGAAAAAAACAAAGCCGGCAGGTCACGTCGATGGGTGTTACGAGCGCATCGCGTTTTGCAGCGGCTGTCGGACTCTGTGGTTTGGCCGCATTTTTGTAGCCTACTGCCTACATGAATTTTGTCACCCTAGTTAGGCGAAGCCGATACCACAGGTCATGGATTTACATTGAATTTCCTTCACTGTATGGTTAAACTTTTGACACTTCAACGTGAGCGAACGCTTACGGATTAACTAGTTGAAAATGCTTACATATTGGTAGTGATGGTCGAAAAAATGTGTATGCGTTACCAAAATGATGAAATTTCAAATGAGTTAGATGCAAGAACGATCCGTGAAAGAGGCGATAGGCCCAACTTTGGGAGCATCATCCGGGAACATCTCTGATGAGTCGTTATATCGAGTACCTCGAAATTTGGCTATGCAGCCCTTGAGGTGCCCCTAGCAACTGTATTAAATTGCTGGGTTCCACAGCAGGCATTTTTCTGGCGAGCAATGAGTTGCCAATACGATCAACTTTCGAGCAAATGCGATGAGAATGACCTTGTGTGGCTTGCCCTTCCGCGCGCAATCGTTTTTGCGAAGTCACTTAGACTGGATTGAACCGAGCGGCTGATAATGCGCTGATACAGAAAGCCGTCGTAAGCCACTTCGCCCACCTTTAATGCGCCGTCGGCCCTTTGTATCTACCGCTTTCTGTCGAGGGATTTGGCTTGAACCTGACGTTCGGCGTGTGATCCAGCCAGATTTGAAGGTCGCGAACCCTTATGGCGCAGGTTTGCTGTCGCATTCGCCAGCCGTTCGTCAGCAGATTGCCCTCGGACGTTCCTTCGATCCGGTAGGTAAAGTGTTGCATCTGCTTGAGGCCTTCCTCGGTGATTCGGGCCACGTTGATTATGGTCAGCTCGAGAGCTTGCGACGCGCGTTGTGCCAGCAACACGCCAGTAGGATATGGGGGCATTTGTCGCGCAGATCAGCACACGGTTGTTAATCCCGGCATAGCCGTCTACTTTGTAGGGTGCCCACCAAAGCCCTGTTTAATATCTCAGATTTGCATATTCGCCGGAACGTCTTGGCTCGTAGGTAAAGCCCACGCAGAGGCGGTCGGCATCCGTTTCAAATGCGCAGGTCCATCGCGGGGCGAGTGCCCAACAGTACCCCTTCTTGGATTTGCCACGCCGTAGGATCGTGGACGGGGCTGGTGTTTACGTCTATTACCCGGCAGGCGACATTAAATATGGCAATTCTGCCGAGAGGGCAATGAAGGAGTTTGCTGGAGGTTCTTCAGCATGGCACCAAGCCTGGCGTCGTGTACGGGCTTCAAACTCATGCGCCGCTTTGCCAACCCAGAAAGCCAAAGTGGAAAGCGGTCGATATCAAACCCCTTGCCGGGCTAAATCTGGCTTGTTGGCGGATACAATGAGCAGATGATCGGTCGTGACTCGAGAGGATTATGCTTCGGCGATTAGATGTTCTGTTGGCATTGCGCCCTCGATCAAGCGCGACTGTGCAGATGCTTGCAACAATTGCCCGCCTTTGGCACGACCGACATGCGTACTTAGGGCGGCGTGTGACGATGATCTGGGAGCATGCGGGGCCACGAATGTCCAGCCGTTCGCTGATGTCTTCGCCAAGGACGTGACGCTCGAGCCACAGCCGCAGGTAACGTTCTGGTGCTATCACTTCTTCAATATCGCGGCAGACTGTTTGGGCAAGACGCTACGACCTGCACGGGACTTTGACGCCGCGCATTGGGGAGAACAATCCTAGTCCTCAGCGTTGGAAACGGCAACCATTCCACTGCCCACACCAAACGCAGCACCCGAAAAATCAGGCAATTATCAACTTTTACCTCGCGGGCTGACCGCCGGCCATTCAGATAAATGATAAAATTGGGCGGCATGCCAATACGCGCTGCCACTTCGTTACGTAACGTCCGACACCAAAAGCCTCGGCAACCAAATGGCCCATTCACCGCGTTCAGGCAACGCACGATTGCCCATCAGCCGCCAACCAAAACCTCATGGGTCCGCAGTCGGGCTCAAAACGTAGCTCCCCGATGTACTGCCAACGCAATCTCCCCGGCAAATCTTATATTGCGGACAGCCGGGACTCTCAGATATGAGCAAAGGACGAAAGGTGGGGTCTAAGCCGCGTTACAAAGTGGAGTCAACTGGCTAAAGTATATGGAACGCCCTCCCTATATCTACGCAACGGACTGATCCCGACGGCATCACCACTGATTTCTTACGACGAACGCGCCAGATAGCCGATATTTACCCTATTCTAAATTATTTAAATAGGGTAAAACAACACATTGGCCGAATGAGAGGGTTCCAGACTTGCTCGCTTTATAACTGAAAATCAGGCTCTAAAACTTCGCCGCAAATTCCAAAGCATTATAGTAGATTAACTCACCATCGGCGACAGATTACCGATACGGAAAAACCTACGGCTTGGAAGTGATACTTCTGCGCGCCTCACGGCCATCAAAAGTGCCCCATGTAGCAGGTAAAATCCCAATATACTGTTTCGCGCCCCTCGCCACGAAGCGCCGGGAAGCTTGACCTTCGAAGCCCTTGCATTGAGGCCCGCAGGGCGGACTTAGCCGCCCATTCGCTGCCGGCCGGCACCACGGCAGCTTTTGGGAGGCTGCAAAAATATTGGAATGAAAGTCTCGTTAAGAAGGGGCTTCACCGACCGGACACAATTGGATTGAATGATGCTAATTAGGCGAATGTTTTTTCAACGGTCTTGATTGCTTTCTGCTTTTGGCGGCTCCTACCTTGAGCTAATGCGCAGTCATCCTAACCCATTACCGGCGGGCGGATCGAAGGAGAGACTTTCACCCTCGAAGGAAAATCCTCGCGAGTGCCGCAGACGACTGTTGTTGACGAACAACTATTACGTTGACGAAACAACCAACTTCCAGGGGGTCCAAAACCCTACGCTCAGTTCTTGAAAAGAGATGATTGTTTCGCCAGATGCGACCCTAAAAATGTCCGCCACTCACGATTTTCCTCGGAAGTGCTGGCTGCTGACGCTTTGAATATTTGGAACGTCATTCTGGCGGTTTTGCTTAAAGCGGCTAACCAATGCCAGTTCGTGACCAAAGGGAGCCGTTTGCGGTTATCTACCCGATGGGACGGACAATCCGGAACTTTCATGAACGGACATCTATACAATGATAGGTTGGGTATGGCAATTTAAAGAGCATCTCCGATAGGAAATAAACCCCTTACCAGGAAATTTTATTCGCGGCCCTGGCTTCTGTAATTGTTTATCGGCGCAGTTAATTTTTTGGGATTTCATTGTTGATTTGCCAAGCATGGACGGATTGGGGTTCCAGAAATTTCCCAAAAACTTGCTGAGCAGAGTTGGACCCTATGTGGGTGCCTCAACAATTTGCAGTTGAATTGCTACGGCTCGAGGAATACCTTTGGCGGAGTATGCAATTCGGGTCTAAATCAAGCGATAAGATGGTAGCCATTTTGCGCGTTTGAAATCGGCAAGTGGAGACCGGATCAATTATCCTTCCAAGAATGGTTGAGCTTTTGCCGCAGCTCATGTCGAAGCTTTCAAGTCAACGGTAACGTCGTGACGGATTTTTCTTGAGCCACTTTTTCAAACGCTTGTAGGCCTGCGATTCCAAGGTCATCAAAAAACGTACCGCTCCCTTGATTTACCGCGCTTAATGCAGCTTGATTGTTTTGCGCAAGCCATCGGCACCCAGTTCCACGGGCAGGGCAGGTCATCTAAGCGGTTGATCTTGTTGATATGGATGCAGGTCGAGGATGGTCAGCGAAGATAGGCCTGTGGGGTTGAGGCCGTTAGCCTTTGCGGTTTCAATGTTGATTTTCGTCATGGGCGCGGGCCGAGTGTTTCTTTTTGCAACCGGTGGTTCGGGGCCCCGCAAACAAAAGGGCCAAGCTTCTTTATTCTTCCGACTTCCCAAATTTCGTTTTTTTATTAAAAAAGAATTCTTTTTTCTCCTTTTTTTCC
>Ga0163217_1093401_pt1 | contig 13647 bp, 14 predicted proteins | sample SynspAceP_FD_185933 | JGI IMG/M metagenome (GOLD analysis project Ga0163217, IMG submission 185933) | Saline lake microbial communities from Ace Lake in Antarctica - Synechococcus sp. Ace-P (PacBio error correction) | ecosystem: Environmental > Aquatic > Non-marine Saline and Alkaline > Saline ... | reverse complement strand
TATACCACCTGCGCTGCCCGCAGGCACTGTGCTCATGCGCCTGCCGACGCAGAAGGCCAGCCCCTGGCCGAGCTCTGCCGCACAACTGGGTGCCGCTGGCAAGTCAGCTTGACTACATCGAGCCCCGCTTAGTCCGCTCAAGCGACAGCAGGAGGAAGTTGCAACAAGGAGCCAGGGAGCTTTATGGACTCTTTCTGGGAGGCGTCTCCAGCAGGTTAGTGCAGGGCATATCAAGATGAAAGACCAATGCTGTTCTAACCGGAGGTATGTCCGGAAGCCCCTATGTCGTTGCCGCCCAGTGGAAACAGGTATTCCCCATTGCCCAAGTCGCTCCGCCGACGCTTCTCTGGGGGGTTCGTCGAGGGACTGGCAGTATATGCGTCGCTTACTGAAGAAACGCTTGCGACTGGCCTGCTGAATCGCGGCGTTATTGACTTGCTTTGGGCGGGAGTAGCTGTTGGGGCTTGCTTCCGGCCATTGAGAGGGCTCTCCTGTGTAGTAACAGCAGCATTGGCTGGCTGCCTTGGCTGCATGTGTTCCTAGCCATCGGCATTTTTCCAGTACGGTTTCGCCCTCTTTCAGCCAAAATAGCTCACGGGCGTTGGTGGTGGAAATAAAACATGGGCATGTCTATAGGCTTGTGACCGCATTGACGCTGCGCGGTGCCTACCTAGGCCACCGATGCCAACATCCAAGGCGGCCGCCCCCCCCCCCCCCCCCCCCCCCCCCCCCCCCCCCCCCCCCCCCCCCCCCCCCCCCCCCCCCCCCCCCCCCCCCCCCCCCCTGAGGATATTGGCTGTCTTCTGAGGCTGAATTATGCCCAGCAATGGCGCAACTAGGCCCAAACACAGGCCGATACAACGAGAAACTTACCAAAACTAGCCGGCACACAGACAGATTAACGCGTGAGTGTCGCTCAAAATCTTGACCAAAAAGTGCGAGCGGCACGGCCACCCCCCAGTTGTTCATCGAAAAGCACGAACCTTGATACGCCCGAGCTAGAACACCACGCCACGCTTTGAACTGCTGCGGCGAATCTCGCGTAGATCGAAGCCCGTTGAAGTCCTTGCGCCTGATAGTGGCCGCTGCCTTGACCCTCGATGCCAACCAGATTCGCCACGGGACGGTTCTCCAGCCACGGAATCCACCTCTACTCCGGTGGAGGTACGGGTAATGCATCAGCCGCGTGCGCAAATCTGACCAGCTCGATGCTGACCAGCTCGGCATGCACGAAAAGTCCTCCACCAAGTCCCCGGTAACCCATCCAGGCCGCCATGCCGGCTCGCTCAAGCCCTGCAAGTGCGGCATCAAGCCGGTAGTCGCGTTCACGAACAGCCTTGGGCGATTTCTGTAGTCGTTGTCGAGATTGGACGGACCAGGCTGCGAACCCTGACCGCCACTGAGAAAAAAGGGTCTCCAGCAGAGTCAGATAGCGGCTTTGAGCGTAGGTCTGCGGAATGCCCGTCGAACGCGACAGCTCGGCGGCATTGAGCAGTCCGCCACTGGCGGCTTTGCCCAGCAGCTGCATTTCAGCCGCGGCATCTCCGTCAGCCCTTCGATCTGGGCCAGGTCGCGAAAAACGTCACGCTGCAAGATCGTTAATGGAGGATAACTCTCGAACCAGGCTTCCGCCGCCGCTCGCCGAACGACTCAGCTGCCTCCGGATAGCCTCCACGACTCAAGCCTTCGCGATTGAAGTCCTGCCGCTCCGAAATGCACTTATCCGGCATCTGGCCGCTGAACAGTCGATCAATTCTGCTTTAAGGGGCTGACGCTCGATTTCGCTTTGCGCCAGAGGCCACAGGTTCAGGCACCTCCATACCGCCCAGCTAAGAAGTCGGGCAATCTGCGCAAGCAACAGCACATTGCCGAGCCGGTCAGCAGGAAACGCCCAAGGGGTTACGGTCGCGATCCACCCGCCGTCTTTGACGCTAGGAACACCCCAGGAGCACGCCTGCCGCACCTCATCGAGACCAGACCGCCCCCTTGAGTGGCGGTTGGATGAAACCGAAGGGATCAAAACCTGCACGGCTGCCAGCCACAGCCGGGTCGTCGAGGTGCTTTATTAAGTCGCCTTCGCGGCCGAGGTTTTGGATCAAGCGTACTCTTGCCGGCTGGCGGGCGCCGTTGACCAGCACGACCGGCGAATCATCCAGGCTGCGAGTAGGTTTGGACGGATTATGCGCGCGTACATGGTTGTAAATTCATTCCATTAAGTGTGGAAATTACACACAAATATTATAGCGCCATCAATAGCGCTCAGCCGCCCTTTGAGCCTCAGCGTTAGTCATGAGTTACCGGAAATTCTGTAGTCGTGAAGGCCTCCCGCCATACCGGAATCTGTTAGTCGTAAGGGCCTCCTGCCATACCGGCCAATCTGTTAGTCGTGAGGCCCAAACCCAGGAAATCAGTAATGGCCACGGCCTGGCGCGGAGTAACTGCACCAGGGTGAGGTCGAACACAGCCTCGTCAAGTGGCTGCTCGAAACACCTGCTGCGAACCAAGGCACAAGATTCGGCGCCATTGCGCTCGGGTGAGCCACCAGTTTGAACATGGCCAAGCTGCCGATGCCACCGCGATCTTGGCCGGCTTCGACTTCAGCGCCTCCAGCGCCGACGCCTCGCTTGATCAGCGAGCTGGCCAGCCCTCTTTTTTTCCCTTTGCCTTTACCAGACACCGCGCAGAACGTGGTGCTGATCGGTGGGCCAGGCACCCGGTAAAACCCACCCAGCCACCGCGCTGGCCGTTTCCGGCAATCACCCGGCATGGCAAGCGCGTGCGCTTCTACTCCAACGGCGACTGGTCAATCTGCTGGAGCGCGAAAAACACGACGGCAAAAGGCTTCGCCGAATGGTCGAGCGTGTTCGGCGACGCCAAAGATGACCACCGCCCGCTGGATCGGCTTGACCCACCATGCCACATCGTCGAACCGTAAACGAGTTCCTATCGCTGCAACACAAGTAGCGCTTGGCGGCCCAGGCCAAGATCAAAATCAACGGGAGCGAAAGCGTAAAGGGCCAGGAACCGGAGGACGATGAGTCGTTCTGATTTCATGGTGGACGGGGACGGCCTGCTGGCATAGGCTGCATTGTGTGGCAGGTCTTCAACAGCTGAACTGCGGACAGCGAGGGATGTGGCGTTCAAAAGCAGCTGCGCTGTTTAGACTTATCCCACAGTGCCTTGGTAACAAAATCAGCAAACCGCCCCTGCGGTCAAATTTCAATCGCAGGGGGTCAAAATTTTCCATCAGCGCCAACTTCTCGGCCCACTCACGGCTTGTGGTTATCCGTGCATGGCCAAATAGATGAGCCGCTGGCTACGTCCACAAGAAAGAACGGTTCAAAGAGCTGCTGGACCGCAATCGGACCGAACCCAGAAAAACCTCGTGCGCGCCTCGCCTCAAACCTGCCAGAAGCCTGCTCGATTCTGAACGCGCTGGTAGTTGATTGCGCGCGCGAGTCCACTCACATCGCCTTTGTGATCGACGAGTTCGGTGGGTTCATTGGCCTGGTTTACGATGACCGACATCATGGGAATCGGGATTGCGGGTGAACTACCGCTGCCGCGAAATCGAAGGCCGGATGTTAGTTGAGGAAGATGGTGAGTTTATCTGCGTCAGCTTGCTGCCTTGAACCTTGAAATCTGCTGCATGAACGTATTGGCTTCCATGCCAAAATCACGGACGACTATTCAGGCACCCTCGCTGGTTTCGTTATCAGCCTTGCTAAGACCGACTGCCGCGTCAGGCGATTCAGCTCGTATTCGAGGCGCGGCAGCTGACGGTAGCCGAGGTTGCCAGGAGCGCCGGTTACCGTGTTGTTTGATGAATCGGGCCTGATAAAAGTTTCGAAGTCCTGACTCAATTTGTGTCGGCCACATCCCAGGACTTCGTTTGCGCCCCGGCAGTCCGGGCCTTTATGCCGACACACTAAATTGCGAAGTTGCTTAATGGCTGCTTTTGGCCCAGAGTTGTGTAAAAAACAACTTCTCGCATGTTGGATGACTAAGCCCCAGTGCTCTTGGGCGAGGCGATTTTCCGGAACATTGCCAGTCAGTGTCGATAGCGCGTCAAGAACGTGTATGGAGCTCTTCGGCATCTCCTGGAGCAGTAAAAAAGCTGAGGCTTTACCGCCGCCATCGCCTTCAGCAAGCCTTCTGTACGATGGATTTTCATAACCCGCTTCATGTTATTAGGCGAGCACATTCAAAGCTCATCTCCGCACTCACCCGTCAGTTTTCGACAGGAAGTGTGTCGCCCCCTCCATTGCTTGAGCGATCCGAAGGCATGCTCAACAGTCCGCTTTCGAACCTTCATCATCTCTGGTGCTCTGTCAGCCGTCGCCTGCATTTCCTCAAGCACAGCTTCATGCCTCCCAACGCTTTACTCGACGATTTGGCTTGGTGTGCCACGGCTTTTCAGCGTGCAAACTCTGACACTTTGAACTCAGTAGCAATGCATATTCATGCCTTTCTCAACGCTTGGAAAAAAAAAAAAAAAAAAAAAAAAAAACATTTCCGTGAGTGAGTAGTTAACAGTATATGAAAAGAATGACACCCGTGATTAAAATCGATTACAGATCAGGGGCCTCTCCCGCGGGCTTACGTGTATTCGTTTCTGGTCGCGTCATACACGAGGCATCTTTGTTTTGAATCGGCATCAGCTTTGGGCTGAATCTCGGGCTATAACGGACACGTAGGCGGTGACGTTTTTGCGTCGTAACCAAGCCAGGATTTCTTCGCCCTTTGAAATAGGCCTCGGTCGGCAACTTACCGACAGCGTTTCTACGCGATGCTTTCACGAGCCTGCTTCGCCAGAACTGAGTTGCGTCACGGTTCAGGAACCTCGGGGGTGACCTCGTGAGCAACGATTCAAATGGTGCTGGTGTCGACAGCCCGTCCTTCGTACGTTGTAGCCAACGATCCCGCTGTCGCGGCGTCAATCATCGAACCGGGCATCGGGTCGGTTCAGCGAAACCTGTTTTATCTGGTGATTCGTTGACTGTGATCAATCCCTGAACTCTTTCATCTGTGCTTTTGAGCTTGGCGATTTATCTTTCCAAGCTCACCGTATCTGGTTTTAGAGGCGCTAGGTATCTGGCGATCAGCTCCGCATCGAGTTGAGGAACCAAATAACGGCTGATGCTCGCTCGATTTCTTTCCATGGCGCCGCTTTTCAGCTTCGCACTAGTGAAGTTCCGGGTCGCGCGTTTGTTAACCGCCTTGATTTTACTGCCGTCAATGGCAACCAGGTTTTTCGCTAAACAGCCCCAAACTGCTGGCAGGCAAAAACGAACTGACGGCAGACGCCGCGAATGCTTTGCTGTTGTCTTTTTCGGAAGTTGGGCGATGGTCTTGAAGTTCGGCATCAAGCGACCTGTTAACCACATCAGCTCTACGTTTGCGCTGGGCTTTCACGCTCAGACGACGGCTGATTGAATGCGGTTCAGGTAGCCGTAGATATAGATCTCAGCACGGATCGCAGCGGTGATAAAGCAGGCCTGCCGGTTTCGGCTGGAAATGCACACCATTCGATAAAAACCCAGTTTGGCTAGGGTCGAGTTCATCGACGAAGGACATCGACCACGCGCACTGATTGATATCGCTGACGTTAGTCGTCGAGGCTTTCGCGGAAGCAAGTGCTTTGACCTCGGTGCACCCTGGATTAAACCGTTTCATTTGATTTTCCCTTGCAATGAGGATTCTCAGAAATTATAGCAAGGGTCTGGAGATAGCGTTTTTACACACCTGGCCGATTACAAGCCGGTTACGACAGGGTATGTACGGGAGAGCAGGCTCAGGGACGAGCGTGCAAAATTCGCCCATATTCCCCAATCTGGAAGCGAGTGGCATGGCCCTGTGAGTGCTTCTATTCGTCGAAAAGTTTCGCGATACGTTGGTGGACCCACTGAGGGGCCACCAGTTGCGGATACGGCCGGGCGACCACGCCGGCGATCGGGAGGGATGCATGCTTTATTACGCTGGGTTGAAGAAGATTAAGGACGCCGGCCAACTCGCCGGCGCACATTGAAGGGTTTGGTCTGTCCCGGAACTGGTGGACAGGAGTAAGAGCTACTGTACTAATCGCCTTAACCGGAAGGGCTTTTTTCACGAATTGTGCCCGCCGGTTTCGGTCCAGAGTGTGTAGTAACGTATTTGGGTAGTGCCTGAGACTATTGTGACGAAGGTCAGCCTGGGGTCCTTCATGTCACGATACGGGTTGCATCATCCAAGGTATTTGCAGTTCTTGTAGATGGATTTCTTTTTACCGCTCGGAAGGGGTTCACCTCGGTTGAGGCCCTCATCAATGGCGTTGCTGGAAGAAGGCGCCCGCAGACTGCGAAATACCTGAGCCACGAGCCTTGGGACATCGGTAGGGACGGAGGAAGGCGGCAAACGGCCTCTTCGGCAATCTTGCGTTCGCGCTTGGCCACGCGTGTGACTGAAGGTCCGCCATTGCAAATTGACGGTTGTAAGGTGTCCGTGTCGAGCTTCTTTTACGACCGCCCACACGCAGGAAGCGTTACTTTACGACCAGACCTATCCCAGTCGGCGGGAGGGGTTGAGGCAGAACTCCATGAAGCCTCGGCGTCCCGCCGACGAGTTCGACAAGGGGGCTTGCCAGCCACCAGCAGGGACCAGGAGCAGCAGGCAGCCGCCTCAATGTGGGTTCGATAAGAGTGAACGTGGCTTCGTTGCCGGCGGTAGGACTTCAGGAAATCCCGAACGGGCGCGATAGCCTTCGACGGCTTGGAGGCTCATCGGTACAACCCTTTGGAGGAAAGTCCGAACCGCTGGAAAGCTCGCCATTTGGGTGAAGAAAGTTAAGTTTCGTTTGGGGAAGCGATCAAAGGTCTCGAAAAGCGGCTGGGGGGATGCGGCGACATTCAAGTGGCTCAACCTGGCTAGATCGGTGGCTTAAAGCGGTAGTTATAGTAGAACAATATCCAGGGTCTGTGATTATCGGATATTTGCAACGCTCAGGCCTGGTCAATCGAGTTGAGGTCTCTTAAAATTGTTAAACCTCATGATGCTTACTGGAAACCATTATGCAAAAAAACAAGCGGTTAGATTTTGCGATCCGGATCTTTTAAAAGCGGAGAAATTGAAACGTGCCTGCGGTTCAATACGGGAGCGTCGCCGTTCCCTCTTAGCCCGGCCTTTGGGCTGACTTGAGCGTAGAGACTGTACTCGTTGGGCTAGCCCGCAGAGCTCTGAGAATGGAAAAAATGGCATGGGGTGCAGTCGCGGCTGTGCGCGCCTGGACGAACCGCACAACACCGAGGGGCGCCAACCGCAGTCCACGACGCAGGCTCGCGTCGACCTAGGTTAAGGCCTGCCCCAATTCCAGCGTTTGAAAGAGGCATGGACGTTGGAGACTTCGCCAATTACCCAGACGTTGAGGCGATTTTCCCACCCAGGGGCAGCGCCGGCCGGTGGCCGCAGCTTTTCGGCCAGGGGCTGGCGCACCTCATCCATTAAGCAAACCGGAATCAGCTATCGCTTCTATCGGTATGCTGCGGTGCGCAGGCAGCCATATACGTCGCGCCGTAGCTCCAGAGGCGTGGATGCTTACAGACATGGTTGAGGAACCTTGGACTCGTGAAAAGAGGCATCAGCCAGTTCAAATATTTTGAAAAGCAATCTTGCGTCACCTCAGCGCGAGCGGCGGGCTACCTGATCCTTTATGGCCTTGATTTTTCAAGAGTCTCCACTTTAAAAGACAGGATTTCCAGTCTTTCAAAAGTTCACCCACAGCCTGCGACGGACCCACACTGGTGCTGCAAACAAATGGCTGTAATTGCGTACGCCCGAAATGAAGCGCTTTTTGTCTCCAACTGCTTTGGAAAAGAAAGCCACTTTTGTGTGACAAATGAAGCGCTTTGTTGTGGGCATTTCCAGCACTAGGTTTAATCAAATCAAGATTCGATTATTATGGCTTCGCATAATCTATATTATGTTTAAATAACGGTATTAACTTTTAAAACCGCTTATCCAAGCAACAGCCTTAATTCTCACACCCAACCCTTGGTCGTTGATCATCACTCATTCAGACCCATCTCGCACTGACTTGGCAGAATCTTGTCGGCTTATTGGCACTTATGCTAGCCTCTGTCGTGCATGCAGCTTGGCAGTCTATGCTTACCAGCAGCTCTCAATGCGAGAATAATAATATGTCTGCAGAACACCTGGATTGTCATCGGGATCGGTGGCCGGCCTTTCGGGCGTTGGCATGGCCGCCCATTCTGGCGCAGCTTTGCCCTTGGCAAGCAAATGGCAATCCTTTGAGCGCCGTTCATTGCTATTGGCGGCACCTGGATTTGTTTCGCTATCCTTGGGAGTGCGGTCTGATTTCCGGACATGTCAGCTTTGGCTATCAGTTCCGCCCCTGGAACGATCTGCAGGTGTTGGCTGTGGTGCAGTCAATACGACGTTATATCAACGACACGGCCGCCGAGCATGGAGGATTATCGACAAGATCCGTTTTGGTGTGGATTATCATTCGGGCGGACTGGTCCACTACCAACAAGCTCTGGACACTCACCGCAACCCGACTGAGTCAGGTGAGAATTGCCAGTTCACCTGCCATTTTCTGATCAGTTGCACGGGTTCTACAACTATCATCAGCCGGTTATCTCCCGACCTTTCCAGCGTGGAACGCTTTCAAGGGCAATTGGCATTCATCCGCAGGCCTTTGGCCGCAGGATCTGGAATTACCGGGATAAAAAAGTCGTTAATCATAGGGCAAGCGGGCGCGACGGCGATTACCCTGGTGCCGGCGATGGCCAGTACCGCGCGCACGTCACCATGCGTGCAACGCCGCCCTCCTATATTTTCTCTGTACGTCCGCGATGCGCTGGCCGGCTTTATGAAGAAGCTGATGCCCGAGCGCGGGCTCTATTCATTTCACCGCAGCGCAATATTCGCATCCACGCTGGATGTACCGCGCGGCCAAGCGTTTTGGCCCCAATTTTGCCGGACAACGGCCGTTTTTTCTGCTCAAGCAGGTGCGCAAAGCCACCTTGATAACCCCGACCATATGCGGCACTTCCACGCCGAATTACATTGCCCTGGGATCAGCGACTGGCGCAGTACCCGATTCAGGATCTGTTCCACGCGAATCAATGCCGGCAAGGCGTCAGGTCGAAACCATCATATTTGAAACCCTTTTACCGAGCAAGGGCTATTGCTGCGGTCTGGAAGACCAATTGAGGCGGATATCATTCGTCACCGCTTACGCTTGGCAGGTGCAGGTGGCTGGCGGCAATGCAGGCTGATGATCGACGGCCACCCTTTTGAGCTTCATGATCAAACTGGGACCTACAAAGCGGTAATGGTCAGAACCTGCCATATGGGCTGGATTCTCGGATATACCAATGCCTTCCTGGGACGCTCAAGGCAGACATCGCAGCACAATATCTATGCAGGCTGATCAAGCATATGGACCAAAACGGCTTACAAGTGGCTGTTCCCTGGGGGTGGTGAGGAGAATTGCACTGCCCTCCTCCATCATGGGCTCGTTTGAAATCAGGTTTATGGGGCCGCGCAATGATGTGGGCTTTGCCGCCGCCAGGGAAACACCATGCCTTGGCAGGTCCATGAATGATTACCTGCAAGACGCGCAGATGCTGATTTCAGGAAAAGTCTGCAAGATGGCATCCTGACCTTTGATCCCCCGGCCCGGCAATGCTCCACCACCTGTCAGAGCGACCCGGGAGCTCGCACTGGTGTGATGGTAGATTGCCAGATGGAACCGCTTGTATAAATGGCCCAACATTGGCGATAGGCCGCCGCTGATTTTATGTTTGCACTATTGCCGTCGGTTTTTTAGTTGACCCATACACATCAAAACTTTCGCCAGGGGAGTCCGTTCCGGACTGAGAATCGCCAGCTTTGATCAGTGGGCGTTTAAAACCCTGGACCTGATCCGGGCGGATAAATACCGGCGGAGGAAGTGCCGACATGCTTTACCTGACACTAGCCGTGCTCGCGGCTGCGTTTGATTCTGTTCGCCTGGATCGGCCTCCATGCTCGTCGCAGTGATAAAGTAACCCCCAGACGCCCTTGATGACTACTGCACGGCCCGCAACAAGCCCAAGGCGCTCAGGCCTTGGGCTGTTCGTTCTGGCCTCTGAATGGGTGGCTGGATTCTCTTTGCCCCGCCGGGAAATCGGCGCCTTCGCAGGGCCCTGTTGCCTGGCAGGTTACGCCGTTAGGCGCTGCGCTGCCTTTTTGGTGTTGCTGGTGTTGGCCCGGCTATTCGCCGGGCATTCTGCCGCCAGGGTAGCAGCATTGGTTGAATTTGCCCAGTCCTGTGTGATGGCGCTGCGGTACGCCGCTGGGTAGCCTTGATTCTCGCTTGCCTGTATATGCTCTGTTTTCTTTGATCGCCGAATTGACGGCAATCGGCGCTATTTACCAGGCACATGGCTTTCCGATGTTGAACGGCAACTTGGGTAATCGTCGCTGTTGCGCTGACCACCCTGCTCTACACGCCTTGGGGAGGTTTTGCGCGCCAGTCTGGTAACGGATCGCTGGCAAGCCTGGCTATTGATCGCATTGCTGGTGGTATGTAGGCTGGGTTAGCCATCAACGTTTTGCCTGTGATCTGGGCATTCAACGCCAACCAATGCCGTCCTTGCCCCTTGGGTAGCTCGCATCCATCGCACTGACGCTGATCATTTGCCGTCACCGCGGCCAACCTGTTCCACCGGGCTATTGGCAACGGTATTCTGTGTGCGGAAGGATGGCCAGGCATTGGGCGGGGTGCATTACTGGGCGGGATCACGCCATTCTGGTGCGTCGCGGTAGTTGGCGGGCTGAGGCATCGCTCTTGCTGCCATTTGAGCTGGGCACTGATCTGGGGCAGCCCACCGATTCCGTTCTTCGCATTTACTGGACAAACGCTCCAGCGTGCCGTTACGATTCCCGCCTTTGTGTGCTGGCCATGACGACTGGTGGCATCCTCAGTCGATACGTTGGCAAACGCCTTGGCCCTCGCTAGCGGGTCACCGAAAAAACCGGACTGTCTTTTGGCCCTCTTTGCCCGCTGGATAATCCTGCCTTTTGATTGCGTTGCCGGTGGGTTGATCGCTCTTTTGCAGGGCTATTCGGTTTACTGCGCCCTTTCTGATTGCGGACCTGCTCTGCGCCACCGCAGTGGCCCGGTACTTATGGCTGTGGTCGCGGGAGGACCACAATAGCGGCCCATCGCAGGCTGTCTGGCTGGGCTGGCGGGGGCGTCCTTCCCGGTTGGTGGACAAAACGGCAGCTGATGCAGGGAATAATGGCAGCCTCCTTCCCGGCAGCATTCCCTACCTGGCGCCGTTTGCCGGCGCACTGATCGCATCCACCCTGGTTTGCACTTGTGCTGGTTGCCAATCAAAACCACGGCAGCCAGTACCGCCTGATCCGCCGGTGCTTAGGCTGGTGACTTCTCGCCGGGCTGGGATCTCACGCGTATCCGGCCCGGGCATGGGGCAGCTTCAATACAGAGCATACCCTGGTAGACGGTCGGGGCCAGATGTTGAGTCTGAGTGACTTTTCAATCCAGGGGTTCCCACAGCACCAGAGGATTGGCTGCCTTCCGGCTGACGATCAGATCGCCCTGCCCCGGCGCTTTTACTGTGGACGTCACCACTGTGATGCGAAGTAGAACGGGCGTTTCCTTGTTCGATGCCAAGGGGCCAATCTGGCGTCTGCTGGCAAACCCTGTTAGCTTGGTCACATAGGAACAATTGTGCCAAGCTATGCGATGCTGACGGCATCGATATCAGTGACCGGCAAGTTAACTGTGCAGGAGCCTGGCTCAATTCACACGCTTTGAGCCAGGTTACGGCTGGTCAGGGTCACCAGGCAGGATTTTCACCCAGCACAAACTCGATTTCGACCTGCCACTGCTCCCCGGGTAGTTTTTTTCTCGCGATAGTGCGGCATCAGGCGCATGCTCACACGTACTTGCGATCTTGTTCAGTGTGCGCCGACTCAGCGTCCACATACTGGTTACGAGGCGCTGATACCGTGTGCAGGGCGCGCGAGCTACGCCGAAACCAACGGGCCAGCATAGGGTATGCCGCCACGCATTGACTTGCCTGGCAATTCCAGGCTCCTCGGGCTCAAACCACAGGCAGAGGGGGGCTGCCCTGCTGGCTGGCATTGGGTGATATGGGGGCACCCTCCAACGAGATTCTGTGCCGTCACGGCGGGTGGTTCAATCTGTAAAAACGTCGCCCAGTGGCGCATTGGCAAACAGGTGGAGGGTCGGCAAACATGTCTGACGAAATCCTCCAAAAAGCGCTTAAACCATCTGTTTTACAAGCCCTAAAATTAACTATTTCATCGCGTTGCAGACGATGCGTACCTGCCGTATCCCACACCCAGTAGCCAAAAAGCCGCGGCACATAAAAGCCATGTTGCCAATAACGACTGCGCCCGCAACGTGGGCTGGATCGGCTTGGTTGCCCCACTCTTAGCTGCTTTCGAGCGACTCGCTTCTATCACATTTTTCGATTGGCGTCAGCTTGATGACAAGGACGATGCCCGCGGGACCAGATAATGTCGTCAAGATAGCCCAGATCGGTATGAAAGTCCGGAATGAGATTTCAATGGACTCATGGCGTACGGCTGCGATTGCGAGCGCAAGCAGCCGAACGACTATGGGGGTATTTCGAGTCTCGCGCCACAAAATAAAACCGTCAGCGCATCATGCTTGAATGCGTTTTGCCGCAGCTCGCAGCCTGCCAAAGTCACGGTAGGACATTAAAAACTTTTCTCCTTTGCGCGATTGCATTACTTCGCCAAACTCTCAGGGATGATCAGGCGAGGACAATAGGCGGGCTATTAGCCAGGCTTGTTTGTAGTTGTTTCAAACTGCCCTGGAGGACAGGGCTTTTTCCTGCAGTAATTCGCGATTTCGATCGTTGAGGAATTGGTTTTCGGTTCGTTCAGGGCCCGCTGCCACGCGCTCTCTGGAGGTCGGGAGATCCGCTTGCTGGCAGGGCCGCGAGATGTTTTCAGGAATTCCGTTTAGGGGCCCGCACCAAGCTTCTCCGCGTGTTTTCGGGCGTCGCTAATCTCGCTCCAGCTGGAGGCGGGTTCGACTGTCGCTTCAGCGTTTCTGGTTCGCGTGCCCATTGTGTTATGACCGGGCCTGGCCTCGCGTTGCAAACTTTTTCTTTTCAGTTTCAGCGTTTGATCCTGACTGGCTCATAGCCGCTGGTTTTATTTTGGGTCGCGATGTTGTCTCAGCGGTGTCGCGGTCCTTGTCGCTGGGAGCGAGCTGCTGCGTCAGGCTTTGATCCACCTAACCCTCCAGCCCTGGACTGGGTCCTGTGGGGAAACGTCCGTTCATGACGGGCGATCCTCGGGCCAATCTCCTGCTGGTTAGTGCTTTCGAAAATGGCTGCGGATATCGCGGTTTTTTCCTGCTTTTCATCTCTTGGGGGACGGGTTGCAGTTGGTTCTCACTGAGTTTTCTTCCTGACTTGGGCCCTCCAGTTTGGACGGTGAAGTGAGGGCCCGCCCGGGTTGCTGTTCCGTGTTGCGAGGCCGTTGGGCCCTGGCATTCGCTTTCGTGCCGGAAAGCCGGCTTTTTTTTTTTTCATTTGGGCCCTTTCAAAAAAAAAAATCTTTCCCGATCCCCCTCTGTTT
>Ga0163217_1110519_pt1 | contig 13648 bp, 10 predicted proteins | sample SynspAceP_FD_185933 | JGI IMG/M metagenome (GOLD analysis project Ga0163217, IMG submission 185933) | Saline lake microbial communities from Ace Lake in Antarctica - Synechococcus sp. Ace-P (PacBio error correction) | ecosystem: Environmental > Aquatic > Non-marine Saline and Alkaline > Saline ... | reverse complement strand
GATGAACACAAAACGTATGCCACAATGCCTTTTAAAATCACATAAACAGCCCCAGAAACACTTTGGCACCCAAGATAAGCAACTGTTCTGGTCTGACATTGAGTAAACATGATGGTTAAGTTCGATTGACGTAGATCTTTCCAACCCCTCCTTAATATCTATTTCAAAAAAAATCCTGTAGCAAAAGATCAAACAGTCTATTTCAAAACTATAAAAAAAAATGCCAGAAGCATTTTATTGTAGCTGCTATTACTGCATTACAAGATTGTTTGCGATATTTTGATTTTTCTCAGACGTTTTATTTCCTAAGAAGGAGCAAAAAACAGAATGAATTGAGATGTCTATCTTGAAACCAATAAAACCCTAACACTTCTTTAGTAATGGGGTTTACAAAAATCCGTCTCTTTTTCGTCTCTTCTAAACTGTATCACCACCGCTGAAATGATGACAAAACACCTGTTTATTGGCTTAAAAGGTCCCATGAGGTCCATTCCGCTTTATACTGAAAGTTAAGCTGACGTGTGACTTGGTCTAATAGCTTTTAAACCAGATGTCACCGTGATGGCTCATATGCATAGCCAACCATATGATTACTATATCTGCATTCTTATTCTTACTGATTAACAATAAACCTTCGTTTTAATGCTTGTTTTTGATTTTTTCATTGTGCTCGCTTGGGCATTAAAAAAAAAACCAGATAATGCTAATCTGTTAATGGCTTGGCCGTTTACGCCAGATCTCGTGAAAATATTAAACCCTTTTCATGGTTAAAATTCTTGTTCAAAAAAGAGGTTAGCCTTGTTGAAATACTTTCTTTAGGATTGGGCTTTGAGTTAAGTATGAGGACATTTGTTTCATATGATTTCTTCTGCTAATAAGAAAGGAAATTCTATATTCATTTCTCTTATTGGATTAAATTACCTATTTATTGCAATGATTGTTCTCATATGACTATCAATTAGAGTGGATACTGGATAACTCAATAATTAAATGGCATTTGTAACTTTAAAAAGGTTGGCTGATGTGGCAGCTTTACTCAAGCGGCCACTTACTAAACCACCAGCAAATCCTTATTATCAGTGGGAAATAAACAAAACTGAAAATCGCTTAGCGTCAGATTACTCAATCGTACCACTCGACAACATTAGCCTAACTGCAGCAGGTGAAATCTATTATCGACAATGCCCAAAAACATCATCTCAGATGCCTTACAAGTAGAGAGCCAATTAAGCGGGCAGCAACCTATCCCAAAAGGAAATTTATCGTGAGTTGCCCTGTTAAAGTTTGCACTTAGCAAAGATACGACCGATTATAAAGTGAATACATTGAATCTATATCCGCAGGTAATTGATTGAACCTAGAGTTGGAATGATCAATTAGTTGATGTCGTCGCGATGGTTATGATTTTGGCGCTGGCGAGCCTCAGAACAACTGCCTGATTCAAGCTTAGTTAGCCGGAAATATAACCAGTGTCGACTTATATTACCCATGTGCAGCACCAAGATTATTTTAGAGCAATGGGGACGCCTCAATCTCCTAATGAATTAGTCATCATTCGCCACTATTGAATTTCCGCTTTACTGTTAATTCATAATATCTTGGCAATAGCCAAGAAAAGTCAGGCCCGAAAATATACAACCAAAAGTAGACAGCCACTTAATAAACCAACAGCGCTGAAAATGGAATTGGCACTGTGTATAGCGGGGGGCAAGTATTGCAAGAGTACCAAAATTGGTTTTTAACGATGAAATAAAAAAAAAGAAATTTGATTCTGTGTTTGATGGATTTTTCCTGTAACGTAACCCTATTTTTGATTTATCCGAACCGTAATATATTGCCATCAAAAGTGAGAGCTTTATTGATTTTGTTGGTAAGTAAAATGGAGTAATATATATGACTGTGATGGAACAAGGTTTAGACCTTTCCCCTATATTGCAAGGCGAAAGCAGAGGATGGGTTTATTCTTACTAATAAGTCTATTCTAAACTTTCAATCCTGTGTTATGAATGTTGCGCCACAGATAAATAAACTACACCTAGCATCATGATCATCGATGGAATTAGCGATTATTGTAACTGTACAGCTCATTCTGAACCCACTCTTCATTAAAGCTTCCGTTCAGCAGACTAGTGACGATCCATTTTTCGAGTATGTAATTCATCGTGGCCGAAAGGCAAATGAGGCCTTATAAAATACGTTCGCCTTCATCAAGGCTTTTTCAAACGCGCATACTGTGGTTTCTTCTAGCTTTTGCTTTAATAGATCGACATCCATTATTGCCGCGTGTAACAATAACAACGCTCGGATTAACGATACGGTGTAAAAAGTAGAAACCAACACCGCGATGCCTATTATCGCATGAATCGACGCTTCCTTGATTGCCAACCTTTATTTGTCCAGCTCGAACCAAACCAATGCTGCCCGTCAATAAAAAACACTAACCCAACCCTTAGACCCAAAGCAATGAAGTTTAAACTTCTTGTATTGGATTAACTCAAAAAGGCCCCCAACCAAGGGGAAACGCTAACGCCGCGATCAAACCCGCCGCTAACGCCTAACTTTATCCTCACCACTTAACTTCATTTAAAATTAAAGACGGTAAAACGACACTAACCGATCAGATCCACCATCGGACGTGTTTCGTGTGTAGCAAGGGTTATTCATATGTTTATGGTCCCAATTAAAGTTTCAAAATACTAATACGGACTTATCATAAAGGAAAAAAAAGTGCACTGATGACATAGACAATGCTTTTAAGTGAGAAGGGGCCAAGGTGTTTTGCTGGGTTTTACCCAAGCTTATCGATTCTCGGGAGACAGCTTATGAAACACAACCCTCCCCTTGTCTTCAGGGCTCCTTCACCACCATCTGCAGGTTCGAAATTGTTATTTTAATAACCAAACTAAGACCTAGCCCAATCTTGGGAAGTCCAGTATAACCTATATTTTCAGTCATTGAAGCTTCTCCATGGCCATGGAATATGGCTTTTAAAGCTAAGAACCTCCTCGCTTTTTTGAGTTTATTTGCTACTTAATACTACTTATTGCTGAAAAAAAATAAGCACAATCAATCAATAACTTTTATTTTCCATCAAAAAAAAGGGAACGGACCCAACCACGTCATCTTCGTATGATGTAACTTATATGACTGTAAACTATTCCGGTTTGAGTTTGAATAGTTGAATAAGCCGGTGGCTCTAGAGAAAAGCCTTGAGGCCTTAGGGTTTAAAATTCTAAAGTCACAGCAGGCTATGAGGACGGTCCGGACCCAAACAGGGCAAGCCATGCCATGTGCGCCAAATAGAACGATTGTAAATCGTCCTGCAACGAGGGCCTGTGAACCTGCGTATGATGTTTTGGGACAACTGGCCATAACGCCTCATCGTTTAGAGTTTTTGTACATCTATGATCTATCCCCCACTTCCATTAGGCGGGTGTGGGAAGAAAAATAAGCTTGGTAACTCAGTATGAGCCCAAAAGCTGCTCTGACAACCAAAGTAAAGACTCAGCGCTAACTGTCCATAAGGTTTTCCAAGTACTTGATGTATCCAAACCAAAGAAGGTATAGCCCTCGGAAATTTTGTTGAAATTAATGAACAAAATTCTGAGTATCAAAAACTCGATCTCAACCCACAAAAGCAACACGAAGATGATTCTCTATGGTCATGTTACCTGGTGCACAACTTATGGAGCCTTCAGGCTTTCCAGCTCTGGGACTAACACGTCGTATTCCTCAGTGTACCAAAACTCCCCTAAATCGCCCGTAATAATAAACCCAATCTGGTTGAGGGTGATAGGCTATAATATGGAGCCAAAACCGCATTTTTTAGACACTGCAACGGTAATCGACTTTTTGATACGCATTTTACCCTGTTTCTTTATACTGTAAATCTGTTAGCGTGCATTACAACATATTAGCACTCTTCACGTTGTTGAGTTGGTAATAACACAAAGACGAGTAGATGGAATAATTCAGCCCCCACCCGCATCACCCTTGCGTAGCGTTTTCGTTCAAAACATCACAATGAATTATAATTATTCTGCCCTTTCTACGTTCAACTAATCATCTCGGGGTTCTGTGCTCCCAAAATATAACACTGAGATACTGGCAACCTTTACACTGCATTCTTCAAAACGTCATTAAAGAATATCTTCTGGGCGTGACATCAACGATAGTCGCTCTCCTCTGAATACGGTTGTGTCATAAAGCGCTGCCAGACAACAGGGAGAAATGCGCCCCCAAACGACAAAATTCCGAACCTTGGATGTATTGACCATCAAAAAATGGTTCATCTGACCAATAAAATTCCGCGCACAAATTCACTTTTTGGAACAAGTAAAATGTCTTCGGCGCGTACCAATTTGACAATGTTCACTTCATGATCTATATGGCGATACGATCACCCTATTGCCATTGGCCTCTTTCCTGGCTCGTGAGGTCACTACCACAGCCGGGTAATTACCTAAACGGCTTTTAACAGTAGGCGTGAGTCAGTTACGGTCAAGCGTTTTTTCAACAAAGCATCTAAGCGCAGATAAAGGGAGTCATCAAGCAACAAGTACTTCAGGCTCGCGTAATTAATTGCGCGAGCCAATGCTACACGCTGGCGCTGGGACCACCAGCATAAAATTGGTTCCAATACTGCGATGGGCATAAGCTGCAAATCGAAACATATCGAGCATTCTCTTGGGACTTTTTTGTCTTTGTTCACTTTGCTTCACGACCGCACTCGCAAGCCATAAGCAAGTTCTCTGACATTCATATTGGGAAACAGTGCGGTAGGATTTGAAAGACCATACCGACTCTACGCTGCCATAGCAATTTGTGTCACATCACGTTCGCCAAACACTCGTCGGCAAAATTCTAAGCCCCGCAATCAAAAAACGTAAAGTGGTCGGTTTTACCGCCAGCCAGAGATGGTTCCAAGTAGCACCAACAAATCTCACCCTTTCTCGATATGTAAAATCAGAGGCTTAAGTGCCAATGTTGCCATCCGAAAAATCTTCTGTACCTGCTTTAAGTAATTTCCATACTCGTCGAACATTTTCATGTTAGTGCCTATTCTATTCATTATAGATGCCCTAGTCCGAATTAAGCCGGGACGCTTAGGTTGCGATTTCTAAGCCATGTGCAGCATCAGTAAAGGCAAAAAATAATGCCCAGGAAAATCAATGTATATGCTGGGCTGATGCTCAAACTTCCAATACGCCGATTGAGGCATAAGAGTCGCTAAACCAACCGGTAAAGGTTTTAGTAATCGGAAGTAGTGTTAGCATCCACGTCAAAATTAAATTCTCCGGCAGATAACGTTCAAGCGTCATTAAAATGCCCGCTAACAATGCCCGTTTTACAAATTTGGTAACAATTAACATGAAAAAAACGTTGCCCAAAACTTGCCTAAACTGCAGCACCTTCTTCCAACAACGAAAGTTGATGCTTTGCAACACAGCCAGCACCGACTAACCATAAAATCGGTTAAGGTGAAAATCCACATAGACCCACCAAGATAATACCAGCTCATACGAAAAATCACTAAAACCGCCCGTATACTGAAATTTAGGACCAAAGCGCAATCGCCATGCCCGGAATGGCAATCGGTTAAGGTCAAACATCATCCAAAAAACGCAGAGATACTACTCCGGGTCGTGCAAGAAATAGCACAAGCACGCCCACACAGAGATTAATTAAAGTAAGTTACATATGTCGTATTCATTTGGTTCACAAATCGTATCTGAGTAGAGTCCCCAAAACCTTGAATGATCCAGCGAAAAAGTAAAACCCTCTTTAATACCCACAAAAATAATTGTTGGTAAGCCCAGCTGTAATAGAATATAAAAACAGGCACAATCAAAAAACGCACAAACTAGTAGGGTAAAAGCAAGTTGCAGATAAAAAATACATCCCCCTTTTCATCATATACAACCCCCTTCCAACGACGGAACCACCCCTTGCGCGACAGCGGATGGTCAAACAAAGCCAGGTTGATATCCAAGAATCAAAACTTCATGCAGCCCGCCATGGCAAATTCGCATGAGCGTAAATCTCGGATAGATCGTCATGGTAACACATTAAGATCGTCGCTAAGGTAAAAGCCGTTACCGAAGGCCCCCATGGAGGTTGCAAAACAAATAGAGCCAGAAGAAATAAGCCGGAGGTTCAGCGCCGGCAATGTCCACATCTCGCAAGCAATTCCAAACGATTTTGCCCCTAAAGAACGGCCCGCTTCAATCAGGTTATAATCTTAACTTTCGCGCCCCATGACAGTCGCACACGCGAGGAATAGAGAATATAAATAGCCAATAAAGAGGCCAGAAATGGGAATAGCCAGGTCCAGCGCTCGCCAACTAGAGCGAGCCCCAGTTCGGCAAATAAAACCTTGTCGCCGCCTGCCCAACATGATCACAAAAAAAAACCAATCACTACGCGGGAAACACCAAAGGGGAAAACTCAACATAGGCAACAATAACGATTTGCGTTTAAAACCATAACGCGTCCAAAAATTAAACCCACAATCGTGGCGATAACCTAAAACTGGCGACAGTCACAACAAAAGATAATAAAAACGTCGATTAAAAGACTTTAGGTACATGGGTTTCGTTAAAGATATACCAATAACTGATGCCATCTGTTCCGACAATGGACAGCCACAACAAGCTTAAACCATGGCAGCTAAAAAAAAAACGCTACACAGATAATCACAAACAGGGATAAATTAATAGATAATATTGCTTGTTTTGGCTTCATATTCTCTTCGCCACAAAATCTTTGATAAGGCTTTATCGTTAGGGCTTCATAGACAAAAGAACCAAGAAACTCGCTCTTTGCCTTATGATCCTCGTTAATTTAACGAAACTTCATTTCAAATTAACGCTGAGGCAAAAACCGCTTTGTGCTTTCAGCCATCGCAAAGGTCGACCGTTTTTGTCGCTGGTAATCTGACACTGGCAAGAATTTCGCCTCAATCTCAGGCGTCATAGCAGAGAGATGACAGGTCGAAGATAGGCTTCTGCCCATACGCTTGACCTTATTCGACAGACAAAATCTAATAACCTTGTGACCGTTTGTAGGGTTGTTGGTGATTCTCACCGCGCTCAACACGTAGGCAACAACAAACAGAACCTTCTTTAGGAATCACAAAAGCAACGTTAACACCGTCTTTTGTATTTGGCCGGTAAGCATTTGAATCGTCAATCGAGAGAATGGGGATTCACCCGAGATGACAACGAGCGTAAGCCGTGTTGCTTAGCACGATTGGCGCGATTCAGCCAGGTTTTTTTAAAAGTAATTAATGGCTGGCGTTGAAGATCATCATATCGCCACAATAGAAACGATTGGTTAATCGCTACCGCACCAGCGGTAACCCCAAACAAAATGCGCTAGTCGGAATTCAAGATAGCCTACCATTCCCTGTATTCGGTTTCTAAAAGTATGCGCCATGATTGCGGTACTGGTGCGGCCATCAAGCGCATCTTTATTGACAAAAAACCAAATGGTCCAGAGTTTGAATCGCAACCATTTTACCCATCAGGGTCTTTCAAACCTGTGAATTTTATCCCAGTTTTTCGTTTATAAGCGGTCTACACACCTATCTCAGCGGCCTTAATACCGAAAGAACACCGTATACGCAAAAACATCGGCTACAAGGGCTTTTTTTTCAGCCACCAGCTGAGACAAGGTTTGGACCTGAATTTTTATTATTCCAGGGAATAGAAATACCTAAGTCTTTTTTAATTAACCTCAAGCTGCCCACCCCCGATTCCGCCCCACTCTGGCGGACAGTTATAACAAATCGGCATCCGCTGTCGTAAGGACGCTCCTGCGCTGAGCCCTAGCGATTAGAACGGCCCAGCTTAGTTACCTTTTTAAAGACACTCATTAAACTCTCTCCTGCTATTTATAAGAAACACGTTCGCATTGTGGCGCGCTGACCACTCAGCCATGTTCCCACAAAGTGGCGGTTGGATAATCTAACTGCTTAGTTAAAGGCAGCGTTGTTTTTGTGCTTGCTGTTGAAATAATTAAATCCCACCGCATTACAAACCCATGAAATGTGATTGAGGCAACTGGAAATCGTAGCAAGAGGTGGGTAAAGGAATTTGTCCCGAGCCCACATGCCATGCAAAGCCCGGCACGACTGATACCATTCTGGAATAGCGATTTGCCTTGCCGGCTTTAAGGTGATTTCACCAGCTTTCAATGGCCAGCAAGTTCATTTACTGCAAACCATGCTCGTTGCGCTAAAAGCGAATCAAAGAAAAGAGCCTTGAGTTTTGGTCAAATGGTGTGAGCGCATACTGATCAACTTCAACCAACTGCATAGGAGGCAAGAGTGTTTCTTGTTTGAGGACGGCGTAAACCTAAGTAACGCTGCTCTAGCTCTATTCGGACAGACTGAAAACGTCCTGCAACCATGCCAGTTTTTTGAATTGCCTAAAAGCCAGTAATTGATTCAGCGACATCCCACCCGCTTGATTAGTGTCCACATACACACACGCTCATCTGGGGATTGGTTATGAACAAAGACAAAAGGTAAAACGGAATTCACGCTAGTAAGGATAAGGCCTCTTGTTTTCTACAGAGGCAGTAGTGAGAAATAAACGCCTACGACACGTTGTCGCAATCAGCATCCAATAATCGCTTGCCTCTTCTCGGCGAGCTCGTACTGGGTGTCTACCACAATTCACAGAGTAGCCAAAGTGACGAGCTCGCTGATGAATACGGCAACAATTCTTGAAAAAACGGGGTTAAGCAGACTCGGAATCATCACGCAATAGTGGTTACTGATTCCAGTCCCACTTGTTTAGGAAGCTTTATTGAGATCGTAACCTGTCAAAAATCAATGACTTTTTCAAATACTCAGTTCGTTGTTTATCACGACTACTCAATGGCCCTTGTATTATTCAAGCAGGCTTCGTGGACGCTCGCCAGGAGGAAAGAAAACCGCCTGCTAACGCCGCTACATTTAATATTCATGACCCGCTAACCTTCGATACCACCCTCAGATGCAGCGAAGTTATAGAAAAAATCACGTGACGAATTTATGACAGTTAAAAGCAATTGCAGCAAGATTAGAAGAAAATATGGTCACTTTATCGAACATTAAAATGTTGAAATTTTAACCTCTAAACGATAATTGTTTCATACGGAAAAATCAAAACAATAAAAAAAAAGCAAAAAAAAAATACTGAAATGTCTATAACGTGAGCCACACCAGAAAATCCGATGAATATTTAGACTGAAGGACCCATATCTGTGTGCGACGCAAAAAAGGGAAATGGGAGCCCTTAGTAAAAAACATTATATGAAATTAAAATACGTAAAAAGCCAAACCTTCGCCACAAATATAGAGTACTCATTTAGAGTCGATCAGATGAACTGAATCACAAAGTATTCAGCGACTAAAAAATAATAGAACACGCCCAAAATTCAACGTGTATCACCATGAGAGGCATCTACAGGGCCCTCTTTCTTTGGCTTTATTCTCATTGAGCTGGCCGCTCAATAATAGTCGCGTCCACATAGTGCCTACTTTTGAGGTAAAATACCTGTGTCAGACCAGTCATTATTTCACTTCTTAAAAGCTGGCGCAAGAGTTTGTGTTTTCTAATAAGTGCCTGAAGTCATGCATGATGTGGTAATGTGATCAACTATCTAAAAAGCTAATAGACTTCTAACGATAAGTCAGCACACAAGCACATAGAAGTATCTTCATACAAGCATCCTCCATCGGCTGGACACTCATGTTGTACAATTGTTGCATGCAGTTGAATATGGAACATGTAGGCAGCGGATAAGACGTTCTGCCATTTTCCCGGATTTATGGATAAAAAACGGCTCAATAACCGGCTTCAAGTTGATCCCAAGGCATCAAAAACTCATTCATACAAAAAAAGAATAGTTTTTACTGCGATTCTACGCGTTTGTTGTTGAATTCGCTTCGGCAAAGGTAGTTGATGTGACATTTTTTAGGCTCAAAGACTAAAAACGCGATTGCCTCATGAGAGGGACTTATTCGCATGTTCCCGCGTAGGGAACATGCGATCAAGTCGAGCTGCGCGCCTTAACAGCCTGAAAAGCCAATGGCAGTCAAGTAATGTGGCGGTTTATCACTTTTCTGACAGCTAAACAAGATAATTGAACCTTGCTTAGTGGATTTTTAAACTGGATTAACCCCTTGCGGCGCTGGTATTCTGCCGGTCAACTCGAAAACAACGTTTTGCAGAGCAAACAGGCATTGGCGAGCTTACTGTCATTTAAGCCAACCCCACGATAAATAGCTTTTCTAAAACCAACTGAACACTTGATGATTCTAAAGGATGTTCGACTTTTGCTCGAATTCTGGCTTTGATATATCCGTTCGGAGGGCTGTTATTTTTTCTAGGGTGTTTTTTAAGATTCTTATTTTTTCGTTGGAAATCTCTGCAATCAACCAGCTGCTTTGACACCTTTTAACTCTTCTCTTTCTTTTTGAAGCGCCACCGATTAGCCAGAATCCGCCGATTACAAAACCACTCTTCGCACATGAAGAAGGTTCGCTGTTCCGTGATGTCATGAACGGTTGCTGCCGTGTACTCACGCTGTGAGTTAACCCCGTTTCTAGCGTCAACCACCAATATGGGCTTTTAAAGCCAAAGAACCACTGCTTACCCTTTTGAGTCTGGTGGCATTTCAGAGTCTCTTTCTTTGCTTATTTTCTGTTGAGGCCTGGCCGCTTTCAATAATAGTCGCGTCCACAATGGTGCCTTCTTTAGGTAAAGGGCTCATCAGACAAGCCATCTATTCACTACTTAAAAAGCTGGCGCCGAGAGTTTGTGTTTCTTCTAATAAGTGTCTGAAATTCATGGATCGAGTGTTGATCACGGAATTGGGTTAATCTAACGATAAGTCAGCACAATAAGCGCATGACGTTGTATCTCATACAAGGCATCCCTCCATCGCTGGATCACTGCATTGTTGCTACCATGTTGCATGCAGTCGATTCCGGAACATTGTTGATAGCGATAGGTCTGTCTGCCATTCCTGGCTTTAGGATAAAAACGGCTCAATAACCGCTTCTAGTGATCCCAAGGCATCAAATTCATTCATTGCGAGAAAGAAAAGTTTCCCGTTACGCGTTTACGGCGTTTGTTGTTAAATTCGCTGTCGGCCAAAGCGTTGACGTCTGATGGGACATTTTGCAGGCTTTCAAAGACTTAAAACGCCGGATTGCCTCATGAGAGGGACTTATTCCCGCATGCTTTCCCCTAGATAACAGCCACTGACGAAACAGAAGGTTTAATTGGTAATAATGTAACGGGGGCAAATACCGTAAATATACAACATAGGAAAAAAATAATATTAATGTATTTAAAGCTGACTTTCAGGTGTGCAGCAAGCGCAGTAAATCCATTATAAACAAAAGGGTAGACTGTAAACCATAAGTGTAATGCGATAACCAATCTGTACCTGTCGCAATCGTACTCATTATCCCTAATACCTAGTGCCAAAACCACTTTCAAAGTTTTGTTCCTTGGCTCGCCAGTCTTTTTATCGACAACTTAATTCCACACTCACTCCTGATTTATACCTATCGAAAAAAAAATCCTCTCTATTAAATATAATGCCAATAATTCAAAAATTCGATTTCATATACAAATAACATATCACCCAAAATGAAAAATCGCAGCAATATTATTCGACTATGATAACGCCTAGGTTGAGTTGAGAAAGCCAAAGCATCATGTGCCTGAAACTTTAAAACGTCTGCTTCTAAGTTTGACTCGTTTACGTTTATAACGCTGAAAGAAGCCTTGTGATGTCGTCGAATGATCGTGCTTTGCTTTTAAAGAACCCCAAATGAAAACCAGACAACATGCCGGACATGGTCGACTCCCTCATAGACATTACTTCTACTACGCCCTGCTCAGCTTCAATTTAGCAGATCCAATTTTATCCATGCTTACTTTTCCCCACAATGGTGTCGCCTGCGCCCCCCAACAGGCAACAGCCATTTGGGCGGCTTCTTACCATCAATAAAGGTCCGTAAACTTGCGATGTTTGGTAATTTTCAGGTGGGCCAAACATGTCGAGTAATCTTCTCAATAAAGGGACAAAATCGTAGGACCAGATTAAACCAGCAAACCCTTTATATTGAGGGAAGTTTCACCTTCTGCTTGTAAGTAAATGCTTCTGTCGGCCCGGTACTAAGGCGCCAATGTGCGCGCCAGCGACGAATGCCTGCAGACAAAGCAGGCCTATCTGGAATTTAGCCCTTGTATTCGGCAATTGTCGGTACGTCCAAGCAACCGGCCACCCGCTCTTCTAGCGCCATCTTCAACAAAAGGTCGGAACACTTAACATCGTGGAATACTTACTCAATCGGCAATCACGTGATGTACGCCCTGTTTTTAGCCCAAAGATTTCCCCTACAAATGGATTTAACATGTCTTACTTGAGCCATCTTTCCAACTACCGCCGTAGAAGAAAAACCACCACAGAAGGCGATTCAGTTCCGAAGATGCGCCCAGGCACATACACATCAATTTTTGCAAGGTCAGGGCCATAAACAATGTCTTTGATTGTTTTCGTATCGCTGAACGGCATTGGGTAAATTTTGCGACCTCCAATCCAGGCTTTAGTAACAGGCGACAAGTAACAAGGACACTCAATGCAACCAAAAACACTCCTTTTCATTATCAATATTGGCCTCTGATAGCTATAAAATGAAGTTTATAAGAAGGTATACGGCCGTTAATCCATAAATGGACAGATGATCCTTATTGTCCGCCGATTCTTCGATACCATTTCTCTTGCCATCTCTACTATTTATCCTATTTCCTACAAAGACAAACAAACCCAATATTCATCACCGTATTTGGACGTAATTATGGACCTTTTAAATGGTGTTCAGACACTTTATTTAATGTGTTTATAGTTATATATGCTGTCATAATGATATGTGCTGAAATCATGTATTGAGCCTCTTTTTCCATAATAAATAATAGCTCCTTGCTGATTGAATCGTCAATTCAATCGTCAGTTGATCGGACTGTCATACTTTAGTTTCAAGGTGATTTTCTAAATGAAATTTAATACAATTTTTCTTATTAAAGCCACACCGCTGCGGCCACTGGTTATTCTTATTGGCTGTAGGCTCATCACCGACGGGGACGTAAGCAGTTTCGACCTGTTGCCTGACAGCCAGAGGACAAATGGGGGGTTCAGTCGTTATCACAGAAAAAAGAAGGAAACGCCTGCGTCATCGATGCTAAGTTTCACGTGAGGCAGTGCAAGTGTCGCGGATACGATTATTGCGTGTTGCCGGATAAAATCCGTAAACCCAAGATTAGGGGAAGGAAATCGTTTTTGGTTTTGACGACGAACAGGTTCAATGCGTTTGCCTTGCCGGGTTATAAAGTGGGTGTTTATACTGGCCTATTAAAAGTGTGCTGAAAATCAATCCCAGTTGGCGCCAAGTGGTTGTCATGGAGTCTAGCGCATGTGATTGCGCGACACAGGTAATGATGCGTGGTATCACCAGTTGGCAACCAGCCAAGGCTTTGGCGCTAGGTATCAGCTGAGTGGTGAGGAATCGCGGAGAAAATAGTGATTTTCCAAGCATTGGGCATTGTGCAGCCCAAAATAGGCATTATTTGCCTTTCAGCCGTTC
>Ga0163217_1107628_pt1 | contig 13648 bp, 10 predicted proteins | sample SynspAceP_FD_185933 | JGI IMG/M metagenome (GOLD analysis project Ga0163217, IMG submission 185933) | Saline lake microbial communities from Ace Lake in Antarctica - Synechococcus sp. Ace-P (PacBio error correction) | ecosystem: Environmental > Aquatic > Non-marine Saline and Alkaline > Saline ... | reverse complement strand
CCTGTTGTTGACTCCAGCAAACGGTGTTGAACTGATCGGTGAGGTAACTGGCAGTCCAGTTTTAGAACAAAAATCGTTTAGAAAGAACCCCCGCAGCACCATTGCTTCGACCGCCAGGCAACTATACTGTGCTTTCGGCTTTAGTAAATTGGTATTCCAGGAAATTAGCCCGAAAAATTAAAGGCAACTTGTTAAAAAGCCCACATTGGAAATCGGCTTACCTCTACCAAAAGAATTCGATTGGAAGTCAAACATGTTCCACAAATCCGATTCTGCTTCCGACTTCAAAATCCAAAAATCCACCTATGTGCAGCATCCATTTCCAGTGGAATGGAAATGGTGGACACCTTCCTTTTTAATGAAGAGTTATAAGAAAAAGCAGAAGGGGAGAATTGGGTGCGGGAAAATTGCACTGAAACGGATTGGTTGATCAGCGGTTAGTTTTGGAAGAGAAGATGGCATTTGTTCGTATCCTTTTGGCACCAGCAGGATGGGGAGCATTTTCTAATTCCAGAATCGCAGAACATTGGCAGAGTCTACCGCTATCGCGCAACGCGACTTTCCCTATGAGTTGGGCAAGAGGGGGGTGAAGACGAAGTCTTTTCCCATTTGAAGGATAATGACCCAACCATTTTTAAGTACGAGAATAAGTATTTGTTATTTATTAATCAGCGGCCGTCATCAGGCGATTTCTCCATTTGATCAGTTGTTTTTGTATTGGTTACCGATTTTTCATACTCCCGTTTGGCAGGAAGCATCCCTTAAACCCAACTAGTTTCAGAACGTGCGGTTTTCCAGACCAGGGGAGCAATTTTTTGGAGGGAAAAAGACTTTGATTCGGACCCAGCGCAGGAATTCAGCATTAAGATATGGCCATCAGGTGATTTTTAGAAAATAAATTAAAAGCTAAATGGAGAGCGAGGGGAATACCAGGAAGAGAACCCTTGCGATCCATCTCCCCGATGGCGTAAAAGGAGGCTCTTGGGGTTCATACAGTTAACCAACTAGAGCGAAAGGTTTTTTGGATTTCTATTCCAGAAGATGGAAAATCGTTTTTCTAATTCAGCGAAAACAGGCTAGAGGCAGCAGAGATTTTTGCGTGCGGGACTTGGCCAGGAGCTTACCCGGATGGCCATACCGTTCGTGTGTTTGCGCTCTTTATGGAGCGTTTTGAGATGGCCCTTTTTTAGGGGAATAGAAGTGCTTCAGTCCAGCAGGGATAAAGAGAGCTTTTTTGATTTTCGGGCATGCGAAAGCTGCCAAGGAAGATTCCTAGCTTGAGGCTATATTCGTACAGCCATGGAGGGGGATACCTTGAAGATTTGGTTTTTTTTCTCAGTCTCTTCATTCCGCTGGAATCCAAAAAACCGTGTTTTTAAATGGGAGAGCGTGATCAGTCAGTACATTACCCCTCTTCGATGGTAAGACGGTTAACAATTGCGTGTTATGATCAAATCGATGCAGTAGTGGACAGTAAGTGGCATATCCAAAATTGATGTTTCAAACAATCTTTAGGTTAACGAGCGGCTTGCATTCAGTTCATTCCTGTGGGGTAAAATCTCTTTGGATCAACCATAAAAAATCCCGCCTCTGATCATCCTGTTTTGGTGCATATAGGTGGCACTTTTCTTTCGAGAAAAATTCCATGTGGCTGTTACAGCATTTTCAAGAAATCCTAGGCACATAGACCGTGCTACCTGATTTTGATCGGAAGATGGTCCGCTAAAAGCTTCGACTGCTGCGAAAGATTGTTCAAATGGACTTTCCAGTCAGGCTTGGATTTAAAGGGGTTTAACTGCTCATGATCCGCATTCACTGAAATCAATTACCTATTAATTCAATTTTTAACCCAGCTTATACTAGAAGGACTTCCTGCGAGTAAATGAATCGAAGTTTTTTCTGAATAGATTTCGGTAATTTGCCCCATGCAAATAGGTGGAATCTCCTGAAACTAATCGAAGCGGGGGCGAAAAACTGTTGGCTGGTAGAATCACAGGAGATGAAAACTTGTTTGTAGCCAATTTGAGAAAGTTTGAGTTCACTGGAAATTAGAGCAGTTAAATGCAGTGTGACGGATCGAGCGAAGATTTTGTCCCAAAACACATACCTAATTGAAAGGAGTCGCGGAGATAATATGTGGGTTTTTTTTATCAAGCCATTCTTCACATCAATAAAGCTTAAATGCAGAATTATCCAGCTGATTACTAAAAAGCAGCGCCGAGGCGAGCTGAGATTTTCCGCCAGCACAATGTCGACGCAACTTTCAGGGTTGCGCCCATAGAATTTGCTCTTGACTGCGCTGTCATCATGCAATGGGGAGGCGCGTTTTACCTATTTGTTCAGGTAAAGGACCGCATTTTCCCTGGGTTAGAATCATAGTTTAGAGAATGGTTAGATCGGCAAGGATGGAAGATTCTATCCACTATTATTGCTGATTTTCAGCCATCTTATTCAAGCAAATTGGCAGTCAGATACGCTCAAGTTTGCAAGTTTAGCAAACTGTTTTATAAAAGGAGCACTCCACTAATCTATCGCTAATGGCGAATCAGATGAGTCTCTTTATTCGGGAAAAGCGGCCAAGCTCTTTTAATGAAATTTACTGATGCAGCAAGTGAACGCGGTTGCCTCAGTTTTCACAGGCTTCGATGGATGATATTTAAAAGGTTGTTTCCGGTAACCATGATTGAAGCGATTGCCAATAGGAATAGATCCAGAATTCCATTAGCTAAAAAAAGTGTGAAAATTGGATCTGTGACAAACAGATTGGTGGGGAGTATTACTTTTTACCGGGAGGTTTGGTTCAGGAGAAAAATCGATGGGGAATGTTAGCTATTTTCACTCAGGTGAAAAACACCCTTCATTGCAATTTATTTTTTTAGGCTCAGGACCCTTCAGCGGCAAGGCCTCAAAAGAAAAAAATTAAAGACACTCGGCGATGGAGTCTAGGGTGAGGCTAATTCCAAATCAGGAAAATTATTTTCCCCATATGATTCCCAAAGCAACGTGATAGCCCCTCAAAAATTGAAAGGCGCTGCCGGCAGTTAATTTTGGAGGCCATCACTATGGTATTGCCAATAGTACCTGTGGATAGCCTATGATGTTGGAGGATTCTTCCGAAGTGTTGACAATCAAACGGCGTTGGTTGATCCCTGCTGGAGATCAGAAAGACATTTGCTGAGCGATCGATCAGGTTCTTCAATTGACGGATACAGATAAAAATCAAATCACCGAACGAGCAAGTCCAATTGGTAAGTACAGATATACCATAGAGAAAATCCCGGCAAGACAGTTTGAGGGTTTTATTCTGGTGTAATTGCGGCCTGTCCCGCCGGGCGGGCAGGATTGTATGCTAAAGGCGTCGACTTGCGAGAATTAACCGCAAACATCCTTTTACCGGTACAATTCTAATCCGAAGCAATCTGTTCGATGGTGCAGAATTCGCTTCAGTCGGTAATCCTTCAATAAAAGGCTAATTTCTCTAACCTCCTTCGGCAAATGACGATACAGATTGCTTCAGTCGGTGATTGCGGGGTATCATCTGGAGTTTTGTTATCTCCTTCGCAATGACGATCCAATCCGAAGCAAATCTGTTCGATGTATAGCAGATAGCAAACAGATTGCTTCAGTTCGGGGTATAATCCCTCTAATAGAAGCATTAATTCTCTAACCTCCCTTCGCCAATTGCAGAATAACAGATGCTCTCAGTCCGTGGTAAATTGGGCGTACCCTCTGAGTTTGTCTTTCGCATCAGACCGACAATCCGAAGCGTCCATCATGCGAGAGATTTAAACCGCAACAAAACAATAACAAGGGCTTTTTTTAAAAACCTCCGCGGTTAATATTCTAATCCGAAAGCATCGACTATCCGCGGCATGCACTGAGCTCCAGCATACACCTACATGTCATAGCCCAGTGCATGATTTGGGAACCACGCATCCTGCTCATACATCTCTCCAACGCGTCGAGCTACAATCTCTATGAACAGATCGCCCTATCACATCGACACCATTCCTCCTTCTACACTAATAGCGGAGATGATCTATCGCAACTCCCGCAGCGACTTCTTCAGAGAGAACTACGCCAGCAATCTGTATCGTTCAATTGCGAAGGAGGAAACAAAAACACTCAAATGGCGGAGCTGGGTACTAAATCTCTCCACCAATGCATTCCCGACCATGAAGCCAACTCTGTTTTACGCCGGTTATGCTCCTCGAACAGCTTCCCAATCCTCTGTCAGCGTATCCCCAGGACAGGCACGAGAGCAACTATCTATGTGAGTGCTATATCTAATTCTATCTCTCTGTCTACAGCCCTCTATCGCGTGTATCGGATCAACCAGACTAGAGCACCAACGAGACGTGACCATCGAGAGATGTCGAGCCGTATAACTGTCTATCTAACACGACGAGAATCAGATCCATAATCCGAAACCAACCCTAATTCACACAACACAGTCGTCGTTGCATACCATGCCACTATCAAGTATAGAGCGAAGCTATCTCTCGCGCAGTCGCGCGCGAAGGATATACCTCCGACTAAGCCATCTATAACTCTCCAACGCAATTCTTGAAGATGATCTTGACGCACATATCAAGCGAGCTCTACTCGCAAAGCGTGTTCGACCTACAATCTTCGACATGACTCAATCGGATACACTTCAATCCCACTTACATCGTGGACTCATATCTAGTGTCCATCTCATAGCACGTACTAACTGTACTTCACGACAGACAAGTGAGCTATCTTCCTTCACCTATCTATCATGATCAAAGAACTACAAGTGTCCACAGTATCCTCTATAGAGCACTAGCGTATTCGCTAGTACCTACTGCATCTATATCTCATAAAGCCAGACTGACCAACTAATCTTCTCATCACGCCCTCACCACATACCCACGCACAATACAGACACATGACCTCGCGCACACTCCACGCACCCTCTCTGTCGTGCTAGTCACTCCTACCCAGCACCATAGTATCACCTCGTCATGATAATCACGAGCGGGAGCTGAGATCGACTCGCAACTGAGATATCACGACACCATACATCACGCAACGAGCCCCGTACCAAGGGTTAGAGAAATATGCTTTAATGAAAGGACATTACCCGACTGGAAAAGCATCTTCGTTGCTATCTGTAACCAATCAAACAGATGGCTTAAACGGATTGATCTCATGCGAAGAGGAAAAACAAAAAAACTCAAAGATGATACGCCCCAATCACCCCGAACGAATCTATATCTGTATCGCAAATTGCGATAGGATGAGGTTAGAGGAAATTAGCGTTTTTTTTGTTGTGTTTGTGAAATTGTGGGAGAGGGATGTGGTAACGTGTGCCTGCTGTTTTGTCGGAAGCCTCGCTACCATCGAAAACAGATTGCTTTCGATTGAAAATTTAAGCCGGTAATAGGACTGTGCGGTAAAATTCTCCGCCATGACGACTGAGCTTCTCGCCATAACAATCCTCGCCCGCCCCCGACCAGCGATTACCCAAGTGACAGATCTGTCAGTCAGCGAGGGTTTCAGCCTGGAAGGCGACCAGTGCCGCGGGTTGAGCCGCTGTATCTGTGCACGTGCCTCGCCTACCCGAACGAGGAGAAACATCTGAGCGATTTTCCGAGGTCTGATCTTTGCCCATTTCCGCACTCCCCTCAAACTATGGTTGTATCATAAAAGAAAAGTTCCCCTAGTCCTCCCCAAGGAATAGTCTGCCCTCGACGGAAGAACGCAATTGGTGGTGTTCATAAAGCGCAATATTCGTCCGTGCCAGATGTGTGCTGAAAGGGTCGAGCGCGAGCGTGATTAGTCTGCATGCGTCGTTGGTACTGTGGCTAGTTCCCCGTGGTAAAAACAACGTCTCGTTCAAATTTTTGGAAATGTCGAGGAACATCCTCCAAAGGTTCAAGCCGTCCTTCAGGGCCCGAAATGCTTCTGACTCCCCGGTCAGGCCCTTGTGGCGAAGCCATACAAGTTCAAGACGCTTCCCATATCCGCGAGAGCGTGCCGACGCTCATCAATGCTCGGATGCCGAGGCAGTGGCGAGTTCAAACAGCGCTAATCTGTCGGTGAAGTAGTCCCTTCACATCCCATGTAGAAGGTGCAGCGGCTCTATGTCCATGCCCTAGCGATTTCAGAGAAAATCGCAGGGAACGGACGCGGGGTGCCCTGGTTGGATCAGTTTTGATATAAACTCTGTAATGTGGCGCAGTGCTGCACATGGGCCCTCCCCTCCAATTGGGCCGTGCTGTCCCCCAGACAGACGGAGTCTGCCCGCATTCGTGCCGTCCTGGGATGAGCGAGTGGGCACATGTTTTGCAAAAAAATCCTGTTTTGATTTTCCATTTCGAAGCTGTTGCAGATAGTCGGGCAGCTGCCCCAGACGCTGGTCATACGACAGCACCGCGCGTGAGTGGGTGCATGAGTCGGCAACAATCTGATTGTGCACTTACCAAATCCGCCACCGCACCGCCAAATGCCATGCAACAGTCCCTCAGTTTTCGGGATGCGGTTGGCTGCGGCGAGTCAAAAAGTGCGATATGTCATCGCTTGGCCGCCACGCAGGGAGAGCGAAAGGCATCAAAAATGCACGCGAGCCCTATGGCGTTTCCATTCTATTTAGGCAAGATTGAGCTCTAAGGTGGGACCCCCAACAGAGTATCGTTTCCGCCTGACCCCACTTTTTTCACCCGAAACACCAATGAAAGACCTGCCGATTCCGCATCGCATCTCTCCAAATTCTCGGAATCGTCTTTGTTCCTGCCGCGTGCTGAGCCGCCTGCTGCAAACTGTGTCCCGCGGGAGTGCCTTTAATTTTTTCTTGTGTCGGCCCGTTCATGTTCTGTTCTCCCATCCGGCTCGAACAGAGCTGGCGCTGGGGAGCGCTTGCGTCATATGTCATACAAATCGTGGTTAAAGTCATTCCAAGATGCCGGCAGGACGATCACCCAAGCTGGTTTGCGCGTTAAAGTCCTCGCAGCGTATCCGAAATATGTAAGCCCCGTTGTGCGATTCGTTCACGATACAAACCACTATGTGGAGCCAGCGTCGGTCGATCATAAGAATAGGTGACGGACAGCGCTCTGAATAACAAGCCATCGCATGGCCATACAGATGGCCCACCTCGATACCGACTTATTGTGACCACATCCCAAGTATGATTTATCGTCTCGCCTGCGGACTTTTGTCGGCGAAATGCGCAATCCGTCGAGCGGTGTGAAATGAAATGACACCGCATCACTAATCTTCCCCGTACTCCCCCCAACCCAATCTACCATCTCTTGGTCACACCACGCCGTCATCGAAGATGCGAATGTGCTTGGCCGAGCCGAGCCATCACTTTTAGCACATGCACTGGGTCTGTCTGTCCTCGATCTTTAATTTTTGCCCTTCACCAATCGAAATCATCGCCGGTCCAGCGAGTCCGCCCGGCAGCGATCTCGAGCATGGCATCAACAAAATCCTGAGCAACGCATCCATCGTGGCGTACCGCCCGCGAAACAACCCTTAGGTTTTGGAGAGATTTCAGAGAAATCTACAACTCGCCAATCGTGCCCCGGTTAAGCCTCTGCGCGCTAAAACTCGCGCGTCGTGTCAGAGGCTTGAGGTGCGAACAACCGGAACAGCGCCGACCCGGGCCGCACTCTTGCATTCTGGCCGCAAATCGGTCCAAAGGGAATCATGGTGGCCCAATGTACTGTCGCCTCGTCCCCTCAGTAAAATTACTGTATTGCTGGCCAGAAGAAGATGCGGAGTCTTGCTCCGACTTTGTCTCGCAGGCGGCTTTGCGCCTGCTCCCCACCAGACTTTGAGCGCAGATGTAGTTTTCATCACCGAAACCTGCATATTACGATGCCATTTTATCAGCCCTCGCAGCTCGCGTCAACACCCGGACGCGACAGCTGGAAGTGGCTGCATGCGCCAGCATTTCTCCTGCCCTCTCGACACAATAGATGAAAACGAGGATATGTATCGCCCTGACGAGCAGTCTGCGCACGTGCCATCGCAGGGCCTCCAGCCATTGGAGCGGGAAAAAGCGAATGCAGTTGTCTGGATATATCGTGTCTCTCCATGCACCTATGCAGAACCAGCACCGACAAACGCAGCTTGGATTCATTTGCAGTGTGAACAAGGCGTGTGCTCTTCTGCGCTGCTCGGAGCCGAGGTACAGCCCGTATCTAGCATAGAAACGCGTTAAACCCCGCCTGCGCTCGCACAGCGTTGGACGTATACGAGACAAATGCTGTCTTGCGATCGTACCAATAGCCGTGCGTTTTGAGCATCTTCGTTGATCCGCGCCCGATCTGACCCTAGCGCGTTCGCTCCTACCCCAGCTATAACCTGGCACTGCCCGAGACCCCCAACCGCGAGCGATTGGCCGGCTGAGAACTGTCAAAGAATATGGCCCCGGCTGTGTAATACTCTCCCTGCCGAGGAGAGACAAACGGCAAAGGCGTGACCGTGTCATGTATCAGAGAGAGCAGCATTTCTCAGCTGCTCCCGCGATCAGATTGGCAGGTCCATCCGCAACGGATACAACTTTCGCGTGATCAGCGCGAGTATTCGCATCACTGCACAGAGTCACAAGAGAGAAACTCCCGACCTATTTGCCGCCTGTCACGGCGCCATCAGTTCGTTGGCATTCTGTCGGGCCATCAGACACTCGCCTAGCTCGTAAGAGCGTTTGGGCACCCCATTCTGTTGCGTGCTTCCCATGGAAGCCTCTGTGGCATGATCGGCGGTTCACCGACACACATGCTGGCCTCCCACCTCGTCGCCGCGCATGAACAGCGGTCTGGTTGCCACGGATGCATCCATGATCAGGACGTTCATAGCGTCGGACCTGTTCCGACCCATTTCAGGGCGCCCAATGCGGTCCGGCAAATGTCCATATCCAAAGGCACATCCACAAAACGCATGCCGCCCCGCGGCCCGGTTCCTTGATCGTCACGCCAAGCGGTAAGCCCTCGTTCGGCTGCAGTCGCATCGATCAGGACTTGAGCGATGACGCCCCGCAATCTTCGGTTGAAAATTCGAATGCAGGCGTTTTCCCTTGAACATCGACTGTAATCTCGGCCCCGAGGGCGCGCGGGCCCTATTGCGTTTGCCGCCGTTTCGTGCGCAGGATAAACCCAGCTCCATCGCCGAGGTTGCTGACCTTGCAGTTTTTTCAGTGCGCGACATAAAGCTTTCGGGTCGCGAGCGCGGATCACCAACGCGAATCAGCGGGTAGCGTACCCGTTGTTCGGCCTCGTTGCACGGCTTCTGCCGATAACTGTCCACGAGGGGCAATTGTTGATTCTCATTTAGGAGTGCTAGTCTACTGAGGTTTCCAGCGCTGAGCGAGGTGAGACACCTTGAAGTTTAGTACAATCGCGTCACCGCGTCGGCGTGTAGTCAAAACCGCTGACAAAGGAAGCCCCACCATTCCCATCGCAATCTAAACCCACAACAGTTGCATCAGGTGGTAATTTTCTATCCATGCCCACTGGCCCCCGACTTGTAACGTACCATTCTCACCCCTTCCACCCCGTGACACGCCGACTTGGGTTTCGGCCCGGTGATCTGGATGTGATCGACGTATTGGCTGTTCCACAAGGGTTCAAACAGCATTATTGCCAAAACGCACGGGCCATCAAGAGTCTGCACCGGTCTTCTTTTGCCCAAAGATAATGGTGTCGATTCTGGCAGAGAAATATCTGGCTCTTTCGGTCAAAATACTTGGCCAGACGCGCGTTCAACGCTGCGGCGGTCTTGACCGGTTCGCCCGAACGTGCTTTTCAACACGATCCGGCTTTGCGCATCGGACTCCCATTGCACCCAAATTGTTGCAAAACGCTACGGCCAGCCCATCATGCCACACGTCTAGGGCGAGGACGGAACTATAGACAATCTATTCACAAGTGAGAGAACAAAAAACTTATACATCAAATTGCCGACTACCAACAAGACGAGAGTATTAATATGGTCCTACTACTCTCGCTCCATTCCCTTTGGACCATCAACTTTTGCATCAATCTCGGAGCCACGCCGCTCATTCGCCCTTTGGCCCAAACCTCGCAGAGTCTATACTCAAGTACGGGGTCAAAAAAAAAAACTCTGGAAGCATAAATCGAAAACCCCCCCCCCCCCCCCTCAAAGCTGAGGCCTTGATCGTGCTCGAATTCACCGAATGGTGTGCATTCGCAATATGCGAACCTCGCGGTATCATCTGCCTGACTAGCCATGCGCCAGCTTGGCGGCTACTCGATTGGCCTCCCAGGGCTGCACCACAATGACACGGCGTTTTCAGAATGCGGCATACTGTCCAGAACTGAACAAAAAACGACCGAAACAACCCCGGAGGATCTTGCGGCGGGCCAGATCGCCTGTGCGCCTTCCGCAGTCAAAATCACCAGATTCAACGCGCCGCGATGCGAACCACGTAATGACCTCCTTCGTAGATGATCCACATATTGGTGGATAGGCTTAACAAACATTTGATAATTAGAATGTGTTCGCGTGATGCTAGGGAGGCTTGAGCGATCCAAAATATATTGTTGGAGCGGGATACCGGAAATGTAATTGATATAGCAGCAAAACATTTTCCAACCGAGAGAATTTCCGCTTTTCACAAGTCGTGCGGCGAAATCCCTGAGGAGTTTTATGCGAACATAACCATTTCTCACCTAGACAACAGAACAGTTAATTTAGTGATCAGGTGAGCCCGGTTCTTTATGAAAACGTTGTCGACGCAAATTATCGGTCAAGTAATTCAGATTCCCTGCCTTGACCGCAATAGCGAAACCTCTCTCGTCTGACAGTAAGCCTGGACAAACCCGCCAAAAACCCTGTGGTTCAAAATAACCCAGGCACCCTGTGCAACATAACGAAATGCGTGAACTTGCATATATCGACCAATTACCAGAGAGCCCGACGTAATATGAGCCGCGTAGCTGTTCTATATCCCGTACACCGCGGACTACTGTGTCTTGTAATTACCTGGCGGGACCATCCTAGGCAAATACACCGCTAGCACGAGAACTGAAGCACGTGACGAGGGAAATCGCTTATACCGGGCGCGAACCTTCGATGAACCCGCAGGATGATCGAAAATCACGAATTGCACTCCGCGCTTGACCGGATACGATGTGCTGGTCCTCACCAACGCAATTTCCCGCCCGATGAATGTGCGTGCCAAAGCAGAGTTTTTGCAGGCGGTCTCTGCAGACGCAACCCTGAACGAGGCTTTGTATATCCCGAAAACAGAAGCGCACACTTGACGGCATTTATTCAGCTGGTCAGATACAATTACCGGAAACCGACATGACAAGACGCAGAAGACGCGGGCTGTGGCGCCTGCCGAAACAAGACGGTCCACGCGTATGAAATTGACTACGCTAGTACAACGGAGCGCCATATCAGACCAGAGTGGCATGCGAATCCGCAAAGCGATCGTTTCGGCGTCGACAGATGAAGGACAGCCGCGAGCCGCCTATGGGGCCGTTACTATGCTTAACATGGCTTTACATCACAGCGCAAGACTCTCTGGTTATGGACAGTGTTCTTGTGTGGTCCCTCAGAACTGGCATGAAAACGTCGAGAAGAATTTTTACCAACAGGAATGACTGGGAATGCAGCCCCGGCTCCGGAACCAATCAAAGATTTCTATGTGAAAAATACTCCCCAATCAACTATCGAAAGTGCCCGAATACAATCCGACATTCGCTGCTTGGGATATTCAGGAATATCGCCTTGACCGCTTAAACTGGCTGATTCCCATGCCCTGTTCTAAACGCTCTGCGCAGTGCCCGATTTGATATCGGATGTGGGTCCCAAAAACCGCCCACAACCGGGAGTTGGGACACGCGGAACACACACCACGCGGGCCTTTGTCTGCCTGACACCGGCTGCGAACATGGCCCGTATAAGCGAAGAGTTTAGAATGACTGGGCAGGTCGCTGCTGGAAGGAGATCACAGAAAGACTCCCATTATAACCGATCAGCCACACCCTTGCAAGCCTATCCCCCGCATTTGCTCCAAATTTCCCCTAAGCGTCCCGTGGACAAGTGAGAAAAGAGCAAAGCTCTGTGTCAGACCTGAGAACACACATGCCCACGTCGCGCATTCACAGCCTTACCTCACCCGCGGTATAACCCGCCTCCATCCGCTAGTAACCCGGTAGGATTATCCAGGCTTCTCCAAAGCTAAAAGGATATCTCTGCGGCGCTTCTGCGCGTCAAGTCTTGGCTTCATCCCCGGCGGCATAACGGCCCATCGTCCCTCGGAACATATTCATGCGCACAATCAGCAAACGCTACACACGTGCTCCATCCAGGTCCGTATTGTGCAGCATCTTGCCTCGGCGAAACATTCTCTAGCGCCGCACCCTAGCCTATTTAATCTGTGTCTCTCTCGATCGAAAACATATAACCAGGCCCCCCAGCGTGCTCGACGAGTGCGTCCCTAAGCGACCATGAACGAGGCGGGCCGCAAAAAGAAGAACTCCCGGTTCATAGGAAGCCTTCCAAGAGGGGCGCAATCGAGCCGGCCCGCATAGGAATTACAGGCTCCCAATGGCTCAGCCCCACTGCTTGACGAATGTATAAGCTTGGTGTTTTAACGTAGCCATGCAGCTCGGCCTTGACCGTACTGTTGCCGGACATGTCAGACATAGACGGACGGCACGTGGTCGAGCTCGGCGATCTGGTCATTTAGGTCAGCACGGTTGTAGTCCCGCCTAAGTAATGCTCCCGAAACTTCGACCAAAAGCCGGCGGTACCTGACCGGATGTCAGGCCCACACGATTTTGATAGCGCACGCCTTTGAGTATCGGTCTTCAGGCACCTAGCGGCAAGAATAGCATATCCGAGCGGTTTTGGACGGACGCGCTGCCCACGATTGATCTGCTCGGCACCAAGAAAAACCAGTCATGTATCCCTGCAAACCAACCTCGTAGTTCAGTATTCAGAGTACGGATGCGTCGCCAGTGCAAAGTTGCCAGCAAGGAGCACGCAGCGTGGTCCTTTCTGATGGCGGGCCGGTTTTAGGATCGGGGGTGTATGATTATAGATCAGCGGAAGCTTTGCCCGATGTGCCGCTGGCATCCACCAAACGGCGGTGCCATTTTCAGGGGCGATCACCCCACCTCGATGCCATCGGGTTAGAAACCATAAAAGCCGCGTACCATACGCCTTAGCCACGTCAGTTGCGACTTTCAACGACTTTGGCGGTGCCCCAGACCGCCACAATGGCCCCATCCGTTCTCGGACGTCGTAAAGAAACATGCCATAGCCCGAGTGGTCGAAAAGGCCCCGCTGCTGCCGTTAGGTGACATTGTTCGACGGAGGCGCAAAGCTTTCGATTCAACCAGACGCGCCGCACCCAGGTGCCCAGCGGCTCTGCTTGGTGTGACGACACGGTTTTCAGTGATTGCGTTTTGATTGACCAAAATCTGTTGCATGGTGATTTTCCCCCTTCGTTTGGACTATACCTAACCCCAAACCCACGCCGCTGTTGCCGCCTATTCGGAAACTGCACCGTTGCGCCACAAATATATGTCAGAAATTAGCTATCATTACATTTCAACAACTTTAGCCTGACGCACAAGCTGAAATATCCCCGCCAGTCAAGGCTGCAGGCATGCACCCGATATGCCCCCATCTGCTATAA
>Ga0163217_1101621_pt1 | contig 13648 bp, 8 predicted proteins | sample SynspAceP_FD_185933 | JGI IMG/M metagenome (GOLD analysis project Ga0163217, IMG submission 185933) | Saline lake microbial communities from Ace Lake in Antarctica - Synechococcus sp. Ace-P (PacBio error correction) | ecosystem: Environmental > Aquatic > Non-marine Saline and Alkaline > Saline ... | reverse complement strand
AAAATTCCACTGAATATCTGAGCCTCGGTAGTGTTTCAGTGTGGACCTTTTTGCCGACCATAACCGGTGACTTCAGTAACAGTTAAACCTCTAATACCAGCCTTGATTTAACGCTTCTCTCACATCTTCTAGTATTTAAAGGGTTTTAATAATCGCTTCTTATTTTTTCATATAAGTGGGTTTTCTGTAACAAATTTTCGCTATGATACAACGACTTTAAAGGAAATTGTTGTTGCTGGCACGCTATAAACGTAATGCGGATAAGTAATTAACAAATAATTAACAAAATTTTAATGGGCCTCTAGGACCGCTAAAAAAGCTTTAGATATTCCCAGCATAAAAATTTAAGTTATAATAGTAGCAATCAAATTTTTAATCGGCATAATTCACGCTAGCGCAAGCATATGTTGCTTTAATCTCCGTTTAAATTTAGAACTTGCATGACCTTAGTTGGAAAACTTCGTCTTATTACATATTACCTTCGTCAGTGTCCGCTATTGATCAGTTGAGCAAGTTGTGGGCTTGCATCGCTTATCTAACTCACTTTACGCCCCATGAACAGCTATTGGGGCGATATCGTGAGAATTGGTTATGTGGAAAATCACGGTGCTTTTTTAGGCTTAGGTAGTAGTTTTGTCTGAGTCAACTACGATTTTGGATATTTGTTGTGGCAGTGGGATTAGTGCTGTTGACTCTATTTATTCTATTATGTTTAAAAGCAAACAACAGAATACCACAGTTTAACTTGTCTCGCCTTATTTTTCAGGTGGCATCAGTTTAATTTTATGATCGTGCAATGAATGATGGCGCTGTTATTGATTTTTAAATATTGGAATTGGTTCATACGAACGGGTATTTCAATAGCCGACATGGCGATTATGTTAGGGTGTTTATGTTTGTTTGTTTTGCCAAAAAACGAAAACAATATAAGCCAAAAACAATAGTTTAACAAGACTCTGTGATTAGCAGAGCTTTGCTTAGTCTGCTTTGATTTCCAATTGTTGTTCTTATTAAGGCTTACATCTGTTTTTTAAGCGATATCCACATAACTTGTCTCAAATTTTTCTCTTCATTTTAATCTAATTCTCGGTCTGATTTGTGCTCCATGTCAATTTTAAGTCTGGTGATTTACGTTGTATGGATGGAATAAAGTTGGCGATGCGCCCCGCGTTTTTTATTAAGCTGAGGAACAATAATGTTAGTGGGAAATCAAGCAAGGAGAACAACGATCGATATATAACCCAATCGTGAACCAAACAGAGCAAAATGGCCTGATTTCATTGAGCCAAAAAATTTGGGCAAAAGATGTTTTTAATTTGGCCGCTATGGAAGAAGCATTGTCAAAAAATGCTTTTTAAAGCCATGAAAAATACCGTGCCCAAAACTGGCGCTCCACTCGACCCCGCTTACCGCTGATGTGGTGGCTGCACGATGAAAGGGACTGGGCGATGTCTAAGGGCGGTTAAATTCTTCTCACATATTTTTTTACCTATGACCAATATCACGGCTGAAAAAACATGGATGGTTTATCATTACTTAAATTTCTGACGGCAATGCAATTACAGAATTTTACTGGGAGTTTTGCTAATAAAAGTGAGCCAGACGGCTCTTCTTTCCCAATGGTAGTTGCGCATGACCAAATGCGGCTCGTGGGTATTACCGCTTGGGATCCCACTAGTCCGGCCATGTTATGCACACGGATAATGGCCTCTACGTGATGATACCAGTGTGTTTATGTCTTGACCGGTGAAGCCCTAGTATTAAAAAATTCCGCTGTTACGTTCCAATGCGGCGATGAATAAATTCGCGATCAGAGTATTGTCATTGATGCGGGAGTCTGACATTGCTCCACTTAATTCAAGTTGTGGGGCAGAGCAAGAATACTTCTTTATGGCATGAAAAACTTTGCTAATAGCCGTCCCGATTCTGCTGTAGCAGGAAGAACCTTTTTGGCGCAACCACCGGCCAAAGGGCAGCAGTTTGATGATCATTATTTCGGCGCTATACCCAGCGCGCGTTCAAGTGTTTTGCAAGGACTTTGAAGATAACTTTATCATTTTAGGCATTCCTGCTAAGACCATCACCAATGAGGTGCGCCTGGCCAATTTTTGAAATGTGCACCCTATTTTGAAGCGGCTAAATGTGGCTGCGGATATCAAGCCAATTGTGATGACCTTGATTGAAAAGTACTGCCAAACAACATGGTTTTTATGTTTATTTACACGGAAAAAACCATTTGCAGGCGGTAAAAACGGTTCTGTAAAACACGTTAACTGGTCTGTGGGTAATGCGACAAAGGCAATCTATTAAGATTCCTGGCAGCACGCCTCATGACAATCTTAATTTTTTGTTATTGGTGCCGTTATTCGTGGGTGTTCCAATTTGTATGGACCCCTGTGCGATTGCAGTGATTTTGCTCGGGCCGCTAATGACCACAGACTGGGGGCGAATGAAGCTTCCACCTGCTATTTTAAGCATCTATCTTGGTGAGCAACTGGAAAGTGTTTTTAAATGATATCAAAGCAGGAAAAGTTGCTAGAAAAAGCGAAGGGCGGTTTGATGGATTTGGGACTTTTCACAAATCCTAAAATTGAGCGCGATCCTTTGGTGACCCCGCAATCGGACCTCGCCTTTTGCTTTCACCGGCAACCGTTTTGAGTTTCGGGCGGTTGGTTCGTCACAATCGGTATCTGGGCCTCTCGTGGGCGATGGAATTAACCATGTTAGCGTGATTCACTCGATTGGATTGCAGAAAAATTAGAAGGGCACTCGCCAGCAACGGACAAAACCCAAGCGGTTATCTTAGTCTTAAAAGAGTTAATGGAATTAACACGGTAATGTGGTGTTTGGTGGCGATGGATATTCATCTTGAATGGCATAGTAAAGCGGGTGGAGAGCGCGGACTGAAAAATATTCCCTACTGCTGCAGAGGCCTTACCTTATTTTCAAAGATAAGTCCCATAGTCAGCTTTATTTGAGCGCACAGGGGTATTTGAGGCCCTAAAGAACTGTTAAGCCTTTTGAAGTGTACGCAGAGCCAATATATTTTGTCGATTTGAGGTTTGAAGCTAAAACTGGTCAAAGATATCGCTATAACCCGAAATTTATCCGGCTGCAATCAAGTATTATTTCAGGAAATATCAGCACCAACGCTAGTTTGTCGCCATATGGGAATAGCGCTGGATAAGGGGTCTGTAGAAAAGTTGGTTGCTTGAACCAACACTATGATGAGTGCCGTTCCGTAAGCCTAAGTGCAAGCCAATCGATGAACATGGGCTTTGACTCGGTAAACCCATATTGACTTTTTGCGCTAAAACGATATGTCCCTTAATGCTAGAAGTAAGAGCTGCCGTTGACTCACTTGAAGCATGTTGCGATGAATATTGGCCCCTGCCAAATATCAGGAAAATGTTGTTTATCCAAAATAAGCGGGCGTACTAAAACTGGTATCAGTTAAAAATTCGAGCTAAATTGTGTATAAAAAAACCGGCTTAAAGAGCGGTTTTTAGGTGTTCAGAGACAACTGAATTTAGTCTTTTGGACCACGAACCGGCACGTTGCGGATCATTTTCAGTTAAATTGCCTTTTTACGGATACGAATACTTTTTGGGCGTAACTTCAACCAAATTCATCGTTATCAATAATGCTAGGGCTGGTTTTCTAAGGCCTAGAATAACCGGTGTACAGTGATTGAGCTTCGGGTCAGTACCTGGATGCACGAACGTTAGTTAACTGCTTGCCTTTTAGGGCGTTTACAGTTAAATCGTTTGTCACGTTATGCATACCGATAACCATACCTTTCAGTATACTTTCTACCACCATGACCGATAAACAAAGACCACGCTCTGTGCATGTTAAACAAGCGTTAGTAAGCGCTTTACCCATTGGCGTTGGCAATCAAACACCGTTTTTGACGATTGACCGATTTGGTTTTGGGTTGTGGGATGCCGCCTTTGGCGGGCCGTAATGGTCAAGTGTGGTATAGCAAACCAGAACCTGAAGTCCATGGTTTCATAAAGTCAGTTTTGGGAAACATTCAACCACGGCTTGGAATGATAAAGTTCTTAAACGAACACGGGACCCTGCCATCAGAGGCATAATGGTTCATTTGCTTTACGCAGACCAAAGTGTTTCCATCATAGAACCTTTGGTGTGCTCTTCCCACAGTCAATAGTCACTGTTTCAAAAAGGTTCTTCTAATAGCCGTTAACAGTACGCAATATTACTTTCTGGACGGTTTGATACTGCAGCTCGTAACCTTCACGCGCGTATGTTTTCGATCAAGATACCTAAGTGGCAAATTCACCGCGACCTGATTACGCGGATTTATCCGCATCTCCGTTTTCATTCAACAGGTAAGGCTACGTTGTGGTTAAACTCGGTCTTTCAACGGTCAAGAATATTACGTGATGTCACGTATTTACCTTCTTTACCAGCAAAGGAAGAGTGGTTGACTTGAAAGTCATCGTCACCAGTAGGCTCATCGACTGATAATGGCTTTAATGCTTCAACTTTGTTTGGATCGCAAATAGGTCAGAAATTTTGAGTTCACCAAGACCGGTAATCGCAATGATGTCACCAGCGCAGCCGATTCAACTTCTGTGCGTGCAATCCCATGAACTAGTACTTGACCAATTTTACCCGTGCGTTTGCTGCCGTTCAGCACTCACTACAGTGATTGCCTTACCGGTTTTAAACTGAACCCACGAGTAATGCGACCTACGCCAATAACGGCCAACATAAGAGTTGGTAATCAAGTTGCGAAATCTGCATTGAAAGGACATCAAAGTCTGCATCGGGCTGCTTACATGTTTAACAATAGTTTCAAAACAAAGGGCGTCATATTCTCGCTTGGAGTATCAAACTTCATTTGAAGCCAACCATTAAGGCAGGAACATAGACAACTTGGATATCGAGTTGATCATCTTGTTGCGCCTAGGTTATCAAACAAGTCAAAAAACTTGATCAATTACCCAGCTTAGGGACGTGCGCCTGGCTTATCAAACTTTTATTGATAACAACTATTGGCTTAACCTTGAGCGAACGCTTTTTGTGTCACAAAGCGAGTGTGTGGCATTGGGGCCTTCTGGGCATTCAACTAACAATAGTACATGAGTCGTGACCATGAGATAATACTCGTTCAACCCTCACCACCAAAGCAGCGTGTCCGGGAGTATCTACGTATTAATTGCCGGTAATCATTCCAGCGTATCGCAGTGATTTTTGCAAGGAATTGGTAATACCACGCTCTTTTTCAATATCATAGGAATCCATGACGCGCTCTGCGGCTGGCCACGGCTTTCATAGGGTGCCTGACTGTTTGTAAAAGGCTTATCAACTGGTGGTTTTTACCGTGTCAATCGTGGCAATTGATGGCATGTTGCGTAAGTTATTGGCTGGTATGGTGTATTATCTATGCTTCATTAAATTCTCTTTCAGTGATGGGCGTACGCTCCAGGGGTACATTGCGGCAGGTTCTTAGCCTTTCGTAAGCTGTTTCGCTGATTTTCTGGGTGCTATTATACAGACAAAAAGGACGCGCCCCTTTTTTTTTTAGTAAACTATTGATCCGGTTTAATTTTTTGGGACGCCTTGCTTGTTAGTGGGTACCCGTTTGTATAGCGTTGCCTGAGTAGCAAACTATCTCAGGATCATAAAGCGCCTTTTTCTAAGTGTGTCACTTGATCCGATATCTAAAATCAAACGTTTGTAATTCATCTTGAATCAATATAGTTTTGGTCGGTGTTATTATTCCGTCGAGTAATCTTCGCCACAATGTTAAGCGTTATTCTGCGCAGTGCTGCCGAATGACTGCACTTTGGATTATTCGCCGTAAAAACTACTTTTATTTTCACCGCTTTTGCTGAATGGCTTCTCGATTACGTTTTGATATTAGCCGCTTTAGGGTGGAGTGACGCCGTAATTAAAACCGCCGGCCAAATTTTAAGATCCAGGTTTTTCACCATTCCATAAAGTGATGCTTGTGCTGTTAATCCCAATAACAAACGAGGGGCTTGCTCGCGTGTGTAGCGTTGTTATAAAGACTGCATAACGGAACGCGCCAATACTGCCGCGGCTCTATTATTACCTCGTCCTGTGCTAGTGCGATTGATAGTTCGCCGGCTGTTGGGTGACGTTCCGCTGATGTTTACTGCGATCCCCCTAGTGCTGGATATCCGTTGCGGGCCGCGATCTCTGCTAGATCCGCTTTTACAGTGTGTGTCGCTTTGTTGGTGCTTGCGTGGTTTCAAATAGATTTTTATAAACGGTCAGATGCGAAGTTATGTTCGCTGTCGTGAATGAGTTGACTATAAAAACTCGCGCATATGTGATTGTAAATTCTTATAAAAAAATCGGGTTCATGTTTTCTGCTGCGTTATGTTTCATTTGATATCCGGCTAAGTCGGAGATATATTCTTCGCTTGCGATAAGCCTTATGAGTAAGTTCGTTGCCCGGGTAACTTAAGTTATAACCGTCCTATCCTGGCTTCGATTGTAGCCTGGAATACTTCAATTAAATAATGGCAAAACGGAACGCCAAAAACTGTTTTACCCGTTATTAATTCCAAATTTTTCTAGATGCTGCCAGGCTTGACGTCCTGGGCCTGTTGATGTGTTGCTTGCTGCCCCTGGCTTTTATCGACCTGGGCGGCTCGTAACCGCTGCGCTATTTCCCATGAGCGATACTTGATTGCCGTTCCTGGAGTGATCTTCCTGGTGGGCTTTTATTGATGCGCTTGCTGACCTACTTCGTAGTGTTTCCTGCTTCGGCTTTTAATGATCGCTGCTGCCCACTATCTGGCTGTTTGTCGAATCCAGGATCCTGCCGGCGCCATTGTGTAGTGTAGTTGGTTGGTTCGCCTGCGCTGCTGGTGTGACTAGTGTTAATGTCGGCGGCGATAAACAAACGCCTCCATTTTGGCCGCGCCGGCTGATATTTCCCTGGATGCTTTTAGACTTGCCTGGTTTCCAGCTCCTTCTTCTGTCGAGGCGCCGGCTTGATATTCTCCTGGATGCTTTTAGACTTGCCTGGTTTTCCAAATGAACTTTGTGTTCCTTGTTGCATTAAACAAATTGTAGGTTTGTGCTTGTTCCCACTGCTGATGCTTAAAAATATACTCCAAGGAATCTGCCCGTAAACGATGCGTAATCGGAGGAAGTTAAAGCGCTCTTTAAACGTGATGTTTAATAGTATATTTTGATACCCCATTTGCCGCATATGCGGTCTACCGGGTCAACTAAAAGCATTAGGGCGTGACTGGCGGTGCTGTGTATATTCAGACTTTGACTCCGTAGTTATTTGCATAGGTTTTTTTTATCATCACCATCACCTCTCTGTTTAGTATCACTATTCTTAACAAAAAGCCCAGTGTGTATCGTTGGCCCGCTAGTATCAAGTACCGCGTAAGGTCGTGTTGTTTTATTCAGTGATGAAAAAATGCGCCATTTGTGGCTCTTGGTTACAAAGCATAGCTGTCGCCTTTACGTTTGTTTTTGAGTATTTGCTGGCTAGTTGGGCCGCTTCACAATAAAGGTACATTTCTCAAGTAAATCTGAAAAATCATCAGGTTTAGAACAAGGGTAAAAATCGAGTAAGTGGGTAAATACCAACGTTACCCGCATCTTCGAAATACCAGCCTGCTTTTCGCTTGGGTCAGTGACTGCCCCAAAGCCGCTAGATATACCCATCACCACCGCTTGTGCCAAAACCTGCAACCGCACCTTGGTACGCCGTCTCGGCTCGAACCAGCAGGCACCTACAGCTTGCACGACACAAGTTTGCAAACAGCGTATTGAGCTGGAATTTAAATGTATAAGGTAAACGTCAGGTTCTGAGCGAAGTCCGTCATACACGCCCAATTGACACCATAGCATTCAGCAAACAAAGTAATTCCAATGGGAGTAAACGTAGGCTGGTAGGTTTAGCCTCGTGACTTCCCTACGGCGCCGAACCCGCATTAAATGCCGTTACTTTTTCATACTTAATCTCGTCAAAGGCGTTTAAGACCAATACCGCTGGCGGTTGTGCAGCTCACAAGTAGTAGTAACATTGATGACACAACACTGGTGCCAGTTTTTGAAAGCGGAAGTAGAAGTGTAGACCTTTGTCAAACTGAAAAGTCATACTCAGTCGAGGTTAGAAATTGTAGACGGTGCGGGGTTAGCGTAAGCAACAAGCGCATCAATAAAATTTTGTGGAAACTGTACCTTGTTGCTACTAAAACCATTCGCAAGAGGCCGATGATGGTCTTGAGGGTGCCCTGTAATAAGATTGAACTCACTACCAAAGGTCATAAGCGGCCTTGACTGATTAGCAAGTCGGTAGCAGGAGCATCAATCGTGGGGGCCGATTCAACCCAAACCCCGTAATAAATGACAAGCTCATATCTGGCATATTAACGGCTCTTGGCGTTTCTGTTGTATTGCGTGGGCAACGTCTGAAGTGTTTCAAAATCTTTCTAATTTCCATTTTGCGGCCCTTAATCTGTTCTGGTGACGGTTTCAAATTTGCCCGTCGACTTCTCGCTTCCCATTTGTACTCTGAGAAACCTTGGGAAACCATTTGAAGTCATCAGGATGGATATTGCGGTCGCGGGTATTTTTCTCCTGATCCGGCATTGTTTACTCTCGCGTCTTGAAGTCCTGACGCGATAACTGTGACGAGATTAGTCGGCTTTCCTGTGTCGATATTCTCAGCCTTAGCGATGTAACTAAAGCCCTCCGCTTATAGCTTGGTACTTGCCTGTAGTTCGTCGCTGTGAGATTCATTTGAGTTCTCTGTTTAATGGTGTTATAGCTGCCGTTGACTTCTCGTTTTCGGAGCGTTTGAAGCATCAATTGCATCATCAATCGCTGTGGAATTGCGCTTTAAATCGTTGACCACTGCGTGATTGGTGTCGTCGTCGTCTAACAGTTCACATATCCCGTATTTTCGAGCATGAAGAATAAAAAATCGAACGTGGCACTGACTTCTTTCAATGCTCAATATCTGCCAATAAGGCTAAACCGATTATAAAGCTTTTGCGCGTGATGATGCGGTGTTGGGGCTCTCGGACCGCTTCAATAACCGGCTGAATTATTTTTATTTTCATACGTGGCCGTTTGGGTTATAATTCCGGTAATCTATCACCATCTGGCCAATTGGTTTGTCCTGGGTTAGTTAAATTTGTAATCATTAAATTAAGCTCCTTACTAATTTTTTTGGATTGGGATATAAGGTAAGAAACTTATCTTTAAGAGTCTCTGTTTTTGTACGTGGTCCACTAGGCGTAATAGGTAGAGGATCATAAAGCAATCATCTGGGAGAACATAAAAAACGGGGAAACCTATATTTACGCCAAGTAAGTGCTGATCAGAAATACCGACCAAAGGTAAATGTGAGCCCAAAGTTCATCCCGAAAACCTAAAAAACCTTAACGATAAACTGTGTAATGATCAGTTTCCAGCGGCCACAAGACCAAAATAATGCTTCTCGTCAGTCACTCTTAGGCTAATGCAGTGTATTGCACAACTTCTAGTAAAACCCTACTACGGGGTATAATAGAGATAGGTACAAAAGTCACCCCGTAATCTCTGGAAATGTAGTTTCTATCGTGTACCAGTATGTGCTGCCCGTTGTTGGAACAGTGTAAGCGCCTTCCGCTACTAGGGGGAAAGGGAGCGGGTGTTATAATACTGATGTGAAGGTGACGCCATTAGTCGGTGGATTTATAGGAATTAATTATTTCAAACCGTAGACGTGAGAACCACGTAATCGGTACCAAACCCCGTAGAATTGCTTGTGCTGTACGTTAAAAACTTAGGATACCTCATTGCTGAGACAAAACCGTTATAAGATTTGTACACTTATTAGTTTATTGCGTCATCGCTATCGCAGGAGTAGGTAAGCATTAAGTCCGTTCACCTGAAATAAGCGGCCAGCGAAATAAGCACTTTCTGCATAAACGCTGTCTTAAGCCTCTTAATTGTAAAATTCCATTGCTTATATAGCTCACGCCTAAGGTATCGGTACTATAAACAAGGGGCAAAACCTCTAGTGCCGTCATGTGAAATGCAAGACTGACGTGGCTGGATAGTTAGCCGCGTTGTAGAGTAGCTGGTTCTACTCCATCATATGTAATTTTAAACTGTTACGGTAGTTATTGGACTCGACCGCGAAGCTAATAAAATCTAAGGCCATTTTGCGCTAAAAAGCTGGCCTGCCCTGCGGTCCTGCTAAATTTACGGATCGCTAATAAATCCATAACTTTCCGGGTACAATAGCGGCTAGTTTTGGATGAAGCTTATCACCATTCAAAAATCGAACCATTCGGCCTCATCAAACTAGCGCTGCCAATACTATTCTCCGAGGTGTTCACAATTGCGCCTGTTGTTAATGTTGGCCGTCAGGTTGTTGGCACCTGCATTTTCTGCAAATTGCTTCTATTGTCGCGCCAGCGATGCTTATATCAATGGCGTCTAAATCGCGCCTGTTATGGCGCCTAGTATCAATAATTTTAACTACCGCCTGTTCCTTTTAAAAAGGACAAGTATCGTTGCGTTTGTGTGCCGTCTTAGGCGCTGCCGATTTTGTCTAAGGTTTCGGTTATTAGAGTTGCGTTATCTGCCATCTTTTTAAAAACCTAAATTGAAAATACAAAGGCTTGATCGGCTTTGATAATTAAGCGTCGCTCAAATTCTCCGGTTATTTTGACTAGAGCTGCTTGCAATCGGTTACGCCACTAAAGTTGTGCGTGTGGGTTCCTGCGACTGTCCGTTTCGGCGGGCGCTGAGTCGCGGCGCTTCTTGTGTGCTGGCGATTTTCCACTTGATCGGCGGCAGAGGGTGACTATGTTCCTCTGCGTGGTCCGAGAATGTCCGGCTGTTTCGCTGGCTGCTAATGATATTAAACTCGGTTCGGTCTCGTTTAGAGCAGTTACTAGGCCGTTTATTTTTTATCCTTTAAAAACCTGTCCTAGATCGCCTATGTTCTAGTTGTATATTTATTGGTGCTAGTGGGTGTGGCCATATGCTTTCTTTCTATCTGTGCTTGTTAGTCTCCGTTCCGGTCGTAAACCTTCCGTTTACCAGGGATGGTATTTGACTTTAAATTTCCCAGTCAATGCTGATTCCATTTCTTTGCTGCTTTCCTGTGTTCGGGTTTTAGGTTATAAAAAAGTCTAAATCTAGGCCGGCAGGTGTTCCGATGGCATTAAAAAAAGGCCCCCGATTATGTCGCTTAAAATTACGCTGAAATCTAGGATCCTAAATTTTCTTTCTCACTTTAGTGTAAAGACTTTGCTCCGGTTCCGTTCGCCACTTGGTGCTGTTACTTTGTGATTTGGGTCTTTTGCCCCCCAATCAAAAAATTTCGGCTAGGTGAAAATTACGGCCCATGTATATCCTGGTAATTTCTATTCTCCGTGTCTTCCTTTGCTCGGGTGTTCACAGTTAATTCGAAAACTCAAAACCAAAAACCTCAATAAAACCAGGCTTGGGAAAAACTTCACAGACCAATTATTCAAAAGGCGAGCTAACTAAGCTTCTCTATTCGCCAATCCACTCGTCATATGCGCGTTGCTGTACTGCTGAACGTTGGCCGGAGTCATATACCTTGTGTTGCCGGCTTGGTTTTAACATCTCCAAAAAAATTTTCTAGTCTAAATGTTGCTGATGCAACCTCTAGGTTGTGCTGTATTAAAAACAAATCCAGATATTTAACTTTGCAATCCGTAAATCGGGCCTGTAATGACGACCTCGTTTTATGTCTTGTCATACAAAATCGCATTCATTTCGTGAGACTGGGTGTTGCTTTAGGGGTCATTTCTCCGGCTTCGGTCCTGTTTGCAGGGTTAGTGGCGGCTTCATTCGGTAATAGTATTTACTAGCATCTTAAAATCTATCTGTTGCCATTTACTGCCAAAACTCCACGGTTTACTTGTCTCGTCTAAAATGTCCATAGTCTTGCGGAGTACTATTGCAGGTTTCCCGTTTAAATTCCTGGCGTTGTGAGCTCGCTTCTTGGCCCATTTCTATGTCAAAGCTGCGGCCATTTGTTTGTTTGATAAAAATCAATCTACGGATTTCGCGCCTATCGCCAATCTTCGGGCCGCTCGGTGTCTGCATCTGCCTTATTAACTATTGCCGTGTCTGCGGTGATGGTTTGCTGATTTCGCAAAGTCTATGGCTATCTGGTTGTCTGATGCGCTGGCAATCTTCCAGGGTTTTGCAAAATACTCTGCCGTTGCCTGGCTGTTGCGTAAACGTTACCGGCAAACGTTGCGGATCTGGGTGTAGTTCCTGGCATAGCGAATCAATTACTTCTTTTATGGTGCCATAGTGAATGCGACACCGGCGGCTGTCTTCGGAACGTCTGAGTCGTCGCTTATCGCTGCGGCTTGCGGTTTCCGTGACTGTATTAAAAGTTTAAATCTGCAATTATTTCCTGACTCGTCAAATTTCCAAAATGCACCGATGAAAGTGGTGATTGTCGGTCTAGTAATTCGCCCAGGGTTGTGTCGTCGTTGATGTAGATCCTAGCGGTAGGTGCTAATCCTGGATTCTAAGTTGCGCCCCTGGGGAAATAATATGGCCGATGATATCTGAGGCGGTTTTGGCTTTTCCAACTACCCGTGTTTAGTTCCGTCAATTGTCTAAGGTGACTTGTCGATTCGAGCCGCGTTGTTGAAATGTTATCTGTGTCTGTTTGCGAGGTTTACGGTGTGTTCGCAGGGCTCACTATTCGCCGTTAAATTTTGCGGCGGTGACGGCCTGCTTGATTCTCTAGTTAAAACTTGTATGTTCCGGGTTAAATTCATCTAATTCAATATTGGCGTAAACATCGATGCTCTACCGGCGCAAAAAGGAATTAATCGACCGTCTGCGGTTCGTTTCAGTTAATACCGGCGCGTTCATATCTTCGGCAAAAACTTTCGGGAAAGGTTGATCCTGATATTGGTTTTCATTGAAATCCCTTTTACCCATCTTGATACCAGCGTTGCTACCTGGTAAAAATCGGCTTTAGTGCCATGATTCGTCCGCCTATTAAAAATCCTGATCGCGTTTACCGGCCACGGCTTTTGTTAATAAATAGATTTTCAGTGGTCTTGGTTGGGCCCAATAATATTAATTCGCCTGGTCGGCGTTTTTACTGCCGAATAATGCAGAGGGCTATTGACGCTGGAAAAATTTTCAAACCCCCTATTGACAAAAATCTCTATAGGGGGAGTATATGGGCTGGCGTGTCTGTTTCGGGGCCCGCTTTCCTGAAATTTCCTTTTGCCAAAGGCAGGCGGTTTTAATTTGAGCCGCCCTTTCTTTGTAGGTTCTATTTTCGGACTAGAACACATCTAAAAAGTATTAGGTTCGCTTAAACCCCCACTCGCTTTTGTGTCATATGTAAACATCCCCTTCTCAGGTCGTTTTTTTTCCTTTGATTGTTCTATCGTCCCGTATTTTTGTCGATTCAGGGTCGGGGGATTAGGGTCACGGCTTAAAAAAAGTTCTTTTTTCAAAAATTTTTTCCCATTGTCAAAGTTTCTTGGGCTTTTTTTTGTTATTTTATTTTTTTTCCCCCACGGGGAAATCGGGGCCCCGGGCTGGGGGGAAAAAAAAAAACCCCATTTTTTTTTTTAAAAAACCACCGGGCCCGGGCCATTCTCTCTCTGGG
>Ga0163217_1022470_pt1 | contig 13648 bp, 19 predicted proteins | sample SynspAceP_FD_185933 | JGI IMG/M metagenome (GOLD analysis project Ga0163217, IMG submission 185933) | Saline lake microbial communities from Ace Lake in Antarctica - Synechococcus sp. Ace-P (PacBio error correction) | ecosystem: Environmental > Aquatic > Non-marine Saline and Alkaline > Saline ... | reverse complement strand
AGGCGCGCCGCAGCAGGCCGTCGCCTTACGTGCCCGATGGAGAGTGGATTGGACTTCCGGTGAATGTGTGGCCACGTGGTGATGATGGGCCGCCATTATGCGGTAATGAACCTCTGCGCATCCCCGGCCAAGCGACCACAGGGTGTTGCGCGAGAGCCTGGAGCGGTTGATCTCTGGCCCGGTTGCCGATCGCCAGATCGGCGAACTCTCGGTGGTTAGCGCAAAGCGTGCCTTTCTCGCCGGGGCCCTGGCCAAGGGGCTCGGTGATGCTGCTCGAGGAACCTTCGCGGCAGTCGACATTCCGCACCGAGAAAAACTGTGATCCAACTGTTTGGCAGTTTCCGCCGCGAGGCGCACCCTGCTGATCTCCACTCATGATTCTCGCATGTGCGCGGCTTCTGTGATCAGTGGTGCCTGAGCAACAAGACCGATGAATGGCCTATGGCGAAACCTCGAAGTGATTTCACCGAGGAAGAACCTGGCGCGCACCATTCAGCACCACCGCTCCCAGGAACCTGCTCCTGCGCTCAAGGATGGAATCAGGTTGGGGGGACTCGTGATGAAGCTGACCATCGCCGCTGCTGCTCGCAACCGGATCCGCCATGATTCATGTGTGCGGGGCGCTGTTGGTGGAGGCGCGTTGGTGGTCGGCTGGTCTGTGGGCTCTATCCTGCTTCATGGACCCTCAAGGGTTGGGCCCTGATGGGGGATGCCGTTTCCCACGCCGTGATGCCCGCGTTGGTGATCGCCTATTGCCCTCAATTTCCCTCGCGCTCGGTGCTTTTTCGTGTTCGGGGTGGGGTCGGTGGCGGTGATCGGTTTTGTCCAAACAGATGACCCGATCAAGGGAAGACACGGTTGATCGGCCTGAGTCCCATGGTTCACCGCTTCTTTGCCCTTGGCTTGGTTCCTGGTGTCAAAAATACGCAGCAACATTGATCCACCCTTATTCTCTTCGGCAATGTGCTGGGATCAGTGACTCGACATCCAGGCAGACGGTGCTGATCAGCGCGGTGGTGCTGGTGGGTGCTGATTGGGTTCCGCGCGACCTGATCCTTGTTTGATTTGACCCCCCACGCCCGCTCGATCGGCATCACATACGGCGTGCTCTATGTTACCTTGCTGCTTCGGTACTGTCCTTAGCCGCCTCCGCCGGTCTGCAGACCGTGGGCATCTCCTGTGGTGGTGGCCTGCTCCGTCCACGCCGGGGCTACAGCCACCTGCTTCACCGATCGCTTTGACCTCAATTTGGTCTGGATTGCCGTGGGCTCGGGCGATGCTCTCGAGCCTCGTGGGCATCTTACTGGAGCTACTGGTGGATGCCTCACGCCGGCTGCATCGCTGCTCACCAGGACGCCTGCTTCGTGCTCAGTTTTCTGTTTGCACCGCCATTTGGACGTGCTGGCCCAGCAGCGCCGCTGGAATGGGTTTTCTGTAGATAGTTGCTTTGGCCTGTATTCAGCGCCAACAACTTGGCCTAAACAAGTTGTGATCCTGGATACGCGCCCTTTGCAACGTTGAAACCCTGGACGAGAATTGAAATCGTGACTCTCCCTTACCAAGGGAGGTTGGCTCTACCGCTGAAGCTACAAGGGCATGTGGAAGGTGAGGCCCGGGTTGGATTTGAACCAACGTAGGCGAAGCCAGGCGGATTTACCAGTGCCGCCCCCATTAACACATCGGCCACCGACCCGCACCCACACCTCGTGCACTTACCAGCCAACCTCCCCATGGCATTTGCTTCGTGCTGCACGGCCCCCAATACTCAACCTGGCTGGCCGCCGTGAGCCGGTCTTTATGGCACCACCAGTCCTTGAGCAGAATCAATCAGGCCTGCGGAGCGGGCGCGGCGTGGGGTCACACTCAGCTTGCTTTCAGAGCACCATGAGGGCGAACTGAGTGGACGCGATTCAGCAGGGCGCTGAGTAGAGCGCCGGCATCCATTGATCAATTGCGGGCGGCCTGACACCCACACGTCGATCCGCCCTGCGTGATGCCCTGCTGCGCGGTCTCCCTGCCCTTCGTGAACTGCACCTCAGCAACACCCATGCCCGGGAGCCGTTCCGACACCTCCCCTGGCGGCTGTGGCGGTTGGGTGTGATCTAGCGGCTTTGGCCCCACCAGCTACCGCCTCGCCCTAGACGGCCTGGTCGACCACTGCGCGGCAGTTGCATGAACGAATCCACTGTGAGGACTGAGCAAACTGTTGGTGCAGCTCTTCGGGGTGAGGGTGCGCTGGTTGGCTGACCAGCGACGGCGCCTGGCGGCAGCAGGCCCTGGCCCCATCCGACTGATCTAGCTGATCGATCACGCCAACTGCGAGCGCCAAGGCGGGCTGGTTGTGGGCCTTTGCGCTGATGTTCCGCTAACCCCGTGCGATTCCGGCCCTTGGCGCGGTGCTCACGCCCCTGGCCCGCGGGAGCTGGAGCTTTCGAGCGGGTGCTGGCCTGTTGCGAGCGCCGTGGCAATTCCCCTTGCGTCCGCTGGCGCCGCCGCCCTACGGCGGCCGCTTTGGCCAGTTGGGCTTGCGCCGCAGGACGCCGGGGCGCATGCTTCGACAGCTTTCTGGTGGCGGCTTGATCGAGGGCCCGCAAGCCACGAGCGCCTCGCCCTGACTGGCCGCCCCATCTGCCCCGACGCGAAAACTGGCGCGCTCTACGGCGACACTGCTGGCTTTAGCGGAGCCCGTCACTTTCGGGCTCATCATTGGTGCTGTGCGAGCGCCGCTTGGCCGCGATTCGGCTCGTGATCGAGCGGCTCGAGCAGCTGGCGGCTTTGAGGATCGCGCTTGCTGGTGGATCTGCACCCCCAGCCCGCGCCTGCACAGCTTGAATTTTGCGCTCGAATTGAACAGCTCAGTCAGGCGAGCAGCGGAAAGCGCTCGGCGATCGGGTCGCCGGTTGAAGTTGGCACCCAGCCGGCGGTGTTTTGTTGAAGAAGCGAGGGCAGGTGAAGCGGGGGGAACTTGCCCATGTCGAACACAGTGGGGCTGCCGCTCGGCACGCGGATCAGGTCGTCGCGCTCGCAGAGCACAGCAGCACCTCCTCCCAGATTGCAGGCAGAACAGCCCACGGCCTTCCACGAAAAGCGCAACTCGTCTTCGCTAGTGGGTGTGCTCGCGAGGAACTTTCTGGCGCAGCGGGCCGACCGTCCGGGTGCGTCGGGAACCAGGCGGAATCGGCCACCGTGGGGTAGTCCCCTGGCCTGCAGCGCGGCAACTCCGTGGCATTAGGCGCCAGGATCCGCTGTGGCATCGGCATGGCCGCCAGCTCGACTGTGGCCAGCCAGCGCTCAAAGCCGATGCCGCGGGCTTGCCAGTTCAGCGGCGATCACGGCCCCGTCGTCGCTCTCCAGTTGGGCGGGGGCCAAACGCCCAAAGGCCATTGCCATTTTCCCAGCGGGATGGCAGGCGGCACGTAGATCTGCAAACGCTCAGGGTCAGCGGCTGTGGAACCCGGGTTGGGCAGGACAAATCAGGCAAGTTAGACAATCGAAGAGAACAAAGGAGCGTTGAGACGGAAGCCTTCGAGCGCAGGCGGATTGCCCCTTGAGTCGCCACTGGATCCGTCCGCTGAGATCTTGCCACTGGATCCACAAGCCGGGCCTGGTGGGCTGGTGGGGGTGGGCCCCCGCGATCCCGACCTGTCACCGTGGCGGCCGGTGCGCGCGATCCGGGCTGCGGAGTGTGGTCGCCTATCCGGTGGGGCGACAGGGCGGCGACGGGAAATGGCCGGGCCGATCGCGGCGCCCTGGCTTGACGCCGCAGCAGGACCTGTTGCCCGTTGCTGTCCCGATTGTGGCCGCCGTATGCGCCGCCGTCGTCTGGGCCTTGGCGAGCGGCGGACCGATCGGTGGCGGCGGACGGTGCCGCCCGGCGGCGGGTTGGTGTGCTCTTGAGGGGGATTGTGTCGCCTGTTTGCCAGCGCCCTCCTATGCCTCGCTGGCCCTGGACGGAAGCGTCGCCCCAACTGGTCCGTGCGGCTGATCCCGGGGCATTCACCGCCGCTGGCGGGGCGGCGGCGGCGGCCCACTTGGGGCCCCTGGCCCTGCGAGCAGGCAGGTGGGCTGCTGGTGCGAACCACAACCGGATCAGCCCGACGCCTTAGAAAAGCCCCTCGATCAGCTGCAGGGAAGCCACGCGGAGCAGCGCGCCAATCTGGTTGCTGTCAAAGCTCGGGCCGGCGCTGGTCCTGGTGAGGCCGCTGCAGGCCGCCGCCAGCTGCTGGCGGCTGCCAGCTGGGCCCAGCGCCTGGGCTGGCCCGAATTGGAGCTGTTGGCAGCGGCCGAGCAGGTGCCGGCCGCCCGAGCAGCCCCTACTTCTCCTTGCTGCTGATCCGCTGGGCTGGCCAGAGTGCTCCCCTTGATGCACGCCAGCATGCTTTGCTACTTCCCATCGCCCAGCCGCGCCATGACCCCGATCGAGTTGCGTTTCTCCCTGCTCCATCCGGTGCGAGATCCTTGTTTTTTATTCCCGTCGGTGAGGGCACGATCCGGCTGGGCAAATTCCTGGCGCGGAGCGGCGGCTTGAGATCAAACCCCCTGCCCGCAGCGTCGGGGGTGGGAGCATGCGACACGGGCCGCTGTTGGCTCCGGTGCGGTGGTGGCCGTGTTTGATGCGCCCTTGATTCATTCGTTCTCAGCGGCACCTCCCTCAGCGTTGCGTCAGCTTTCCCCGCTTTGGCGGTGATGTTGTTGCCTGGTCTGTGCCGGCACCTTCGCGAGGTCTGCTGGCGCTTCTGGGGGTGCGGCTGGCGGCGCTTGCGAGGCCAGCTCGCTTGCTCCACCTGGGCCGGCTGCTGGCGCTGGAGCCGACCGAAGGTTGGCGCCCAGGCCGCAACCCGTTCAGCGGGGCCTTCTGGAGTTCCACACTTACTGGAGCGGCATGTTGCTGACTGGGCCTGTTTGCTGTTTTTCGATGGCGGCGGGGCGGAGAATCATCGCCTCGCTGCGCTTCCGCGCCTGCATGTGAGCGCCAAACCTGCTGGTGGCCGTGCTGCTTGGGCGAGTCTGCAGGCGTCACCGGCAGCCGCGATTTGCTGGCTGGCCCTTGGAGCCGGGCAGTGGATCGGTTCAGGGGCAGCTTCAGCGCCGCCCCATCCCCTTTCCAGGAAACCCGCTCCCTGAGCAGGGCCAGCGACCTCGGCCAGGATTCGGGCCACCCATCCAGACTGACGGCGCAGCTGCGCCGCGCCAGAAAGCCCTGGCAGGTCCAGGCCGAGATGTTTGCGGGCGATTCAGCAGGGCCCTTGTCGCCTGGCCTCCACCAGGGCGTTGAGCTTGCTCGGCCGCCAGCTGCCAGTCGCTGACGGGCCTGGGGGTCGGCGGCCCGGCCGCGGCGTAGGGCCGCATCGATCCGCCCTACAGCCAGGGGGCACCGAGGCTGCCCCGCCCACCATCACCCATCCGGCGCCGGTGATCGCCAGGCGGCGAGCGCCACGCTCCGGCACGGTCACATCGCGTTGCGATCACCGGAATGCGCAGGGCCCGCTTCACCGCGGCGATCCGCCCCAGTCGGCCTCGCCCGCTTAAGCCCCTGACTCCCGGGTTGCGGGCGTGCAGGGTCAGGCCTGGGCACAGCGTTTCAGGCAGGGCAAGCCCACGCGGGAATCGGCGCTGTGCCGCACCACGCCCAGCCCGCCGTTTTGACGCTGACCGGGAGATCCGCCCGCCCCGCTTCACCGCCGCCACGATCGCTGGCGCAGCTCCGGATCGCAGCAGCAGGCCACTGGCCGCCGCCCTTGCGGGCGATCTTGCGCACCGGAGCCCATGTTGGATGTCGAGCAGGAAGGCACGGCGGCTCGGCCCGCCGCGCCGCTTCGGCCATCGCCGCCGGGCGGTGATCAAAGTATTGCCACCGCGATCGGGCCGGTTTCGCCAGCTCAAGTCCTCGAATTTCTCGCCGCCATTGGCCGCGCTCAGGCTAGGGGCCGTGAAAACCATCTCGGTGAACGCAGGGCCTCCCGGCGCCCTAAAACGCGTACCAGGGAGCGGAAGAATGCCTGTCGCTCCACCCGCCAGCGGCGACTGAAACACGCGGCAATCGAGCTGGGCTGGCTACGCCGGCCGGCCAGCGCAGTGGAGGAGTCAGATGGCTTCAGCCGCGCAGGCCTCGGCATCCGATTACCTTCCCGCTCAGCGCGACCTTGCTGCGGCGATCCTCGACGAACGAGGTTTCAGCGATCGTTCGTCGTAATTGGTTCTTGGCAACGGCTGGGCTACCGCCCGAGTCGGCGCCAGCCCTGGAGTGCCGGTCCCCCAGGACACCACAGAGTGGGCCGAGGCCTATCGCTGGGCCCCGGAGCTGTCGCGAGCGAGTCCCGCCAGCGTCAGACTCACACCGCTCGATCGCGGCGCCTACAAGCAATTGCTTCAGGAGCAGCTGGGATTCGCTGGGCTACCGGCATCGGTGAGCTCCATCCCCGCCGCACCGCCGGGCCACGGCGTGAACTGGTTGTGGCCTGGCTAGGCTGGCTGCGGCGAGCCGCTGCGCAGGAACGGGCGGCTTCCGCAGCCAGCCCAGGCGCTCTTGTAGTGTCAAGAGTGAGCCACGGTTTGGTTGAGAATAAGTATTATTTGGCGCTTCCAGTCGTCGCACCATTTATCGGCCGCCCCAATGGTGGGCAAGTCCACCTTTCGTCAACAGGCTTGCCGCCAGCCGCGAAGCCATCGTTCATTGACCAGCCGGGGTCACCCGGGACCGCACCTTACCAAGGAAGGCTTCTGGGGAGATCGCACCTTCCGGCGTGGTCCGATACCGGCGGCTGGTCTCTTGACGAACGACAGCGAATTTCTTTGCCGGAATCCGGCCAGCCAAGCCAAATGGCCAGGCCGAAGCGGGCGTCAGCTCGTAGCGTGGTGGTCGATAGCGTCAGCAGAGGGTCAACTGCCGCGCCGATCAGTTCCATCGCTGACCTGGTGCGCCGGCCAGAAGGTGCCGTGGCTGCTGGCAGTCAACAAGTGTGAGTCGCCCGACCAGGGTTCTGGCCATGGCCGCTGACTTCTGGGGGGCCGGCCTGGGCGAAACCCCACCCGTTCTCGGCGAATTCACCGGGCGGCACCGCGATACTGCTCGATTAAGATGATTGCTTCCTGCCCCCCCCCACGACGAGCTCGAAGGCGAGGCCGATCCAATGGCGATCATCGGCCGCCCGAATTGTGGCAAGTCGAGCTTGCTCAATGCGATCTGCGGGCGGCCAGGGCGATTTCGTCAGCCCGATCCGTGGCACACCCGCGACACGATCGACACGACGACTCCGAGCACGAAGGCAAAACCTGGAAATGCTTGACACCGCCGGCCATTCGCCGTCGCCGCAGTGCAGCTACGGCCCCGAAATACTTCGGCATCACCCGGCAGCTATCAAGGGCGGTGGAACGCAGCGATGTCTGTGTGCTGGTGATCGATCGCCCTCGACGGCTCAGTCACCGAAGCAGGCATCAGCGCGTTGCCGGCGCGCATCGAGGAAGACGGCCGCGCCTGCGCGTGGTGGTGGTCAACAAGTGGGACGCCATCGAAAAGACAGCCACACCATGCCGGCATGGGAGAAGGAGCTGCGCGCCAAGCTCGATTTCCTCGGAATTGGCCCGCCGATTGCCTGTTCACCTCCGCCCTCAGCGGCCAGCGGTGGTGCGACGATCAATCTTGCCTTGGCCCTTGCTGGGCGGTGGAGCAGCACCCGCGTCGGCGTCAACCACCTCGGTGGTGAACGAAGTGCTGGACAGGAGGCGCTGAAGGCTGGCGCTCCCCCCCACCAGCCGGCGGCGGGGGCGCCAGGACGCCCTCTGACTACGAGGCACCCAGGTGGCCACCGGCCCCCAGCTATCACGCTAGTTCGTGATGGACTCCGAAAGCTGTCGGTGAAACCTACCGGCGTTATGTGGAACGCCAAGATCGCGAAGGCCTTGGGCTTCGATGGCTCGACCGAATCAAGTTGTTCTGGCCGTGGCAAGCAGGAACGGGATTCGTGTAGAAGGAGCTCCAACCGCAGCAGGCCCGCGCCACCGCCCCGGCCGATTTCCGTTCCGATTCCCGTGTTCCTGGGCCCGCTCACAGGGGCGATTCCAAGACTGGTGCAACCGCTGATATGGATGATTTAACGGGACCGACTCCGCGACGCCCCGCTGTCTGATGCTTTGGGTTGATGGCGCAGGACGTGGAGAGTTTTTCGCTGATGGACTGGCTTCGGCAGCTGTCCGATTGGCCAATTCGTCGATGGCTCATCGAGGTTGGCTGCGCCGCCTCGATTCCCCGCCTCAAGCTCGGCTGGACCCTGGCCTTCCTTTGGTCACGCCGATTCTGAGCTGACCCCTCTGGCGGGATCCGCCCTGGTGGGCTTCGCTGCTTTGCTTGACCACCGCGCTCAGCGGTCTGTCCTGGCGGCTGTGGCGGCCGGAACCTTTCCTGCTCTGCTCGCCTCAGCCTGCTGCGTGGGGCTGCTCTCTGCCCCTGCTGCCACCAGGGCAGGTGCCAGCGCCACCAGATCAGCCGATTCGCCCGCAGGAGCTGACGCTGGCCCCCAGTGCTGCGGCCAGCCGCAACCAGCCGGCCTGGGAGAACCTGGGAACTGCTTGGCGCTGGGAGGCCCGTGCAACTCGGCCCGCTGCCGCTCGGGCCCTTTGGTGGTCAACCGCGCTTCAGCCGAACTGGGCCTCACAGGCCACCCATGCTGTTCACCTTGATCCACAGCGCCAACCTGCTAGCTGCTTTGGAGCACCCCTTCCCGAGGAGGCTGGTCTGGGCCCTGGACCTGGGCGATTCAGCCCCTTGCGCCTGCCTGGGCCTGCCGGTGGCATCGGCTTGGTTTCACCTGTGCTGGCGCTGCGCTTTCTGCCCCTGGTGCAGGGAAGAATTCCGAACCCTGTTGCGCATCGCGCTGGCCACCCGGGCCGTACCTGCGCAAGGTGGCCTGAAGGGGCGCTTGGAATCTTCTGCGGTGGGAGAACGCTTGTGGCCACTGTTGCTGCGGGCCGAGCCAGGGCGCCGAAGCCCTGATGGCCAGAGGCGGCCCAGGGTTGCCACCCCAGGCAACTGCGGCTTTGGTGTCTCGGGCGGCTCACCCACTCAATTGGTCGCCGCAACCGCCTGTCATCGCCCTTGCTCGGACTGCGCTTGGCAGTACGGTGCGCTGTGCATTGGTAGACCTAGAACCAATCAGTGAGCGCAGACGCGAGTACGGAAGCGGTATCTGAATCACCCCACCTTCGGTCTGCAGTGTCTATCGGGTTGTCCCCGGCCGGAAGAAGGCGTGACCTGTTCGCCACCTCTACGCCCAGAGGATGTTTTTTCTGCGTCACCCTGCCAGTCGCGCAGTGCCCAGTTCGAAGGTGCATTCCCTTGATGGTGCCCGTCACTGCGGCCGAGCAGAACCTTGGCGCGGGACCCGCCGCCGATGGCAGCGCCACTCCCCCGCTGGGCCAGCTGTTCGACAGGACCTTCATCTAGGCGTGGGATGCCCGCTGAGGGGCTCGAGCAGCGCTTCCAGCGCCTGACGCTTCGCCCATTGCCGCCGGGGCCAGTCGGCTTGCTGGCGGGGATGAGCAAGGGGCAGCCGCCGAGCGGATCCGCCGTCTGGGTGGGGTGTGGCCAGCGCTCCTTTGGCGAGAGCGCCTGGCAGGAGCGTGGGACGAAGCAGCTCGAACTGGCCGATCTCGAACCCGCTACGACTGGCATTTCATCGGTTCGCCTTCAAGCCAACAAAGGCCAGGGCGAATTGCTGCGTATTTCGAGCACGATCATTCCGTTCGGACAAGCGCCGCCCTGGCGAGCGCTGCAGGCGCATCGCCAGCGAGGCAGGGCCTCAGCCCCAGGCTGTTTTCTGCAGGTGAAGTTGCGGCCTGACCCCGGCAAGACCGGCTTTGAGGCGGCCGAACTCGAGCGGCCTCTGGCCTGAAAAACTCCGGGTCCTCGATCCGCTGCGGCTGGTTGGATTGATGACCGATTGCGCCGATGAGGCTGGAGCGCTGAGCGCTGGCGCTGGTTCCGCGACTGCGCGGCCTGGCGGCACGCCTGGGACGGCCGGGAGCTCTCGTGGGCCATTGACGTGACTGGCCTGAAGCGGTGGCTGGCCGGGAAAGCTACTGGCTGCGAATTGGCTCGCTCTGTATCAGGTGCCACGCCCGATCTGAGCAGGCCAGGTCTGAGCGGTTCTTGATCTGAGCGGCCCGATTCCAGGGACCAATCGCTGTTTCGGGAACGGGACTTGTTCGATGTTGTGACCAGTTAGCCACCGCTGGCGTGGGACGCTATTGAGGTACAGACCCAACACAAGGAACTCAAGGTGTCGTTGTTCTCACGCCTGACGTGCGGGGTGTCGGTCGGGGGACGACTATCTCGATGCGCGACTACGACGACAGGAACTCGACTTTTACGACCGCCGGTGAGGGCCCACAGCCACCGCCCAGCACCCCCGCGCAGCGCCGCTGGCCATTAGAGCAGCAAGCGGGCAGCGCCTGCAGCCCTCAAGCTCAGATTTTTTTCGATGGACGATCCATTTCGCCGGTGGAAAGTGATCGGCATGCCCTGGTCTTTCGCCGACGCGCGGAAGTCACCCCTGATTGGAGCCCCAGCAGCTTCGATGAGATTGCGCGGGCGAATTCAGGCCCTGCGTGACGCAGACGGTGATCAATCAACCTCACGATGATGAAGCCCGATCAGGCCCAGCGCCACGTCGATTTCGTGGCTGGCGGCACCGTACGCCACGCATGGCCACCAGGAACGGGGTCGTGCGAAAGCATTTTTCCTGTTTTTGCCCCCAAGCATGTTGCACCCGTCACCCACGGCCTCCGCGAAGAGCCCATCCTACCGCCCACCAATCGTGACCTCAAGGATCTCGCGCACGATTCGGTGGCGCCCCAGCCCCTGGCCTGCGAAGGCCGAACCGATCTCGGTGCCGGCCTGGGGTGATCCCGGTGTGATCCGTCCTGATGTGACTGGTCTTGGTGTGATTGTCATGGCCGCATGGCCCGGCGCTGCTGGTTCCGGCTGCTGAGGTCAAGGCGACCGTGGCTGCGGGGAGCGGGTCCAGGCCGTGAGTGGCCAGCGAGGCCAGTTGCCGGGCGCCTGCGGGCGGAAGCTGGGGGTGGCTGTCGGCACCGATCCAGGCGCTGCCTGGGCAGAAGCGGTGGATGCTTGTGAGCTGTCAACCCAGCACATTACGCGGGTGCCGCCGCTTGCCGTCTTTCGCGGCGGTCCAAGCCCCGCTGCTGATTTCGGTTCTCGCCGTGGGTGACCCTGCGGCAGCTGGAGCAGGGCCTTTCCCACTGCCAGGTGGTTCGGGCCGTGCCAACACGCCTGCCTGGTGCGCGGCCGGCATTTTACCGGCTGGGGGCCTGGGTGACGGCGGTGCAGACGGAGCAGTGTGATTCAGGGCTGCGGTCTTGGTTTGCGTATCGGTCGGCCAGGTGTTCGAGCTGCCGGAGAGCCAGCTACGATGGCGTTCCATCGCCTGGCCTCTACCGGCCGGCGCTGGGGCGGGGTGATCGAAGCGCTGGCGGATGGCGGCGTGGCCCGCGGCCTGCGCGCGCCCTGTTCTTTTGCAGGCGGTTCGCCGGCGGGATGATTGCCGGTCGGTGCAGCTGTTGTGCACAGCAGCAGCTGCACCCCGGCCAGGCTCAAGGCTGGTGGCCAGCCCAGCTGGCACCCGATCGCGGGCCCTCAGCGCCTGGACAGCGGCGTGTTGTGCGATTCCGCCCTTGGATCGGCCGTTGCTGCGCGGCCGCCGAACGCAGCCGGGCCCTGGCGAGGCTGAGTTGTCTGGCTAGAAATCAGTTGGCGCGAGATTTGCTAGCCCAGCTTCGGTTCGGTGCCGGCGATCAGCGCCCGGAGGTTTGGCGCGGTGTCGCAACACCACCAACACAGTGGTCTGAGCACGGCCAGGGCCGATAGGACCGGCCGCAGGCCAGGTTCGGCGGTTATGAAGCTGCCCCTGCATTCAAACAGCGGCAGGCTTTTCAGCGGCCAACCACGTCGAAGCGAGACGGATCCCGGCTTGCCGTCAGGGTGGCCAGAGAAACAGGCCGAAGCAGGCCGGACCACGGCGGCCCAGGCCGAGCAAAGCATTGCCCAGGGCCGGTGGCCACGGCCTTGCCGCCCTATGCACCCCAGCCAGATCGGGCCAGATGTTGGCCGGCAGGGCGGCCAGGCCAGCGGCGACACCCACCAGTCGCTTGCTGTCGCTGTCAGAGAGCGGATGGAGCAGGGCCTTGCGACAGCAACACCGCGGCGCTGCCTTGAGCACATTCGAGCGGAACACCACCAGGCCGGGCCCTTGCCCATCTGCCGCCCCCCCCCCCCCCTCCCCCCCCCCCCCCCCCAGCACGTTGGTCGGCGCCTGTGGAGCCCGAACCCAGTTTCGCGGCAGGTCGATTCCCCCCCACAGCGGCCCGCCAGCCAGCCAATTGGGATCGAGCGAGTAGGTATCCCGGTCAGCTCACCAACAAGGGGGGCAGAAAGCGCGTTCATGGGCGGGTCCGGGTTGCGGGCGGGCTGGTGGCGCGAGTCTTCAGAAGCTGCGTCCTCTCGAGGGCCAATTCGTTGGCCGGTGGCGGCGAAAGGCAGAAGCACGGAAGCGGAAACTGCAGGAATCGGGATGTCGACCACCTGCTCGGAGCATCGATCACGATGAACGCAAACTCCCCCCGTTCTTCGAGCCGATCAGCCGCTCGATCAGGGAATCGGGCCGCTCGAACAGCACGATGCCGCTGTTGGGCCGAAGTCTATCCCGAACCCAGGCCCAGGCAGTCCTGAGCGCGGCGCCACTCACCGAGGCGTTCGGGCTTGGACCGGCCAGTAACCAGGTCTGAAAACGCTCCCCGTAGAGCTCGGACGAGGATGGCAAACGGCGGCCGCCACCACCAGGGCGGTTGCGGTTGCGGCTGCCGCTCTTGCTGGCCTGAGGCGCCGCAGGGCCGCCCTGACCTGCAGGAACCAGTCCTTCAAAGAGGGCCGTGCCGGGAGGCTCGATTGCTGCGGCGCAGCTTCCAGGGATCGGCGTCAGGAAGTCTGGTTGGCCTTGAAAGCGCCGAGCAGCTGGTCGCTTTGATCAGGGGCCTCGTCCTGGGTGAAAACAGAACCCAACCCAGGGGTCTCACCGCCGCCAGCGGACTTATCGGGCGCTGCCGCCGGTTGCGGGCCATTTGAGCGAGGGGAGAGGGTTGCAGGGCTGACAGCGGCGGACACGCCAGCAGATCACATCTGCTACTTGCGGTCCAGATCCTGCAGGGGGGGGGGGGCAACCCACCCAGATTAGTCACCTTGAAGCCCTTCAGGCGCCTGAGGCAATGGCATCGGGAACATGTCCAGCGCGACCGTCCCAGCAGGTCCCTTTGGGCCAGCAGATCCGCGGGCGCGGGCCTCAAAGCCCTTTTCGATTCTCCGCCAGCAGCGCCTTTTGGGCGGTCGGCCCGCTCAAGGCCTTCGGGTCAGGGCCAGGGTCCTGCAGGGGGAGCCCGGATTGAGCCGCGCTTCGCTGGAAGCGGCTTCGTTCGGCACTTCGGCTTGCCGGATTCCACGGGAGGTGGGCGGGATTTCGGGGTCAATTTCGGGGGGCCGGGCTTGATTTTTGTGCAGGTTTTTGAAGCTTTATGGCTCGCCGCAGGGCACAGTTTGGGGCGGCAAATTCAAAAAAATTCCCCCTCTCCTCTTGGGTGTGGG
>Ga0163217_1070341_pt1 | contig 13649 bp, 18 predicted proteins | sample SynspAceP_FD_185933 | JGI IMG/M metagenome (GOLD analysis project Ga0163217, IMG submission 185933) | Saline lake microbial communities from Ace Lake in Antarctica - Synechococcus sp. Ace-P (PacBio error correction) | ecosystem: Environmental > Aquatic > Non-marine Saline and Alkaline > Saline ... | reverse complement strand
AATGTCGGACAAACTGGATCGGATGGCCTCCGGGACACGCCGAAAAACGCCTGACCATTTGCTGCAGCGTTGGAGGTTTCTCGACCAGCTTCGACGAATTTTCTTGCGCGCAGAAAAGACGGCAAAGATGTTCCGGGTTGACGGACATCACGGCAAACCGCTTTTCGCGGTCATCGGATGGTTGATTTTGCCGTCTAACTGGTTTCGCGCCGGGGGAAGCTTTCGTCAAGCAAAACTGCCGAACAGTACGGAGAGCTCCGCCTTGCGCATGGTCGACGCCAAAGACTGGCGTCCCAGAAACCTCGTCACGGCATCAATGAAAATCCGCGCGCCTGAATTTGCGGCTCAAGTGACCCGGCAATCGGGAATTTTCCACCAGTTGCGCCCCGGGGATACCTTGCTTCCAACGCATAGGAAAGCGCCGGCGGGTCGTTCTGGGTCGTCCAGACCGATCATCACGAGGTTTCGTTCTTGATACCGCGATCTCATTCCAGCCATCTCGACATTCGCAAGCGCTCACCGCGGTCGCGGCAAAGGGCCTTGGGGTTGCATGTCGCCAGCGCGGCCTTTTCCGTCCGCAATAATACCGGGTCTCGCAATGTAGCTTTCCGGGAACATTCCGGAGCATGGCTTGCATCCAGACGGCTTCCATCCCTTCAGATTCCAACCTTGTCTGCCAGAAAAACGCAGTGGCCCCTTTTGACCTGCTCGGGAAAGCCCGGTCCTTGTTATCTGCCAGAATCAATTTGCCGAACCTGTCGCCGTAATGGAATGCCCAGCGCCACGACATGAAGCCCCCCCGGCACCATTGCGAGAACAGCTGTGTCCTCAGCAGTACTGCCGCATCCATGATTCAACGATGATCGGTCGGCATTAGTCCGCACGGCGGGGTGAAGGATTGTGAGCGGCGGGGTTAGCCCCATACCCGGTAAGATTTGGGGATCGTCAGCCGGTATTGGCGCCGGGCAAGCGCCGGCAAAGCCCGATCAAATACGCTCCGCTCTGCAAGCAAGGTGCTGCAGCAACGCAGGTCAGTCCCTGGACCCACCTGAATGACATCCGTCTCGGAATATGCGAGCTACGAATATCCATGATCCCAAACCCTTTGTTGGTTCTCTGTAACGCTTAGTTTTTTGCTGACGCAGGATCGCTTCGCCATTTGAGGGCACCGTCTCCCCGGCTGATGAGTTCCGGCCCCAGCCAGACCATCAAATGTCAGCGTCTTCCCCATCCACAGCGACGAGTGTTTATGCGCCATGGAAACTATCGAGATAGGCGCTATCACCCCGTCCAGGCGGACCGGATTGTAGTGTCGGTATGCACTTCAATCGCATCCGTTCAGGCGTAGAAAAAATTCTCGCCCGAATGGCGCAATTCATGCCGTCGATATTGCTGGGCTTGTTCAGCTTGACCCTTTTCGATCAGCGGCGTCATCCGCTTGGTCGCAGATCGGCACAACAGTGCATAGATGTCGTATTTGGGGGTTGAACGAAATTTGGTGTCCACCTGCGGCTGACCGTCATTCCGGCTGAAACGCCACCGTGCTCACCGTTTCAGGCCACCAGGTTCGCTCAACGAAATGATCGAGCCCTTCTTTTGTTTTTTATGCCAAACGCAATCAGATTGGTGAAAGTTGCGAAACAGTTGATCATTCTCGGATCTTGGAATCGCTGGGAAAATGGGACAATCCCGTGGGCTTCAGATTACTTCGGCCAGCGTCTTGCGTGGTTCTTGCGAAGTGCGCGCCACCTTTGCGGTCGAGGGTCGGGACAATAGCCAGTGCAGAACTCGCTGCGAGGTCACCATTTCGTCACTCCAATATATGAGACGGCCATCCTAGCAGTGCCGAACTCAATGTTTCACAACCTCCCGCTCCCAATCTTGTTCTTTCGCCGCAGCAACTCAACCCCTCTTCTCGTCCACGGAGTATGTGACCAAGCCTCACGCTTTGCCATCTAGAAGAAAACTTTTCCTAAATACAAAAGTGTGTAGGCGTATTCGCAGGTTCGCCTTTGTTCCGGCGGCATTCAAACCTGCCTGGGATCATCAACAAGGCAGGGAACTGGGAGGACTACAATGTCGAAACAATCAAATGTCGGAAGGTCTCGCGCCGCGAGATTCTGAAAAGCAGGCACTGCAAGCCGCCGCATCCGGCGCCCGGCAACGCCAATGAGGCCGGCAGCGCATTCGCGAGCGCTGAAGGAAGACCGAATCGTTGCCCATCGGCGAGAAAGCGGCCCGAGCGGGGGCTGAGTTGACCTGCATCGATGTGGTCGAACTACCAGACCGCAACCACAGCCAATTTCTCAAGGAATTCGGGCGACCTGACCGGGCATCACGCCTTGCGCGGCATCCAGGAATATCAGCACCTTTCGAAAATCCCGCAGCGCCGATGGGCTGACAGCCTTGTCGAAATCTCCGAATTCGACTTCTTCCATGTCGATACCAACATGATCCCCTCGCTGGCCCTCGCAGGCCTGGCTGGAGCCGTTGGACGAGTACATGGCCTCTGCCGATTTTCAAAGATCAATGCGGTCGGCGATTTGGGAAGTTCGCTGACCTACAAGGGCAAAACCTACGGGTTTCCGACTGACGGCAACGTCCACACCAGGTTCATCCGAACGACTTTCTTCAGCGATCCCGACGAGCGCAGGCATTTGCGACAAACATTGGCCGCGAACTGACCTGGCCGAAACCGGGAAGAAAGATCTGGAGATCATGACAGTTCTTCCACCGTCCCGATGACGGGCATTGTGGGGGCTCCGCCAACCTTTTCGTGATCGCGGCCGTCATCCCTCCGCCTTGGTGGTACATGTATCTGGCACGCGCCGGTGGCTTTCCCGTTCACCGATTGACATGGAAAACCCAATATTCAACAACGATGCCGGTGAATATGCGGTCCAGACCTATCTTGACGTTCCAAGGCAGGTCTCCCATCCGGAAGCTGCGGGCTATGCGGGCAACAACGCAGATTGATCCCGCGGATCATCAACGAGGCAAATTGCCTTCTCCTGTCAGTACTGGGACGGCATTATCGCGCTGGCCGAAACCCGATAAGTTCCAGAACAGCGGGCAAGTGGGCCTATGCCCGCGTTCCGGCTCGAGGTTCAGCGGCCAAGCTGCTCAAGCGTTCGTTTTCAACGCCGAATGTGGGCATTCCTCGTCAACCGGCATAGCCCCGCAAGGCGGCCATGGCGCATCTGCGATGGTATATGGGGACTGCCGTGCAACTCGAGCCGCATTGTCGGGGACCCGGTCAACACCTATCCATGACCCGTTGGCATGTCCTCCAACTTCGAACCAGGCTTCATTGCCCGAGAAAGACCTACACGCGGGCGGCAACATGGCTGCGAATCAAGAAGAATTCTTCGAGATCGTGACACCGCCAATCTTCCCCTGACCGGCCTTCTTGAGTTCGAAAACCGGAACTCAAGCGCAAACCGTCGAAAGCCTAGCGGGCGACAAGACGGCCAAAAGCAGGTGGTCCAGTCAGACCTCGATGCCTGGGAGGCGGACAATCCGGCCCGCGTTGGCAAGCGCCGTCTGCAGGAAGAGCTTACAACTTACCAAGTCGTTGTTCCCAGCATCGACGTTCCCGTCCTGATGTCGCGCAGTCTCAGACTGGCCTTACCCTCGCGAGAAGCGACCCGGGGCACATTCCGTGTCCCGGGTTCGGCAGAGGTTTCTAGGACCATGGACCGCTGACACGACGATGACTGTCGAGCCCGCACCCAAACGCACAAGCCGGGCGGCGGCCACCCGTGCGCAAGGAATCAAACGGTTCAATGCGGCCGTATGCGCCTTTCCTTGCATGATGGCTTCATCCTTGATGCCGGCCCTATTTGCTGCAGGGTTATTTTTCGTTCTTCGCCTTCTCTCGATTTTTGACGCGCGAAGACTCCTCGTTCATGGTCCTATTTCAAACGCCTCGGATGGGTGGGGCATCGACCTCTGGGCCGAGGCATGAGCGACAGCAAGTTTCCGGTTACCGCGATCATACGATCATTGCTGTTTGCGACAGGCGTCACAGTGGGCTGCTTCGTGATCAGGCTTTGCACTTGTGGCCCTTTCTTGATGTACCGCCTTTCGCGACAGGGCTCTATTACATCTTCTTCATTCTTTCGATGCTGACCGTGCGATCGTCATCGCCATACGTTCGAGAGATTCCTGTATTTTCAGAATGGTCCCCTCAACGACATTCTAAGCATCGTCACCGGGACCGTGTCGAGGCGCAGTTTCCTCTACAAGCAGGGAAGTCGCCCTGACATCCATCGGCCCCTCATGGAAATTCTTGAACTGGACCCCGTCAGCTTCATCATTCCATGATGGCCGGACTGCCTCACGCCCAAGGAACGCAGGAAAGCTTGCGCAGATTCTGGGTGCGAAGCAAATGGCGTATCTGATCATTCTGGAGGTACAAACTGCCGCTCCTTGCGTCCGGTGATTTTCTGCTGGGCGCTGATCCTGCCGCTTTCTGGGAAGTCCCATGGCGGAATTCCCCCAAGACCTGGGGACTTCTGCAAGGCGGGCCCGGCTCCGCGACGGGAGACCATCCCGGTCTATATTCTTCATCAACGCGTTGGCAGTTCTTCGACAACTCCTTACAAGCGCTGTTCTCTCCTACCATCGTTGCTGTTCATGATGATGTCATCGTCCTGGGCGCCATCGCGCTTCTGCGGCGCGGAGAAGAAAAAAGCCTTCGATGCGATGTATTGGAAACCAAAACCGCAGGAGGGTAGGAGCATGGCGATGACAAAATCCCAAGCGTTACCTGGCATTCGCCACCTTCGCTACACGATGCTTACGATTCTGGGCTGCTGATCGTGGCCTTCCCGACTTCTGGATGTTTCGACCTCGTTCAAAGCCTGACCGGTGAGTGGTTCGCATGGGCCGCCGGTCTATATTTCCGAAAACGCGACCTTGCAGAAAACTATCTCGTGGTCTGGCTGATGTGAAACGAATTACACCACGGACGACACCGGGAAACTCGAGGCCTATACCCAGTCGCTGCAGCGGCCCTGGGGAAGCCTTGGGGGTAACAGCGCCCTGACTCGTTTCTCGCAAACGACCCTTTCAGGGACTGTTCGGTTCGGATCTCGCCTATGGCGTATCGCGGTACCAGATTCTGTCCGAAGGACGGGAATGTTCCAGCTGCTGATTGTTACGCATGGTGCCACCTATCGTTCTGTTGGCACCGATATCCATCTGAGTACAGCGGCCTTGGGGGGAACTGCTCGATACAGTCCTCCGGTCTGGTCATTGCCTTCTACTTTCCTGAACAACCCTGCCCTATGCGGTCCTGGATGTCGAAGAGCTTCAATTCGACGAGGTACCTCGGGAGGATGGAGCAGTGCTGCCGAAATTCTTTGGCGCAAGCGAATGCCGGACCACTGCGGAAGGTCGTCCTAGCCATTGGTGCGATTCGGGGCTGGTTGCAACCTTCCTGTTCATGCCTGATCCTTGACCTGGAAGCGGAGATCTGCTCGGCCCTTGCTTCTCTCAAAAACAGCCGTGGTTCAACCCTGCCGGCTAGAACTCTCGAAGTATTTTTCAGGGATTCCACCGAAGCCGGCGTCTAATGGACGCCAGGCGGCGTTAAATCCGTCGGCATTACACTCCCACTGATCGTGGTGGGTTGATTCATCCGCAAGCATCTTGCACGCGGGTTTCAGTTTTGGAATGGTGAGGAGGTAAGCGAAGCCATGTCGCGATAAGAACTCGTAGAACCTGCGTAAGGAATACGGCAACGTCGTTTGCCGTGAAGGAAATGAACCTGGACGATTCGGGATGGGGATACATTCGTCTTCGTGGGTCCGTCGGGCTGCGGCAAGACGACGACACTTCGGATGGATCGCGGGGTTCGAGCAACCCGGACGAACGGGGACATCCGGATCGACGGGATTGCCGTTGTCAATTGAATTGGAACCGGGCGACCGCGACCTTGGCATGGTGTTCCAAAGCCACGCGCTTTTCCCCGCACAAGAATGTCGCCGAACAACATCGCTTTTCGGGACTGCGGATGAAGAAGGCTCCCGCAGGGAAACAGGCGCGACGCGTGAAGGAAGTCTCCGAACTCGTGCGCAATTTCACCCATTCTGCCTCGGCAAAAATGCCCCCGCGCAGTGTTCGGGCGGTGAATCCCAGGCGCCATCGCGCTCCGCGCGTACGCTCGTGACGGAACCTCGAACTTCCTACTCGATGAACCCCTGTCGAGCCTAGATGCAAAAACTGCGCCGCGAACTTCGCGCCGAATGTGAAACCGGCTCCACGATGAGCTGCAGAAGACGAGTTCATCTACGTCACCCATGAGTCAGGAAGAGGCCATGACCCTGGCTGACCGGATCATCTTCATTGAAATCAGGCGCGAAACGAAATTCGTGCAGCAAGGCCACGCCGAGGGGAAAATCTATGGAAACCCGGTGTCCTATTTTGTGCGGACTTTTTCGGCAATCCGGCGATGAAACCTGATTGAAGGGGAATTCGTGAAGAATGGTGCAGGTCTCGGAGTTCCGGGAGCGGCCATTCGACATCCCTTCTCCGCGAAATTCAGCAAAACGCGGTACCCGGCAAGGGCACAATGGGCACCGGCCTGAGAATGTCGCATCGACGCCACGTCAGGCGGCGTGCCACCATTGACGCGGCGTGGAAAACTTCGTGGAGCGACACTTGGCAAAGATACGTTGCTCTATTTCGAAACCGAGGCCGCCGAACGCCCCTTCGTCGCGGTGCGTTGAAGGTACCGAAATCATCAAACGGCACCAAAGGTGGACGATCACCTTCCCCGATGACGCAATCTTCCTGTTCGATGCGAACGGCGACCGGATCGACTAGACGAGGACCAGAGACCAACATCAAGCGCGCGTTCCGTTTTTGGCTTTCGCGGCGTTTGTATTTCCAAGGAGAGGCCCCAATATGGCCCGTTGTGAACACCGGACGTTTACGACATTCAAACTTATATCCGAGGAAGGGGCGAAGGCTTTCCGTTCCTGCTTATTTCCATGGCCTTGCCGGGGACCACACAGCCCGGGCTGCCCAGGTCGCGCCTGAAGGGCAAGTACCGGTGATTCGCGTTTTGGACCAAATCCAGGCTCGGGAGACAGTTTCCCTGGTTTCGATCCGGCAGCACTGCTGACTCCGCAGATGCGAACACTGGGTTTGATGGACAACTCGGGATCGAGAAGCGCATGTGGTTGGGCGCTCCATGGGTTGGCGCCGTGGCGCAAACATATGGCCCTTGAAGCCCCGAACGCCTGCCAATCCATGCGCTGCCCCGCGTCCTTCGCCCGGGCTCGATCCGTTTTGGGGTGAACAGCGTCATCCACGAAACCTGCAGCAACTGCTGGCATGGCGAAAAAAAGCTGGGCCGCAATGGGCACCCCATGCGGTTTATCTGTTCGTCGTCCGCCGGCATTCTACAACGCGAAACCCGGAATGATGGCCCGGATTCACGGCTCTGGTCAGCGGCGAAGACCGCGACATGGTCTCCTATGAACAATCATGGCCACGGCCTGCATCGAACACGATGTGCTCGGACCGCCTTTCCGAAGTGCAAACCCCACCCTCGTAATGGCGGGCGCTTCGATCCGATCTGCTCCATGACCCGCGCAGAAAACAATGGATGGATGGAACAGGCTTGCCCAATGCCCAGCTAGAGGTGTTCGAGAATTCGAGCCACTCTTTCCTGATGGAGAATCTGAAAAGGCCATGACAACATCAAGCCTGGTTCGAAAAACACGCGCCTGAGTTGGGCACGGAGAAGGATTTTACAATGCCGAAAGTGAATTGGCGGCGGCGTTTGACCGTTGAACTACATCGAGGGTGGCGAGGTTTCCCGGTCGTTCCTCATTTCCATGGTTTGGCCGGGGCGATCACCACGGCGTGGGCTTCCCCAAGAGCGATCTCTTCAAGAGATCGCTACCGTGTGGTCGCAATGGACAACCCCGGAATCGGGCGAGAGCTCTTCCGTTGGACACGCCCACCAGGCACCGAAGAACTTGCCGGACACGATTGCTGTCCCTGATGGACAAATTCTTGCATCGAGAAAAGCCCACGTTCGTTCGGGGCGCTTCTCTTGCGGCCTGATTTGGGCAACATTTATGGCCCTTCGGGCTCCTGGACCGCATTTGCAAAGCATGAATCTCGCGGCGTCCACGTCCAAAGTGGACCGGATCGGGCAGACGCATTCTCGAAACATGCGCGAAGTTCTGGAAATGGCGGGACAACTGGGTCGACTGGCGCGGACACTCGGCCCATATGTTCGTTTCGCCAGCCTTCTACAACGAACAATCCCGCGGCATCGCCCGGCATCGCAGGCCGCTGGTCCGGCAACGAATCCCGCAAGCAAGATTCCTATGTGAAACTTTGAACAACACTTGCTCTCTCCCACGACACGGCAGACAGGCTGGGGGAGATTTCCTGCCCCACCCTGATCATGGGCGTGTGGGCCCGTTCAGGATCCGATCTTGTTCCAATGCAAGGCACGCGCGAACTCTCCGACGGATCACGAATTCCGAAACGGTATTCTTCGAAGACCAAGCCATTTCTTCCCGATGGAGGAATACGAGAAGTCGATGCAGACCTGGAAGGACTGGTTCGCCGCGGACACACACCGTGACCCCTAAAGCCGGTGGCATCCCCGATGGCGGTACGGGGATGTACGGCTTGAGCCAGTCAAAGCCGACAAAACTCCACATAGGCATTCCATCAGGCGCTTGGCTGACCGGCCCGGAATGGCCCATTTCCGAACACTCGGCCACTGATACTGGCGAACAGGGGCAGATGCAAAACTCGTCGACGTTGGATGAAGGCCTCGTCAGCTTGTAGGCGTCATAGAGATCGTAGCTTTTTTTCCGCACAGGGAATGCCGATCTTCTCGGGCCAGTTCCATGACCGTCTCGCGCGACTGATCCCGGGCAAGCACATAACGTTCCTCGCGTGACCAGCTTGCCTTCGGAGACGGAAGAGAAAACACGTTGCTGCCACGCCCCTCGGCGATGTTGCCATTGTGGTCGAGGCATAGCGCATAGGCCCGGATCTGCGCCGAGGAACCTCCCTCAATCTGCCATGATTCAGGTTCAGATAGTTTGTGGCGTCTTGGCGCGCGGCTGAGCATGTTCCGGCGCGGTCCGGCGCCACTGACGAGACAATTCAATGTCGATCCCGTACCCGATAGAGCTTGGCCGGTTGGCAGCGGACAAAGCAGGCTCTAACGATAACCGTCGGGCCGATATAGTCGGGCCAGGCTGAACGTTCGTTCGGATCGACGGATGCCGCGCGTGATGCGCTGTGAAACCCACAAATCCTTCATCCGCCGCGGATTGTCGGGAGGTTTCGTCTGACTATTTCTTCCTTGATCTCTTGCCATTTTCATCCAGTGACAGCCGGGATCGATTCCCACATAGCGGAGGGATCGATAGAGCCTTTCGAGAAGCTTCACGAATCTTGAAGGCCGTGACCCAAATGTCCGGGTCGTACGAAAAAACAGCATCCCCGTATTTCACACCCCTGTTCGCGAAAACGGCAATCGCGCCCCCACTCTTCGGATTATATTCACCATTCAGATAGGACGGTACGTTGATTGGGAATGGGACATTGACAACATATTCCTTTCGAGAAAGCCCCCGTACGCGTTGCCGCCGGAGGTCCGTTCGTTCCAAGATAAACAACCATTAATACAATAATACCAAGGGGAAATGTCATGGCAAAAACGGCGTTGGCAAACCTGTGTCGACGAAACGGAAGATCCCCGCTGCTGACGCGCGGCCAAATTCAATGAGAATCTGCCACGCGCGGGGAGGCTGTGGAATATTGTCCTGCGATTCCCCCCACGCCCATGCTGATATTCGCGCGATCGCACGTCACGCGCCAAGCGGAATGCCCGGATGTCTGGGTGTTTTGACCGGTTCAGGACCTGGCCGATGACGGCATCGGCGCGTTTCCCGGGACCCCCGGCCTTCATTTGCATCCTCAACAAGCACTGATGGTTCGCCACTATCTTACCCGGCCGCAAAAATACCCCTGACATCGGACCGGGCCCGTTTATGTGGGTGGACCCCGTCGCATTCGTGTGGCCGAGACTCTGGAAGCAGGCAAGAACGCGGCCCGAGCCATCGAGATCACTATGCCCCCCTGCATCGGTCGTCGGGCACCGAAAGGGCCATGAAACGATTGGCGAGGTAGCAAGCTTCTTCGATGACTCCGAAGAACTTCCTGTTTCAGGCACAGATCGGGCGAAACCCCCCCCCCCAAAAAAAAAAACCCCCCGGGGGACGCCACGGATTAACCTTTGCCGCAGCAGCCCATGTCGCCCCAAGCGTCGGTCCAATCAGCGCATCGTGGCAGAATTTCCATGGAATGTGCGCGGTGCTGTTGGCAGCTACGACACCGAAAGCGGGCGCTACACGTCTATACCTCGAACCAGAACCGCCCACATGCTGCGCGACTGGGATCGCGAATTCGTTCCTCAATGCGATCCGTCATGGTCCGCGTTCTCGTTGACGACGTGGGCGGGCGGGTTCGGCCATGAAAACCCACACCCCTATCCCGAAACAGGTTCTTGGTGCTGGTTCGCTGCCCAAGCGACTGGGACGAAACGGGCGCTGGATCAGTGAGCGAACCGAAAGCCTTTCCTCAGCGACCTGCATAGGACGGGGATCATATTTCGGACTGTTGAAAACTCGCCCGTCGAAAGGACGGCCAAGTTCCTCGGGCTGCGGGTGAAGACCGTTGCCAAATTCGAGCCTATTCCTGTTCGGCCGGCGTTTCGGTTGCCGACCCAGATCGGCCCGGAAAATCCTGGACCAGCGTCTACGACGTGCCGATGCCATGTGGAGGCTGAAATGCCGTCGTTCACCAACACCGCCCCTTGTGGGCCCCTATCGCGGAGCCGGACGTCCCGAAGCGATCTTGTTGATGGAACGGCTGGTTGATGTCGCAGCCCATGACATGGGGATCGATCCGCTGGAGCTGCGCCGTCGCAACCTGATCCGAAAAAGATCAGTTTTCCCTATTACGAACGCGGTGGGCACGACCTATGACAGCGGATTTGCCTTGAAAGACCAAATTATGGAACATGGTGGCCAAGCATGGCCGACTTGGAGCGGCCACTGAAGCGCGGCGCGCAGAGGCCGCAAACGCGCGACGTTGGCGGGATCGCCCGTCAGCCAGTATCTCGAAACAAACCGCGGGCAACCGACGGAAAATCTGCCGAAGTCGAAGTGACAGATGACCGGTTCATCGTGAAGGTCGGGACCCAGCGATGGGTCAGGGGCCATGACACGTCATTCATGCAGCTGAATCTCGGAGAACTTGGCGTCGAATTCGGACCAGGTTCACATCGGATACCAGCGACAGTTGACAATTTCCAGCGGTGGCGGCCAGTCATGGCTCACGCACAGCCATGTCGGCAGTGTGGGCGACCCTGAACTCCTCTGACCGGGTGTTCGAAAAAGGGATTCTGATCGCTTTCGGGAAATGCTGGAGACGGCGGCCGTCGATGTCGAATACGCCGAAGGTGCCTTCCCGCGTCGCCGGTGACCGACCCGGGACCGTCACCTTTGTTTGACGTTGCCAATAACACGGCCCGTTACCTTCGACCTCGATTCCCGAGGAACTGCGCGGCCCCCTCACCGGCCACCGACACCCACACAATCGAGAGCTGAGCTATCCCAATGGTGCCATGTTGCCGAGGTTGAGATCGAGGAAGATACCGGCGTTGTGCATGTTCATCCGATACAGCGCGATGGATGGACGTGGGGACAGTATCAATCCCATGCTCGTCGCGGGGAACAGGTCCATGGGGGCGTTGCTCAGGGATCGGCCAAGGCGATTTCTCGAAAACACGTCTATGACCCCGAAACCGGCCAGATGATCACAAGCTCGTCATGACTAACACCATTTTTTGCCGCGCGCCGACCGACATTTTTCCGATGATCGAAATCGGACACCAACGAGGTGCGTGCAGACCAAACATTTGGCGTGAAAGGTGCGGGTTGAAAAAAGCCGGCGGCGCTTGTGCACCGCCAGGTGCTAGATCGCCGCGATCACCAAACCGCCTTGCGCGGACTACAATGTCGCCCCATATCGAATGCCCGCCACTCCGAAACGCATTCTGGCAGTCATGCAGCATCGAAGGCAGCATAGGGCTCAGATTACAGAACCGCCGATACAGGACTGCAAACAGTTCCGGGTGAACCGGCATGGCGTTTGACTATTACGCAGCCGGCTCAGCCCGGCCGCCCGCTCCAGCCAAGCCACTGGTCGGGTTCCGCGGTATTAATTTCATCGGCGGCCACAATGACGCCAACGCGGTTGCCCGTGGATGCATTCATTGCCGCCTCGCACGCGATAGGTTCTGTCGGCGGGGACGGGCATGCGCTTTCCACCTACGGTCTCCAGCGGGCCCCCAGGGCTTACCGGCCATTGCGGGAGTTTCTGGTCAAACTCCCTCAAGACGCGTTGCTGGCATGAAACGAAAACACCTGATAACGTTCTGGTGGTGTCGGGGTTCCCTTTTCAGGCGCTGGGACCTGGTGAACGGACGTGTTTCTTGAACCCGGTGACACCGTGATCGTCGAAGAAGCAGCTATAAGGCACGGGCTGCAGCGTTTTTGAACCGGGCTTTGGGTTCGCATATCGGGTGCCGCCTAGACGCCGACGTATTCGGCCGGACGCGGGCTTGAGGCGGATCCTGCAGGGGAAAACTGGCCACCGAAGGGCACATCACCCAAAATAATCTCTATACGAATCCCGACCGTTGCAGAACCCCGACCGGATCGGTCATGCCGGAACCCCGGCGTCTCGGAACTCCTCGCACTGGTTTCGCCGGTTCGGCGTTCCCATTTTTCGAGGATGATGTACCTACGCCGACCTCACCTTTGACGGCACGCGGCCAAAAAGCCTTTCGCTGCGCTCGATACCGAAGGGACAAGGTCATCTATTTGCGGGTCATTCTCAAGACCGGTTCGCCCCGGCCCGCTGCGCGTGGGATATCTTCGTCCGCGGATTGGAGATTTTTTTACTTTCCCGTTCTGATTTCGGCCCAAAGCACGATGGCCCGTTCAGGCGCCGCTCGAAGCAGATGGTTCTCGCGGGAAATACTGCACCCCCATTTTGATGAAACATGTGGAAACCACATGCAGGACATTCTGGGCGCCAAATGGCGGGGACACCATCGGGTCGAGGCGCTGCAGCCGGCAATTCGGGCACCTTCGGCGCAAACCGGATGCCAATCCCCAAGGGTGGCCATTTTCATCTGGGTCAACCCTGCCCGAGTCCGTGGGACACCGGACCCGGGGACTGGCCGAAATTGGCACCGCCAAGAAGGTGTTGCCGCTGAACCCCCGGCGCTTGGGACTGTCAGTTCCGAACCGAAAATCCGGGACGCCACCGGCATTTTGCGGTTTATGGCTTTTTTGGGCCATCAAGCCATGGACGGGGACCATCCGCGGAAAAGGGACGGTCCCGCCCGGCTTGCAGAAAAAAATTATTTTTTTTTTGCCACCAGGGAAAATTTTCCGGCGTTGGCCCCGCTTCCCGCAAGCGCGGGAACGGGGTCCCAAACACGTTTTTAAGGGGGCGGGGGGGGGAACCGCCCCCCACCCCCAAAAAAAAAAAAAAACCAAAAAACCCCTTTGTTGCGATCTCTCCTG
>Ga0163217_1024007_pt1 | contig 13650 bp, 14 predicted proteins | sample SynspAceP_FD_185933 | JGI IMG/M metagenome (GOLD analysis project Ga0163217, IMG submission 185933) | Saline lake microbial communities from Ace Lake in Antarctica - Synechococcus sp. Ace-P (PacBio error correction) | ecosystem: Environmental > Aquatic > Non-marine Saline and Alkaline > Saline ... | reverse complement strand
GATGCTTGAATGTATGACGATTAGTTTAGTGTATCCATCACAGGACGTGAAAAATGTAACATTTTTTGAGTTTTCTTTTTTGGGGAATGAGTAAAGAGACTTCAACTAGTTAACGGTTAATGGAGTTTAGTAAGCGGAAATTATCCATGATATAGTTTTAGTGTGAATATGCTTATGTTAGAAGGAATTGTCTAACGTAACTGGTCACAAGATAGTTTGAATTGATTTAAAAATGATGTTACGACAATGACGTTGGATAGACAAACGTACTAAATAAATATAAAATTCCCTGGAGCGATGTAGTGTGGAACAACGGTTGGTTTTACCATAATGAGAGCTTCACAGGCAAAACATTATTATACCAACCTGACAAGTTATCAATTAACAGTTTGCCCGATAAAGAGTCTATTCATTCATAGAGGACTTTTTGATTTGCTGATTCAAGCATTGGATATAGTGTTCCATTGACGTAGATTAAATTGAGTTGGATGTGTCATTGTCGGGGCATGAGACAGCGGAGAAAATTTGCAGCTTTTACTTGGACCCAGAATGACACGTGGCCCGTTACCGCTTTGATGACGAAGAAAAAAAACGAGAAGCTTGTCTGTGAGAAGGAGATCGTGATGAGAAGGAGACGGAGCGGAGGAAGAAGAGTATGACGAAGGCGAAAAAAACTTAGACGTTTGGCGTTGGCAGGGCCGTTACCTTGATTGAGGATGACAGGAATGGCGCGACAGAGCATGGGGTGAAGCGCTGAAGAAACAACGCTTAAGGTGATTGTTAGAAAGGATGAGGAGGTACAAAGAACAATGGAGGCAGCTAGGACATGGCGAGGCGGTGGCATTTAGGTCGAGGTGGGGCGTTATTGTTCTGGGGTGGTTAAAGCAGCATTGACCGGGAGGCAGTTCAAGGTCTGGAATGACCACGATGTTAGGGAGAAAGTAAACGATTTCGTGGGCTTTAATACGACGCGGAGGAAGAGTGTTATGTGAAAGTTGACAGAAAAGTCGGGATAAATTTACAAGAACTTGATACGAAAGGGGCTGGTCCAGTAGGGAAGCGAAAGGCAAGATATTGCCCTGATTAACAAGCCGCACAGGTAAGAACACGATGTTAGAAGGAGCTCGATGTTGAAGTGGGGCATGGTCATCAGAGATGATGCGACAGGGCAAGGGTATGAAGCTTTTTGAGCACTTTGACGTGACGTAATCAAGAGAGGAGTCAGTCCGAGTGATATCGTTGCTAGAAAACTACGGCAAACAAACGAGGCCGAGGTCAAAGATGGCTGGGAAACATCAGTTAGAATGCATTAAAAACAGACCCGAGTCGTGGATGATGTAGAAGGATTTTCGCCGAGGATACGTGCCAGGTATAGAAGGGCCTTTACCAGCGTGATGACATGGAGAAAGATTACCGATATTGAGAAGAAAGACGCACAAAAGCGAAAGACCATTCACTGGACAAAGCGAGACATCCTGTGGGAAACGGACGACAAAGCGCCTGGAAATAACCCGATGAATAGAGGAAGGTAGCAGTGGTGACTCCGAAAATAGTGTTCCAATTGAGTAAGAATAATTTTGGAGGTTGGATGTTTGTAATTGTGGGGCTCGAGAGGATGACATTTGAAAATTTATTGGACACAAAAGAATGACAGTTGGAAGTTAAAGCTTGTTCGGACGACAACAGGCGACCAGCTTGTTGGAAGAGAAGAGATGTGTGGGGAGGGAGACAGGCTCGACCGGAAGAAGAGATCATTTGACGAAAGGCGAAACTTCAAAAAGAAGTTTTGGCACGTTGGAGGCCGTTAACTTGAGAAAGTGTCATAGAGGAATAGGCGCGACGAAGAAGCACATGAGGGCTACAGCCACGATGCAGGGAAACAGAATCAGCCTATGATTTGTAAAACGGTTGAAGGGAGCTTCAAAAGAACCAATGGAGGTGGCATGCGAGGGCGTGGGGAATTGACGTGAGCGTTGGGGGTATTGGTTGGGGTGGTATAAGCGCATTGACGCGCGGCATTCGGTTAGGATGACAAGATGTTCGAGGGGAAGTTAAGATATGTACGGGGTTATAAATGACAAGGAGGGAGAAGGGTGGTGTAGTGCGTTGACGAAAAGTGCAAATAATTAAGCTTGGTATAGGAAAGAGGGATGCGTGAGGCCGGAGACGATGAAATGATTCAAGCGCAGGTGCACGATGTTAGACAGGCGTAGTTGTGAGTTCGGGATTGGTATTGGGAGAATGTGACGGACACGGGAAACGGAGTTATGAGATTTTTTGAGCCGCATTGAAGTGACGTTACCAGAAAGAGAAGGAGTGATATTCTGCTAGACAATAGCAACAAGTGCGAGGTAAGACTGGTGGAAAAACATGGTTCAAGATGCTTTTCAGACAGGGTGTGAATGACTCGATGAGTTCTTAGCAGAGATCAGTCAAGGGTTAACGAAGGGGCAGTATATAACGGTAAGTATGATGGAGAACAAGCTATAGAAATTACATTTGAGAAGCAAGAAGCCAAAAGCCTTAGTGGACACAAAAGGCGAGATTATCACCGTAACGGCACGACGCGCGTGAAAACTGTGAAATAAAGGGAAACAGGTAGCGTTGTGATCAGGACATAGTGCAAAAATTTCCAAAGTTTCATTTGAACAAAAATTGTCTGAAAAACAAGCTTGGAATTTGTTTGGTATATGTTTCAAAGTAGAAACATTTTAAAAAAGACGATTGCAAAGTTTCTTTCCGGCTTCAAGGGTTGAACGAGACATTAAGGGTGGATTGAGAGACTAATGTGTTGTAGTATATATCTTTTGAAGATTTGGAATGCCTAGATTTTTATTTATTGGTGATAGAAAAGATACATAACAAGGAACCTTTTGTGCAGAAGGTAGTGCAGTGGGGTATTTAATTTGTAAATTTTAAAAGTGTAAAGATAATTTTGCTTTATTTGAATTGTGGAGGATATTTGTAACTGCAAGCATGGGTGGATGTGCTTGGCAGTGATAAGATATATAAGGAAGCGCAGTTTGCGATAAGTGATGAAAGGTTTCATAGTGGTTCGGATGAAGAAAACCCTGCTTGGCGGGGGTGGATGTCAAAGTGAGGAAGCAGACGGAAATCTAAGCGATACGTGCAGCCGGCACCGAATACGCTAATGTACTCTTTTCGCTGTAAACTTTGAAATACGGACAATCCGTTCAGCTTAATTATCTGGTGCAAGGGCGAGTTTGGGTAGGTCAGAAATGGTATGGGCTAGTTTTGCAGAGTTTGAAGGACGAAGAGAGGTTGTGACCAGTTATGGTTGTCGGGCGAGGGTTTTCGGCTTGGAATGGTTGCAGAGGGGGTGGCTTTTCATGACAATCAGATGGGTTGAGGATTTCGTACGTGAAGGAGGCTAAATCAAGGCATATGTGACCATTATTACCCGGTTGGTGTTGCAGGTTTGGCGTCCAGCAAAAGGTTTTCATTGGTAAGGTGGCAGATTTTTTCCAATAAGTACAGCCTTGGAAGTTAGCGACGGCTCGGTGATTTGGCAAAAGGCGGTGTCTGGAAAATTCCATTTGAAATAGGGGGACGAGATGATCGTGAGAAGAGCGAAGGAGAGAAACCGGTAGAGATTAGCATATGGGGACGAGAGGGAAAGTGGGTGAAGGAGGGGTGGCGAACAGTAAAGTGTAGAACTGTGTTTTGAAGACGGAGAAAGAGGTATTAAGATGCTTGACCGAATTGAAGGGGCCGATAAAGACTTTGATTATGCATTAGACGACGGGGGTGAGGACCGCCAGCTGTGTGCAGTAAGTGGGAAAAGGTGGCGTGGACACCCTGACAGGACCCAAGATAGAAACAAGAGAGAAGTTCATAGGGACCTGCTTATGATTAGGTTTGAAAGTAGGTTGGAACACAGATCAGGGAGACGGGGGCGATTGAAATGGTAGCGAATAACTCGGAAGCACGACGCGTGAAGGCATAAATGCTCCCAGACAAGATGTACCCGGTGTAGGTCATTGACGGCGGGGGAATTGGGCTCAAAATGGCCAAAGTATTACTTTGAATTGTGGTGAGAGTTTGGCGAGAAAGGTAACAATGTGGGTGTTTGATGGATGATATGGTCAGGGTGGAGGACGATAGTCCGGCAGTTTCCCCTTCTGGCCGGGTGACGGGTTTTGAGCGGTTGGATTTACCTAGTTTGTGTAAGTTTGGGAGGTGGGTTTCAAAGGGTAGAATACGACGGGGGTGATGTGGTATTACTGTTGAGAGCACGTTGAAACGTTAAGGCGACGAATGATCGCCTGGGCTCACGAGACTCTGTTCATGGATGTCGTGTTGTTGCAATTTAGCAGCTAAATTGTAGGAAGGGCGCGGACTGCTATTCGATCTGTCTCATCAATGGCGGTACCGAAATGGCGAGTTTCTTTGAACTTCAGACCCATGTTCCGTTGAAATTTAGTTGAGAAGGTGTTTCAACGAGTAAAATTTACTTACACACATGTTGGGCGTTTATATGATTTAGATGTATATTACTTACATGACAAAAAGACCATAATGAATATGATTGTGATTTTGTGGAAACAAGTTTGGAGTTAAAGTGGGATAGTATGTATATGGATAACCACAAAGGGATTTTAGAGAATGAAAAATTTTTGTGTACTTTCACCATAGAACTATACAAGGGTATAAATTATATATTGTTATTGGTTGGATTGTTTCAAAATAGATGTTTCTATTTTTTTTTTTTATAGAGCATTTTGTGTACCTTTGTTTTTTTCCTCTTAGCGAACCGTGTTCACAGAACTTTTTGGAAAGACCTTTTTGATTGACTAGCTAACTTGATAGAAAATATTAGGTTTCCTGACGTGTATTTAATTTGAGTTGGATGTGTCATTGTGGGGATGGAAGGCTAGATGATTTTGCTTTATTGGACGGTTAAGAATGAACGTGGCAGATTACAGATTTGCTCCGAGATAGAAAACACGGACGGCTTGTATTGGCAACGAGAGAAGATTCGTGTGGGACGGAGAAGGTGGGATTTAAGATAGAGCGATTATGTTAAGTAAGTGAAATGTCACTGAGAAAATTAAAAGATCTTTATCCGTTTTGGAGAATCGGTTAAGGAATGTTAATTGATTGAAGGATATAGGAAGGACTCAGGGTCGCGATAAGCGTCTTAGCATCTCGGGGTACAAGCCGACAGCTGGAGGGTAAAAGGGGTCAAAGGTTGCTCTGTAAAAAGGTGCAGGGGATACAAAAGAACCTGGAGTATCGTGGCACATGGCCGGAGGTGGGACTTTAGGTAACGTGGTGGGGGTATTTAGGTTTAGAGGATTTGTTATTAAAGAGAATTCATGCACGGCTGACAGTGGATTTAATATGGCGTGTTATGTTTCGTCATAGAATTTTGAATCTCCACGCCGCGCACCTCTCATCCGATTCGTTTAGCTTATGGCGCCCTTTCCTAGACGGCGCGCCAGGGCCCCGATCCCCACCACACCCCCACCCCCTGCTCCCCCTTTTTTTTGTTGGCCCCCTTGTTGGTGTTTTTGTGTACTTTGTGGTTTTATGGTGAGCGAGTGAGAGCAGTCAGACAATTCTATGGTTTTTTTTTGGGGGCATGAACAAGACCGGTCCATGCAGCAGTACAACAGAGGGAGAGGGAGGGGAGAAGGGAAGGCGGGAGACACTTGCTCTCACCAAGGGAGGCTGGCAGGGTGGGTGTGTGGTGGGGCGTGGGGAGACGTGGACTCTAGTGGATTATGGTTCTGGCCACTGCCCTGTGAAACAAAAGGAACGGAAGGAAGTTCAATGCGCTTTTTGAGCAAGGCGATTGAAGGGTGACGGTTAAGCCCGCCGAGCCCGTCTTGAATTTAGTGTCACAAAAATTTACCAAAGTCATAATAACCACAACAAGCACGGAGGCTATGTGATATATCCAAAGTATTTGTCTCGCGCAAAAACATGAGGGGGCATCGTGAGGGATGGGAAGTTTACAGGACACGACAAGGGTGGTTGTGGTGATTTCGACAGGCGCTGTGGTGTGTATACGGTTTTGCGAGATTTGTAAAGAGTCGCCCCGGTGGTGGGCGGGGTGGCCCCACCCGCGCGTTACGCCCCATGAATGGCGGACATCCTTTGGTTTCTTAGTATCACCTTTTTTGCGCACCCACCAGCCCCAACAAAGCTATTAGTGCCGCGATTGCGTGGCGAGAGAGCCCCGGCTTCTCTCGTCCCCCCCCGTTTTTTTTTTTTGTGCAGCAGACGGCCCCGGGATGGCAAAATCGATGAAATAGAGGAAACAGGGGTTAGCAAGTTGTAGATGGAACAATAGATTGGTTCACTGTTGAATAGTATTTTGGGCTTTGCTCGCGTTTATTAGAGAAGTGGCTTAGTTGGTGGTTGGTGGTGTTCATGGCTTTTTTTTCGGTGTGAGGGAGACAGGTAAGCTTGCGTTGGAGAAAAAAGATGTACTGCCAGTCTGAATTGAGAAACTTGTACAACGACTACTATTACTATAGTAATTATTGGTGTTAAATTGACGTACGATTTACATTTGGTTCTGGAATGTGTCCACTTGTAGTGGGAATGAAGAGTCTTGATGAATTTTGTTTGTCTTTCTTCCGATTATGACGTTGCGCTGCTTAAGGATTTGTCGGTATATGAAGACAAACGCGAACAGATTGTTGGAGAGATGAGTATGTGTGCAGACAGGAGACGGTGTAGGAATGGATCACCACATCATGACCGCAGCCAACCCGGGAGACCATTACACAAAGAACAATAAGTTGGCAAGTCGGCGGACCCGTTACTTGGAGAGGTATAGAGGCTAGGAGCGAAAGAGACACCTGGCGGTTCGTAAATGCTTGTTTGTGTGTGACCGCTGAGGGTGTTGTAAAACCGGCCTCCCAGGCGACCTCACAGCAAATGGTAGGTCGGCACTGGCACGGGGTGGGATTTCGATTCACGTGTGGGGGTATCTGGTCTTGGGTGGTTTAAAGAGCATACTGAAGAGCGGTTTAAAAGTTGTTTTTGATGTCTCGTGCTTCGGGAGGAAGTCCAGTATTCGTCAGGTTTATCCTTGATCGCGGAGCGCCTATATTATAGTTTGGTGGTTTGACTGTGAGTTGGACCGAAGATGTAGATTCAGAAATTTTGATAGAACAGGCCGGGGACTGTTCCGTTTTCTAAGAAGGGGAGAGATGATAAATGATTTAACCAAGGGCAAGGGTAGAACGCTGTTCTGAGGCCGTTACAGATGTTAGTAGGGGATCGGGTATAGCGAGAATGTTGAACGACGCAAGGGAAAGGAGTTACTGCGTTTTTGCGGCATTGAGTGAGGTCTAAAGCACCGCAAAGGAGTTCGATTGTGCTGACAATGTTAGGCACACAAGAGCCGAGGTCAAAGTGTCGGAAAAATGGTTCAGACTGAATTAAGTACCGAAAACCAGGGTAGGTTGGGTGAACTTTGTTAGAAAAGGTTTTCGCAGAGGTAAGTACAAGAGGCTTAGTGAGGGCCAGTTATACACAGGTAGATGCTTGGGCAACCGTTAAGATACTTTGGAGCAAAGCCAGCACTAGCTTACTGGACCAAAAGTGCCCACGAAGGAATTCATTCATGGGAAGACGCGCCGTGGAAAAAATCGTGAATAGAGGGAACAGTGAAAGTGGTCGATCCGGGAAATGTGTTCATTGACGTTAAGTTCCATTTGCGTTGGAATGTGTACTTCTGTTAGGGAATTTGAGACAGCCGATGACTTGCTTTTATTGGACACAGATGCACACGTGATGAGTTACCAAGCTTGATCGCGAAGAAACCAGCGAAGCTTGTTGGCAGAAAGAGATCGTGTGGCAAGGCGGAGGCTGCGGAAAGAGAAGATGGTTATGAGACGCACGAAATTACAAAAGAAAAAAGTTTGGAGCTGGAGGCAAGATTAACCCTTGATGACGGTTTAGAAGGCTAAGGAGCCTGACCAAGACGACTGGGGTAAGAAGTTGACAAGGGAAAAGGCTTAAGTGATTTGTAACACCTGGGTGGAGGGACCTCAATAGGCACCCATTGGGAAGATACCGGGCCATGGGCGAGGAGTGGAATTTGCTGCGTTTCAGAGGTGGGGTGTGGGACGTATCTGGTTGAGGATTGGTGTAAGAGTCTGCGCGATTGATTAGTATGAATGAAAGATGTTAGAGGAGAAAGTTAAAAGATATGTAGGGTTACCTGAATTAGGAGAGGCCATATTTTCCCACCCCCCCCGTCCGGTGATTGTGGTGAGAAGTAACTAAATTAAAGCATTGATGGGGAAACGCACGGTGGACTTGCCCACCAGCTAGAGGGCCGCGATGGCAGATGACCATGATTAAAAGCGAAGTGCGACAAGCTGTTCGCAGGACAGTAGATGTGAGTTCCGGGCGATGGTTCGGGAATGCATGCCACAAGACGAACCAGGCGAAAGGAGTTAATGGATTTTTGCGCAACCGATTGACGTGCGTCCTGGACGAGAGACGTGCATCTAGTGCTAGAAATAGGCACAAGAGCCGGTCCCAAAGCTGGTGGAAAAATACGCGTTAAAGCTTGATTTTTAACAAGGGTGTGGAAGTGAAACTAGTTAAGAACGGTTTTCGCGAGTAGTAAAGGTTATACGAAGTGGGAGTTATAAGCGTAGATGAGTGTGAGAAGATCTAGGCTACCTTGGAAGCAAAGAAAAGCAAAGTGTCACCTGGAACCACAAAACGGAGAGAGATCTAGTCACAGGAAGACCGCGCGTGGAAATACGAGTGATATGAGGTTAGACAGGGGGCGGGTGCGGTGGGTGGTGCCTAGTGAGTGGTGCCCCCGTTCAGGCTCTCCTTTTACTCCATCCCACTCCCAATTCACTTTGCTGCCCCGTACTTTTTAACTGCACAACGTTATAAGACCTTTTCGCAATGGCCCTGTAAATTCGCGTGTTTTGTATTCGAAGATTGATTGCAGTACTTTTGTAGATAGTGTGTCTTTGATTTCGTTGTCTTAACGTTGTCATATTTATTATAGTGTTATCTACACAGAGGTGGCATCGCCTCCCCTCGCCAATTACTGGCGTTAGTCCTCTGGTTTTAAAGTTTTGGGAAATTGTGAATATTTTTGTAATAACGGTGAATGCAATCACCCACGCCCATACGGGGCTGTTTAAGAAAACGGCAATTGTTACACTCGCTACCTTTTTACTTACCACTTACTTCGCTACAGCCGTTTATTATGTTATTTGGTTTTCACCCCCTCCACCCACTTCCCCCGGCCCCCCCTCACTGCCTTTAAAGACTGATACTCAACAGACCACCTCCTACTCAACAAGACACTGTTCATTTCTTTTTTATTGTTTTCTTCTTTTCTCCGCGCCCCCTCCGCTGATGCCCTCAACTTTGTTACCACGTCTATTCCTCTGAGTGCAGCCTTTGGAACCCGAACGACTAAGCACCGCTTTGAGATGAGTGAAACACGAGGTGGTCGTGGACAGGGATTAGCATGCCTCGTTGAGAGGATTGAAGGATCTTTCGCAAAGTGGTAAAATTGAGTGCAGGTTCGTGATTGTTTTGCCTCACTCTCCCGCTTAATGGTGGTTGTTGCCCTCGGGCACTGACAGCAGCTGATACGCGCCCAGCACCGCGCCCGACCCCTGTAGAAAGGGGACAGACCGAGGGCGGTGGCCTGCTCTCTCCACTCCGTCGTCGCGCACGCTAGTCGCACGATACACGAGCTCGGGTATCCTCCCGGAAAGATGTGCGAAGTCCAAGAGGGAACAGGCGCGCAGATTTGGTTAGAGGGCGGTTGATGTGTGGAGATATGGGACCTGCCCCACGGATCTGCGGAGGGCGTCCGCGCCGCGCTGATCATAGTTTCCGGTTTCTTCCTCGCGGCTAGAACGGTTACAGAATTTTGCTCGAGCTACTATGGCCTGCCTCCCGCACTTTGCCGCCCTCCTCGTGTTCCCCCTCCTGCCCACTCCTAATATAAACGGATCGGTGTAGATATCCATTGATTTTGACTCCCCGCGAAGGTCCGGGGGATCCTGTGAGACGGCTGCAGGTGGGCATACCGGTTATTTAGGTGGCGCGGGAAATCAATAATCGGCTAAAGCGAGCAATTGAGTCAGGTTTGAGACATTAAGGTGACGTGTCCTCCTCGCTCACTCTTGTTGTTGGCCGGATTTTGCAGTGGCCTGCGGGCTCCGCCCTAGCTGGCCGCGCTTTGTGTGAACTTCTCTCTCTTGCCTGTATCGTCTTCCTCTCTCCTCTCCTCACTCCTTGCAAGTGTCTCTCCGCGCGTGCTGCCGCTGCTCGCGCCGATCTTCCCTCTCGGTAGTCGCTGTGTGCGGCACTGCTTATCCGCCGCGCATCGCTCCGCCGCGCTCTGCGCCGTGTTACATCACCTGTCGAACCTGTGCCCTGTCGATGGCTACTCGTCGCGCGCTGTCGCCAGGCGGGAATCCTTGACGCATACCGTCAGGCCACGCAGCCCCCCCGGGCGGTCTGTGCTTGTCTTGGTGACATCCTGTCTTTGCGCGCTTCGTACTCGATGTCCGTAGCGGGCCGGGCCTCGGCAGGGCGTTGCGTGACCTGCGGTGCGCCTCGGCCGCTGCATCGTGTGGAAGGGTGGAGACCTAGGAGCGCCTCTCTCTCTGCGGCGCCGCTCTTTACTCGTTGAACGACGATGGCCGGTGCCTAGGGCATTTAAAAGATGCACTTCACAGTGAAGGGAAGAAGGAAAGAACGAAGCAGATTACAGAAGACGATTTGACATTGATTTGAAGAGCCTGTATTGGTGGTCCGCTTTATACTGCCGGAGGAGATTGTTGCGTATATTGGTGGGAAGGAGCGGCGGTTTATTACGGACAAGATGGTGTTGGCAGATTTGGAAGGCGCGAAATTTGCATGCTTTGATGGGGAAAGTTGTTCCGCGTACCTTGCCTCTGATTATATTGCCGAAGCAGAGTGAAAGATATGGAGCAAATACGGGTTAAATGCCGGACTTAAGGGCAGCGTTTCCCGCAAGAGGTGGTGCGGCGGATAACCGACAGGATGAACGCAAGATTGGTGACTATTGGGCTGTTTGGTGTAGGAAGGGAGGGATTAACGATTAGTCATGCGGTCAAAAATGCAAATCCACCAAAGATTGAATTGTGGTGAATGACCGAAGCCTGACCGAAAGCCAGGTCTTTTGTTATAGTCATGGTAGCGGTTGTTCTTTGTTGAAGGCACAAATGAAACAGGCTTGAATGATTTAAATGCTGCGAAGAAGTTCCGTACTATGGCAAACAAAGCTGTGGGTGAATTGTGGTGCGAGATGCAACGGGAGGGAGTTAATCTTGGGAGAGGATGGGTTTAAGACCATTTGTGTCCGGTGAGCAAAATGGCGGACGAGATTTGCAAGCGGGATAATCGAAGAGAGCCTTGCAGAGAAGGGAAAGGAGGCCAGATCTGAACTGTGAGGCACGAGATTGGCACTGCAACCTTTGTCGATGCGTGAATTTGCGCTATAATTGCATGAAGGAGGGTCTGGAGCAAGGAAGGATCAGGTGCGGTGACACGAAAATGAATTTGCTGGGTGACCTAAACATGTCAGATCAACCGCCGCCAATTCCGCGTACTAGAACTTGAGGGGCCGGATGTACTGGCGACGGATTAAAACAGCGAATGTGAGTTGAAGCATGGTCCATTTGAGGGATTGTGTCGAGTGGGGAAGATTGGGAAGCACGAGCGATTCGTCGCTTGGTGGTTCACACCAGCAACCCACGACTCTCTTCTCCTTCGCGATTGGTAAGTCACTATGGGAGAGATCGCAGGTAGGAATTGGAATTTGAGAAGAAACAAGCTAGATGGGGGAGACGAATTTATTGACATATCGTCCAAGGCATATTTTTTTGGAGCGCTTTGGACGGGCGTAAGGGGCAGAAATCGTTTTTGGGAGCGCTGTCGGATCGCATTTTCGGTGTTGGAACGTCAGGATTATGACAGCTGACCAGAATTGTAGGGAGGCAACTTAGGAGAAAATGGAAGCTGGCAAGCTTGAGGACAGGGTTGACATGATAGAAGGTACTGCAAAGTAAGGTTCGTTGGAGTGGTCGCTGAATCACGAAAGGATTGGGAAATTTAGTGAAAGGGATTTTGACATCAGGGCTGTATGTTCCCCGGAATAAGACAATGCACGCGAACCCGTGTGGATGGTGATATCCGGTTCAGGAATGCTGGCAAGATTGGCCTGAGAAAAAATCTGGTACGGTAGGATGGTCGAAACGGATTTTCGACATGTGAACAATACCGAGGACGCACTGTCGAAAAGACTGGAGGGTGAAGTGCGAGATGGAATAACAAGGTTTACATGACGGTAGCAGCATGGGTGAATAGCCAGAAATGACCTTCGGATTTTACGCGCTGAACAGGGCAGTGTTGTGGATGGTCAGGAAAAAACAGTTAAGTGTACCCGGTTCCGAAATTTATGGGAAGTTGCAGAATATGTTAGTGAGGGCCTGTATATTGCTGTGCCGTTTGGATCGAACGTACTGTATGCAGGTATGTGCCGGAAAGAGCAGAGGGATGGTTCGAGAGGATGAAAAGGAATAAGAGCACAGAAAAGCGACGCACCGAGTGAACAGGTCATGGAGAAGCTTGGCGTAGGGGGTGATATGTGCTGGAAAAAGGATGGAAGTGGTCACCGATATCGAAAGGAACCAATTAACACACGCGGATTTTGGCGAGGGTCTATGCGGTTTCGGGAACCAATGTTAGGACGAGATGGTAGGGCATAAAGACGTGGAATAATTTTTGAAAGTAAGGAAAAGAGGAGCCAGGGACTGCCGGACATGGTTTTTTTAATTGAATGAACAGGAGGGAATGCGCGGTCTTCTGGTTTTGAAGTTTACCGACAGGTATTTCTTTGGATGTCCCGATCGATTTTCTGGTGATTGGAGCGTAATGGACTGTTAGTACAGTACAGTTTTGTTTTTTCCTGGATTACCATGAAATGTGGTTTAGAGGTGATTACGCTCGTCCACGTATGGATCTGGTCAGTATTTATGGGGAGGTCTACTGTGATTTCGTAAAGGGGAACATGATTGGGACGAGGTGATACAAGGAGATGTTGACAGACGAGATGGGCTGGATGTTAAATGTTGTGAAGAAGGGATGGTCTGGTGTTTGTTGGTGGTGTTGGTGGGGAGGGTGGTGCTTTGTGAATGAAATGAACGTGCGTGGTCAGAATGGAGAGGCGCGGAGCCTTGGATTGTGGATGGCGGGTATGCCCCGCTGTGTCCCGCGTTGGTATGTTTCCTGCATCTCGATGATGCCTGTTACTTTCGGTGCCCGACTACAGGTGGGAGTCGAAACGGTGTGATCGCAATCAGCGAGGGACACATTGAAAACCCGAGTGGCGCTGGTCAGCTGGCACTCTCATTGTTTTGCTCGGGCGCAGGTCCCGCCGTGCCATTCGCAGCTTGCCGCTCGTGTTTTGGAATGTGTAATCAACGGAAAAATTGAAAGTGAAGGGGTGGTGCGTCTTTGCATTTGTGCTTGGCTCAGGGGCAGCCGGACTGCTCTACGGGCATGCAACTAGGCTTTGTGAATGTGGCATTTCCCACTCCTATGATTGTGTGTGGGAGAAAAAACTTGGAATGTACGGAGCGCCGCCCGTCG
>Ga0163217_1014250_pt1 | contig 13650 bp, 5 predicted proteins | sample SynspAceP_FD_185933 | JGI IMG/M metagenome (GOLD analysis project Ga0163217, IMG submission 185933) | Saline lake microbial communities from Ace Lake in Antarctica - Synechococcus sp. Ace-P (PacBio error correction) | ecosystem: Environmental > Aquatic > Non-marine Saline and Alkaline > Saline ... | reverse complement strand
CCATCATTTATCAGTCGAGCCAAAATGTGTCTTAGCCACCAAATTCAAGGTTCTTCGTGGAATTTAAACGACTCGGTTCAGCTGACGTTTTTTTTTAATTTGAGAATAAAGACGACAAGCAAATTTAGTTTTTTTTTATCATCACTGTCTTTTAAAAGGCACTTCTCAGAAGAGCACCCTTAATTGAGGATCTCAAACAGGGATATTATCAGCCATGCTGTTCACTCGAGGACAGGTTCAGATTTCGCCTTTCTCTTTTTCGGATGATAGCGGGCTCTTCAGCCTCTTCCGAAACAACGCCTGGTGGCCTTTCTATTTTTTTATTGGCCTTAGCTTCACGATTGTTTTGCCCATCTTTGACGAACAAACATAACAAAAAATTAAACGTTTTTTTCACCCCAAAGCTATGCCATCAAACTCACCAATGCAGCTGAGCCAAATAAAGTAAAAGAACAAATAACCAAGGCCAAAACTGACTAACGTCGCCCCCATCGTAACGATAACAGGCCGTATTTAACAATTCCCTAAACCTGCCTAATATGCCACCTGTACCAATTGAAGAGCCGTTTTTCACCAACCCGTGTGTAAGAAGCACCAAAAACAGACGGCAAAGGATAAGTACAAAATACTACGATAGTGCCAAAGCAAAGCATTATTGAAGGGCAACAGATAATGTGGTTACGCTCACTAGGATAATAGCCAACCCCAAAAAAAAAAACCAACGGAGGCAAAGATAAAATTTTAAAAGAACCGAAAAAAACAGGACGTCAAATCCGCAATGGTAAGGCCCCGATGGCCACCATGGAGTTTTTGAATGGCAAGGCCAATTACCGGAATGAACCAACCCCGCATCGTTTGGGACTGTTAGTATAAAGGTCGCCAAACCAAAAAGAAGAAAAACAAATTAAAAGGCCGCAATAAACGCCCGCCTTGTTGGCAAACAGCTCCCCAAACTGGTGATCGTACCGACCACTCATTTCTTCTGGAAACACAACGCGCCCTTCCTATTTTATTCTAATCAAAAACAAAAACATACCATTAACGGAGTCACAAGTTCGCTAAGCTTCCATAAAAAAAGCCAAGCCAAAGGGCTGGCTTTCGCTTTGACTAAGAAAGGTTTTTCCCTTGTAAAGAAAGCCTTTCTAAATAAAAGCCTAGAAATTAGCTTTTAACCACCCAACTTTAGTAAGTTCCAAACCAAGGTCACCAGCGTAGGTTTTCACGTAGTTAAACCAAACGCCGGCAGCGTTTATTCACCTACGAAGTAAAGTGCGTTCATTTTTCAAGCTTCTAGGATCGCTAGGAGAATTCTTAGAGTCAAAGTCAAAGCATTCAGTTGCGGCAAAAGCAACAGAAGCTGTCATATAACTGCAACAATTCAGTACACCAGTTACACCTTTAACCCACCAAGAAACACGAGTTTCAAAGGATAAAAAAAGTTGCAGGACCAGCAACAGTCTGAACACCCAACGTTTACTGGCATTCGCATCACCTACAGAACCACCAGAAATACCTGCTGTAAAAGCCACCGAAATCCTTTAACGTAAGGAAAGTGCAAAACCGAATTCAGAATCTTGGAGCAGCTACACCCAGTAACAGGACTCATCAGCAGCAGTGCTGCATTCGTCAGCTACAGCCAGTTACAGCATCAACCACTTTCTGTAGCTTTCAATAGCCACGGTCAATTTCTGAAGTCTACTTTATAGCGAATGTACCCAGTGTTATCAGTAATCACCAGATGTTTTAAGATCAACACCCACGTAGTATCATCCATTTTAACCATGAAAAGAGCCAGAGAATACCAGAACGTCCAAAACGACAAAAGAAACTGGCGGCTCTTGTTTAAACAGTTACAGAGTTTTTCCGCCCAAATTTTAGTACCTATCATCCGCACCAGAAGTTGCGATTTCAATTTCAGCATAGAACAATACCCGTGTCTACAGGAAATCTCAAAACTTCAACCTTCATGGTACCGCTTAGGTCAATCATTACCATTATCATTCGTTTTTACATACTCAACACCAGCGTTACCAGAAAAAACTGGGCTTCAGCGGCAAAGTTAGCCAGTAGAAAAATAGCAGCTGCAACAGCATGTTACCGCCGAAACACAGAAGCAAGTTTTTAAGCGGCTTTCATTTCAAGATTCCCCTTTATATATTATTATGTGGTCTTGTTAGAGCCTATTTTACTGATTTTCATCTACACATGAAACCCGTTGCTTAAATCATAACCGAAGCATGCATATTAAAACCCCGATTCAGTTTCACTTTTATGACCAAATTTGCCAAAAAAGCCGATTATCTGAGTTTCTCAAACATCGCATCCGATTATTTTTCCGAATTACAATTTGAGACTGCCCACCGATTTAAAACCAAGTTTTCGCATTGAACTGGGTGCCAAGTCTTCCTCTGTCACTTTTTCCTTTCTTTTTCTACTTTCTTTTTTTCATTTTACACCCTTATTGGATTGAAAGAATTGTTCAAAAAAAAGACCGAAAGAGGAACCAATGTTTTTTATTATTCATCGCACCCATTCTTTCGAATTTCAAGCATTAACTTGTGTCAATAAGTCGCAAGCTGAATATTTCTTTCTTCCTTACTTTTATGAAGTATCCGGTAGATATTTATTTCTTGAGCACATTTTTCTATAATCTTTTTGATCCTGTGGGTTTTTTTAAAATGAAAAAAAACCCTATAAATCTAATGCACAGTTAAATAATAAGGCACAAAAACACCTTAGGGCCAATAATCTTCCTCAAAATCCCACAAGACGCGAAGCGAGCGCGGTGTAGGGGGACAAGAATGCTAGATTCTTCTGTGACGAAAAAACATTAACTAATATTACCTCTGTCAGAGTTCACCCATTGCGCAAATTAAACGCTACAGGGACCCTGAGGGGGTTTCATCGCCGCTATATGCTGAGTTCTATCGCTGGTGGACCGCCCTTTCTATCGTTGCCCGTTTCCTTCAATGATCAACGACTTTCTTTCATCAATCCGAACTAAAGTTCTGACTGGTCTCTTCCTCCTGGCTGCGGAATTTGAGGCGTCGAACCACGAACCCTACTTGTATGGTGGCAACCCTGAGCAACGCTGTTGTTCTCAGGCCGGAACAATTTCATACATCTAACTTCACTGAAGATAGGAAGCACTTAAAACAAAATCCAGTGGATGTGTTACCGTCCACACCAAGGGGAATTTGAATCCGTTGAAAACGGTTCATTGCTCCGGCCCTACGAGTAGACAAGAAGGCACTTGGATATTGCAAGTGAGTATAACAAAATGCTTATATTGAGTTTACACAAGAAATTGGGTTATGCACATTCCATATTGAAAAATGAGGTTAGACGCGCAAAACTTGGCCGTGGGTTTTACCGGTTTTGTCGCGCTGGGGAAAAGCGGACTTTTTTTTGGTGAATCCATTTGTTTTCCACTGCAAACCCAGATGCCGTTCAAAAATTGCGTTAAAGACATTTTGCCTACACTCGGCAAAAGAGTGCACATAAGAACTGATTGATTGCCAAGTAGAATCTGACCATTTACTGTCCACTAGGGTGCAGAACTGATATTACCAAGACAAAGAGGAGGTTTTCCACTAAATTTAGACAAGACTAATAACAAACACACAAAAAAATTAAGCGGCTAAGGCATTGGTAAAAAAAAACTCACATTAATAACAACGCATTAAGCGCGTAAAATAGACACCTCAATACACAACTAAGTTTGCCTACGCTTGCGTTTTTAGGCAAAAATCCGCTCGATCAAAATTCAGGCGTCGCTAAATAAGCATCATGATTTTCAGAATTTTAGCGCTCAATGACGAAGAGAAACGCTTTTTCCCTTCGTCTGTAGACTCCGGAATACAGGCATGGTTCGGGCGTTTCTTACTAAATATAAGTTAAAACCGTATGACACTTAGTGTGGCAAAGAAAGAAGGCGTAGAAATGGAGGGTGCCACTATCATTGATACGTTGCCTAATACCACTCTTGTTCCGTGTTCGAACTAGAAAACGGACACGTTTTGTTAATTTGGCTCATATCTCTGGAAAAAATGGCGATAAAACTACATTTCGTATTTTGACTGCGAACAAAGTAAAAAGTTAGAAGCAACAACCTTACCGACCTTCAAAGCCGCATACGTTCTATCGTGCTCGGTTAAATTTAAAGGCTTTTTAAAAAAAAAATCGGCTTAGATGATAGACATAAAAAAACCGGACGTGTCCGGTTTTTTTATGTTCAACGATGTGCCTTAATAACTTAATACACAAACCGCGTCTTTTATCACTTCAAACTTCAACTTCGTTCACTCGTTGTCATCCGAAAGACACTTTCACATGACCACCAGCCTCGCCTTAAGTCGCCTAAAGGAGTGATTCTTATCCGCTTAAACGGCTTCTTCAGATGCTCTTGAATGGACTCGTGCCCATTGGACGAGCCCCCATCTGGACGGTCATAACCTTACTCGCCCAACCAACCTCTTGCTGTGTCAGGAGACCTTCTAGAAGAAACACCCCTTAGGGTCCAATTGAGCCTGCAACGTCCACAAAAGAACTTATCCACCACATTGAAAGATGATGCGTTTCATCAAAGGTTGCTGGAACTGAAATGACTGCGTCTAGGCCGGTTCGCTGAATTTCAGGGCGTAAACATCCGTCATTAATCACCCCCTCCACTCACCATCAGCGAGTTGTCTTGGGCTCGACGAAGCCAATAGGGGAACGACGAGCAAGCTTCATTCTGCACCCGCATTCGGCGTCATAACCAAACACATTTGCGGAAGGTTCCGCTTTGCGGGCCATTCGTTGTCCGTCACGTACCGTGATCCCATGACCTGCAAAAAAGGCAGTTAAAGACTTCAGGTGCGCTTTTTCGAATTTCGTCTAACAATACCGCGCTATGAGGATTCTTTTGTCACTGCTTCGGTTAGTAAACCACCTGATCAAAACCAAACCATACCCGGTTGCGGCACCAATCAATCGAGACACCGCATGACGTTTCCATATATCGGACTATCAAAGCGATATTCAACTCTAGACCTAACGTGCTGGCCAAACTGCTTCGTCAGTTCGGTTTTACCCACCCCCGTTGGCCTGCATTAGGAAGGAGGCCAACTTGGTTTCTCTGCTTTTAAAACCTGCTCGGGGACAGTTTAATGCGCTGCTGACAAAGAACTGATCGCATTTATCTTGGTCCGAAGGGACCACCATTTGTCAGATTGCGGCTTCAAGAATAGACAAGGGGAAACTTGGCCTGTTCGTCGAGTTTAACCCGCTCTTGACAGGCACTCTTTCGCGGATTGCTTTAGAGCAGATATCTTCAATATTCCGATACGGTAATGACCGATTTACGTGTTATCTTCTGGCTGCAAGCGTGATACGCTCCCAGCTTTCATCCAAGCAACATCAGATGGCTTTGTTTCAGGGCAATATGGACGATCTGTCACATAGCGCTGAGGGGCAAGCCTCCTGCGGCGCCATAGGCAGGGCTCTTTCGTATTTCACTTTATTGATGCTCTTCAAAAGCTCCAATTAATGCCTTTCAAATCTGATAGGTATCATCAACACTTGGCTTCGTTCAACATCAATTTTCGGGAAACGACCCCGTTGCTAAGGCATGGTCTTTTTCAAACAACCCGCACGAAACATCTCTGGAAGTCGTTCGAGCCAATGCAGCGCTAAACCACCAGGAACTCATACAGCTTAAGCAGATTAGACGCGTCCATCACCCTACCCAGAAAGCCGGCACCAGCGCCAATAATGGTATGGAAAATTTCATCAATAAACAAAAATCGCATTCGGGAGTTTTTTCTCAAATTCGCCCAAAAAGTTGTTTAAGGCGTTTTTTCGAAATCACCACGATATTTCGTTTCCGGCCAGAAAAGCACCAAGATCTAATTGAAATAGACAATTACCATCAAGCAATTAACATCCTGGCCACTTTGCCCATCTACCAATGCGCTTCGGCCAAACCTTCAGGCCAAATCGCGGTTTTACCCACCGCCCCGATCGCCAACTGAATAACGGATTATTTTTTACGTCGACGAGACCCAGTGTTTGGAATCACTCCGCTTCAACTTGCATACTTCGGGCCAATCAGCTTGTCGATTTTACCCGCTTTGGCTTCTTCGTTAGATGGTCGCGAATTTTGAAGCCGGGTCCGTTGTCGTTGTTCTTCCGCTTTCGTCCTCTTGATTCTTAGTCTTGAGAAAAGTCCGCCTCGCCCGTGTTTAAGAAATACCGTTGCGCCACCAATAATTGCACAAAACATCGAATTTTACGCCCGCCCAACCACTGGACGCCGTTCCAGCAGGTAAAACGCCGTGTTGACTTTTCTTGTTCGCTGAAAATAGCCACCAGCACCGTGTAGCGCCCTGTTACTTCGTCGCTTACCAGAAGAATTGAGAAACATCCGTAACAAAAACCGCACGTTGAGTAACGCGTTGGAAACCTAATTGGTAGGCTGCATCTTCCCGCGCTCGTCATTCATCCTCAGGGGGAATTAGCGTGTTACTTACAACCAAAACTCCTCAAGCTTCCTTTACTCAAGGTTCTCTAAAATTCCACCACCACATGCCTTTAAGTACACTTGAGGCTGGCCCGCTTGTTCAATAAGAGCCAACATAAAAAATGCTCTACCGTCATGAATTCATGGCGCTTGTCCGCCGCGCCGCTTTAAAAAAAGCCGTATTCAGGGTTCCTGTTCTAGTTCTTATCTAACCACTTGCTATGCCCTCACTCTGAATCAGTCAAACCTTTTGTAGGTCGCACATTTAAGGGGTGCTTCATTTTGTTCCACCGAAACTGTTGTACCACTTGCTACTTTCGTATTCAGGGCAAATATTCAAAAGGGTAAAACAACCCACAAACGCCTTTCCCTTTGCATTTGACTTCTAACATGTGACCTGATCTCAAGCCTTCTTTCCCCTTCCATAGAGAAAAAACGCTGTTAAAAATAAATACGAACAAAGTCGATTTGGCGCCTATAATCTCCATTAAATAAAAAAAACTACCTGATACATCGAAGGGCGGCTTTAATTCGGTTTCTTCTGAGCAATCGCAAATACTGGAATGCCCCTGTTTGCTCATCTTCTTCTTGATTACTAGTCTTAATTTTCTGATCTTACATCAATTTCCCATGCCTCTGAGGCTTACAATTCTTCACAAAATTTGCCAAAATTGGCACATGTACTACTTTACATACGACTTTCTTATACGTTTACAGGACTACCACTTGGATTTTACAAATACCAAAAGATTGCCTTCTACGCTTTTATTTGGGGTGGTTCATTATGCGTAATCAATTTAGTCGAGAAAATTCTTTATCAATCGATTCGTTTAAAGACAATTGAACCTAATTTAGCAAATCTTACGCTATCCGAGCTATGTTTATAGGTACCTATGGCCATCAACTACCTATTTATGACAAACGGTTTCGATAGCCACACGGGGCAAAACATTCGACTGAGTGGAGAAGGAGCAACTCATGCCATCACGGCATCAGTGAAAGTGGATTAACAAATGCGGAAAGGTATATGGGTTATTGTGTCAGAGGAATTTTAATGAAGATTTTTATTCATGTACATTATTTCTGCGATTCAACATGAAAGGGTACAAAACATTAAAAAGCCCGGACAACCGGTGACATTTTGAGTCGAGCCTTTGGTTGAAAGAGGCCCTGCATGCGATAGAAATCAACCCAACAGATGCCCGAAAAAGAGGATGCCTCAAATAAGTAGCCCAAACCATTCACCTGCATAAATAAATCGGCGTCCGCCATCCCCGTAATGGATTTGTTATCTTACCTCTCATCATGAGAAGTAAGATAAACTCTACTCGACATTTTCGTCCTTTTATCCACTCTAACCATTACCACTGAAGCGCATGTCTTCTAACTTAATCTATTTAACAAACCTTTCGTGTACTAAGCCAGTTCTCTGCAGAAGGTGATAAAAATCTACGCTAGCAGGCGTACATTGAGGGCCAGATTTTTTACCCTGACAGCAGTAACTCGACTTTGATTCGGAAGATATTACTCTGACTGATCGAGGGGTTTTAAGCACGTATTGCATCGCCCGATTTTCAAACTTCCTAAAACCTATTTGGGCTCACAGTGGAAGGTGAAATATACAGATTCCCGGCAATTGCCACAACTAAGACATAGGCGGTTGAATTAAAAGATGACCACCCAAACCCGCCCCAAGCAGAACGTATGACTGGCCCCCAGACATTTGGAAACGAGAATACCCGCCGTTCGCCACAGAGAAACATCCCTACAAGCTGGGTATCCTTAGAGAAATTCGCGAAGGTAAAAACGCGACGAAAGTACGCCGAATGACCAGCGGCCGTTGGGCTTTCCCAACATTGAGGTTAATTCGCTACGCCATTGGTCCTATACTCTTGCAGAATACGCCAGTGGACAGTGGAACTACATAGAGCCAACTGAAACCCGTTAAAAGAGGTCACTCAATTTGAAGAACAAAGGAAAGAGAAAACTTCCTCAACCTAACCGTCGCAGCGTTAGTGAAAAAAGGCCCAAACAGTTTCCTCATGAAAGGAATCGCAAAGACGGCCAACTCGTCCTAAAATCAACCAGCCGGACACAATCGGAAAAATAAACGAAAGCGCCATCGACGCCGTAATCAGAGGAAACACGGGAAGATCAGGCTGGCTTGTCAAACCCATTGGCTACTAGGCAGTACGCTTTCACGCCTTTCAACGGTGCAGACAACGTATCATCGGGCCTGTGTTTTTATGTGAGCCGGGTAAAACGATACCAATGGAACCACTTGACGTGATATTGTCTCTCGTCATTGGCTAAACTTATGACGGAAATCATGGCTTTACCGCATCGCAGCCCATTAATTAAAAACGTTGCATTGAAGATTTCGTTAAAACAACCCCATCTATTCCTTATCCTTCTTCGTCAGATCAGCACTTGTCCGCTGTGCCGACCTCACAAAAATGAATAACAATGTGCAATTCAATTCACTGAGGCTACGCCTCTTCGTATTTTACTTAAATTAAAACAGGTCGAGAAAAAAAACCAGGTCATGAAAGAAAGTCTTATACCTTAAACAGATCAACCAGCCAATCACGGATAAAAAAAAGTCATTGTGGGTTATGTCTGGTTGGCGTCTGATTTCCTCCGTATCAAGCCCGTTATGTCTGATGCAAAACAGGGTATCATGTTTGAAGCCTATTCATGGAAAAAAAACTGGGACGGAAGACCGACGGCACAGAATATTGCACAGCAATAGATGACCTTGCCGACGCTCAAGCCTGTCGGACAAATTGGGGATAAAACTTCATACCGCAAACTGTGGCATCAGAAATACTGGGACAATGTATTCGATACATTTTTTAGAAGAATAACAAGAGCAGGCGAACCCCTAACTCCGATTATTCTGTTAACAAAGAAATAAAATTTAAAGGCTTCGCTAGAGACGCTGTGGCACTGACGCTGATTACATCGGGCAACGGGGCATACTTCGTCGTTGGCGAAAAAGGACGGCGAGCCGCTTCTCTGATAAGGTTAGGATGGCAACCAAAGATCAAAGTTTTATTTTTAACGCTGTGGGTTAAAAAGATGAAATAGCAAAAACACTTCTTTCCGGTTGGGAGAACTGGAAAAAACAGAAGTCCGCCCCGCTGTAGCTGGAAGAATTTGGCCTTATCACCTCCACAACAAAAAAAAGGAACAGTTTTACCGGTATTTGCTTTCTATCGGTGGAGCGTCGCTTCAAAAGACCTTTCCTTAGAACAAATTATCTACCAGCACAACCAGGCGTAACATTTGAGACCACTGGAAGGCGAAAACAAAATCGCCTTCGCCACATGGTTTTGATGGATCACACAAATTGGGTCAAAAACGCCAAGGCTTTAGGGCATTTGGCAGGTTTGGCTAAATAACTCTGATGAATCCTTAGTTATGGGGTTGGAAAAAAAGATTTAGGAACGGAATGTGTTAATCGTACCCAGGGGCGGACAACGATGAGTCGTTATTTAAGGGACGCATTTAGATTGCCGATAGATTTGTGATTGGGTTGCCCAGAAAAAAACCAACCCACTCCCCTAACATGTAAAGGCAAAGTGTCGCTATCGTCAGCCAGATCAAGACTGTACCGATTAATGGAATTGGCTGATGGTCGGGTTTGAAGTGTCTTTGTTCGAACCACAACGCGCCATTCACACCGGTCAATCCGTTGGGTTTTTTTACCTAGACGACCTCTGCCTTTGGCGCGGTATCATCCCAACGTTGCTTGTAAATAAATGTAACTGTTCCAGGAATCCCTATCACCTTAAGTTAATGAGAGAAAAATTACGTGAAGTAGTAGAGAAAAAGAGCAAACCATCCGCCCCTATCCGCTGTTTTTCAAGCGCAGGAATTTTGGTGTCTATTTTGGCAAAAAACAGGGCAAGTAGATAACGGCCAGGGCCCTACAAAGGGGGCGATGTTGGACAGTATTTAATTGGTTAAGCCCGCTCTACCGAAAGATGTTTATGGCGGCCATTGGTTGGTCAGAGCAAATCTTACCCTAGGAAGGAAAAGCTGCTCGGAACAAAGCCCTAGGCAAAAGGAACGCAGCAGTTTAACCCTGACACACTCAGATACACCCTAGCCTGATCCATCTTGAAACATAACTCTCTAAAACACCGCGATATGCTGCCTGTATTTGGTTCAAAAAAATTGCTCAAAATCGAGCAAAAAGAAAGACATTTACGGGACAGCGTATTACATGAAAACATGCTCGCTTCGAATCTTCAGGCCATGTTACCAAGATACATTGAGCAAACTGTCATTTTCGTATTCAATACATGGCGACAGTCGGTTCTCTACAAGCAGCCACAGGTGGCCAACCAAGTTTCGAGCCATACTAATGTCTTGGTATTCGAAGCCGCGATGTTATTGGCCGACAACTTGGTGGTAAAAGCGCATGGCATTTGATATTTAAAGAAAAGCTATTTACGAATGCTTTAGAGTCTCGCAGTTAGTACTTAAAAAGGACCATCGGGGTCTTTTTTTATGCCTATTAATAAGAGCGAAAAAATAGAAATAAGCAGTGTGTGTCTGGCGTATTGAATAACTTGAAATCAATTTCGAGTATACAATAGAGCCGAGATCTCTAGCCGCGTTTTTTAGTACTATATTGAGAAATTTTAACCTGTGAACTCGTTTTCGTTAAAAAATTAAAAAAATAGAGAATGGCGGGCTAAAAGCCATCTTAGATTCAAACAGGCTAAACTATAAAAACATCTAAAAAAACGTAAGGGAAACTTACATGTCGAAACAACCCATTTACCACGTTAAACCGATGAAGCACCAGCACTTGACTACAGCGTCTTTGCTTCCTATCTTGGCGCTTTCGCAAAAAGAAGCAGACATGCGAACTTAAACTGGACTGACATTTTCTTTGGCGAGCCGTAGTTATTTCTTCTTTTTTTCTTGACCTATTGCCTTGCAGATTAAGCAAGCGGAAGATGTTTTGAAATTCTTAGGCATCTAACCGCCTGCTCCTGAAGGCTAATATTGTTTAAAACTGCCTAACATCAGTTGCTTCTTTGCCCACAAAACTGTATGCGGCCATCAAAGAGCTAAAGCACAAGGCTACGACCTACCTGACTTACCCAGAAAATGCACAAACTGACCGCTGAAAAAGGACATATTAGCCGCGTTACTCTAAAGTATTGGGCAGCGCGGTAAACCCTGTTCTCGCCAAGGTAAACCATCTGACCGACCGCGCTCCTGCCGCCGGTAAAAGGCTCGCTCCGTAAAAAAACCCTCACTCAATGGCGTAAAATGAGAGGCCAAAAACATCAACATCTCCCACGGCCGGACTTATATGCGCGGAATGGTGATTTTTACTCTTTCTGGAAACATCCGTAACCAATGGATTCTGCTTTTCCAAACTGGTAAGATTGAATTCGTTGGGAAAGGACGGTTTCAATTGAGTGAAGAAATCACTTCTCACTTCTCGCAGGCTGAAAATACTAGGACAGCATTGCAACATCAAGCTGCGCCAAGCTTTCGCGCTTTCTTCGAAGGCAATTCCCTACCCAAGAAGCGAAAAAAGACAACATCATGTTGGTCTCGTGTGCACTTAAAAGGCAACCATGAATGAAAAGTGTCTCACCCAATCGTATTTGGGCCAACGCTGTCACAAGTTTCTACAAAGACGTTTTTCGCAAAATACCAGTGAATTGTTTAAAGAAATCGGGGTTGAACCCTTAAACAAACGGTCTAGGCCAGTGTTTACGATAAGATCCAAAACACTACCAGAAGCGAAAAGCAAAGAAGAAATCAAAAGACAAGCCATCCAAGCTTGCTTACGATTACTCGTCCAGAATTAGCCATTGGTTTGATTCCAAGACAAAAAGGCATCACTAACCGACACGTGCCAAGTGACGTATTGTTTGATTGCCTCTATGCCAGCAATGCAGTTTCGTAACTTCTGGTTAAAAGTTGTGGGGACGTGGACGGTAAAAGCACATGACGCAAAAAGCCGTTTTATTCCAGGGACAGCAACCTTACGCTTCGTATTTACCAAGAAACGATGTAATTTTTGTAAAACCAATGGCGCGTTCAAAGCCCAGTTCACTATGGGACGGTTCCAAACGTTTTGGCCTAATGGCGCCAAAAGCAGGAAGAAAATACGGGCTCTTTTCATGAATAAACGTTTTGGAAATTGCAGCCGCCGCGCCACGATGCGTATTGTTTGATGCCTAACGGGCAATATTGTAATGCCAAAAACACGCTGTTAGAAAAAAAGGCGATAATCTGGCGCGGCATGGCCAAACGGAAAGGGATTTGCTCCAAGCCGAAGAAAATTGGGTGAAAATTGGGCGTTTTACTCGTTGCTCGCCAGTCTGGATACACCTGCTGGTTTTTTGGTTGGATGAAAATTCGTCCTCACGATAATTCAAGCTTTTCGCGCCAATAAAGTGGGAAAACATATCTAAAAGACCAACGACCCACCAAAAAAGTGGTCAGACATTTTCGGATTCCATGCTTACAACGAAAGCCGATTCGGTTTTCTTCTATGGAAGCGGGCCATTTTCATTGCGTTGGCCCGAAGGACACTATTTTCAGTGACAGGTAAACATTCCTTTCCCGTGGACCTACCTAACGAATTTTTTATTTCCCCAATTTTGGGAAATATAGGGTACCCTCTGCGAAAATTGCTCTCTAATCGTTCCAATTGCTTTGAAGGTGGCGGCATGTACTGAAACGGGCGCTGGCGGTTTCTGCTTCCCTAAGCACGTTCAACAGCTTTATGGAAGAAAAAACACCTTCGTTGGGAATTCACTAGGTGAATTCCTTGGGCCGTGCTGTGTCTTGTGAAAGAGCTTGGATATCAAGCAACAAACAAACGAGGGAAAGCCATTTATTCTTGCTTTAAGTGCCTAGACAGAAAGGGCACCGGTAAAATTATTAGACACCAAAAAAACAAAGTTCTTCCTTTTCTCGTAAAGTTTCTGGGCGAAATCGACAAAACCCGTGGTTAGCCCAATTTTCTTACTTTAAGCTTCTGTTAACCTGGCCAAGGGAATTGGCTACCTTTCAACAGAGGGAATGGCGGAAAAGCTTGCTACTAAAATTTTTTTTTTGCGGGGCCCCCACCCCTTTTGAATTTCCCTCTCTTTCTTTTGGTGTGG
>Ga0163217_1094283_pt1 | contig 13651 bp, 14 predicted proteins | sample SynspAceP_FD_185933 | JGI IMG/M metagenome (GOLD analysis project Ga0163217, IMG submission 185933) | Saline lake microbial communities from Ace Lake in Antarctica - Synechococcus sp. Ace-P (PacBio error correction) | ecosystem: Environmental > Aquatic > Non-marine Saline and Alkaline > Saline ... | reverse complement strand
AGGTAGTTGGCAATCCTCGCTTAATAAATACCGGCTCCGTCATTCTCATTTGTCCGTTGTGACACAAAATAAAGACTTATAAAGGAGATGTGATTCTAGACCCACTGCGACAATGGCTTATTACGAACTTCAGAAGTACTTGTCCATGCATTTAAGTCTGTAAGCAGAGATCGCTAGGACAAATGTATAGGAAAAGTAAATCCTGAAAGAACTTCTTACTATTAGAAAGTCGCTTCAGGATTTATTGACATTGGCATTTAATTTTCTTAATCTATTTATGTTTCAAACAATGCAGGTATTTTGCCTCCAAACCCGTCAATCGAGGAATAGAAACTTTCTGAATGGTAAGGGTTGTTCGGATTATTCCGTTCGTAATCCCTTGTGATATTTCTTCCGCTTGTAAAACATCTGAATCGGCTTTACCTTCGGTTACAAATTTTCCCCTTCAAAAACACGCTTACTTTTCCAATCGCATAACTGAATCTCGATGATTTTTTGTTTCATTCGCATTGTTTAATAACAAAGCGATTATTTAGATCGATGGTATTGGCGCGCCCTCGGGTTTACGTGGTCCTTGCTGACTTTCTAGTTTGTTTGTTAGGGTCAATTTGGAGATCCAAAAATACACTACCAGATGTTTTTAAAATCCAACTTTAGTTCGGATCATTAATTAAACTTCTACAAGCTCCGCATGAGAAGTTCTTCCGCGCTTACTTGCTTTCGTATGATTGATTCTTTTCGGGTTCCTCCGGCATAACCCGAAATACTTCCACTACTCCCATTACTTTTCGTAAACAGCTTCTACACACCAAAAACAACCACTTTGCAACTAAGCTTTATTCAGCCATTTCAAATCTTGAACGGTTGGTTTAGGCTTTTTATGCGATTGCTGATTTGTTGCTTCAGGAAGTTGGAATTTGCTAACAAGCTGCAATTAGGAAACAAATAATATTATGGATGTGTAAAACGTATTTTCATAAACTACTTACCGGTAAGAGTTCTTAAAAGTTGGTAAGAACTTGGAGAATTAATGAAGTCGTGTCCGCACCTATTCAATTGCTTCTTATTTCGATTTCGATAACGCGATCAGCTGCAGGAGGGTGGTGTTATACTCAGAATTTTGAAACAGTGCTTCCGCCAGGCTGAAACTTAATTTCTCCAAAGAAGTCTTTTGTCCATCGCATCTATAAAGGCGTTTTTTTGTAACTTACTCTACAGGGCAGATAGAGCATCTGCTTTCTGATCTCCGCATCACGGCTAAAAAAGCCAAACCGTGCACGTATTTCCTGCTACACCTGCCAAATCTGAGACAAATTGAACCCTGGCTCTTTCCTAAAAACAATGTTTAACCCAATTAAACTAATTCCATATTGACGATTGCATTGTTTTACAGGATGTGGACGACATCGGGCAGTGCGCATTTCGTGGCCCCATAACTCCCATAAATCATCTCAGTTATCTAAATACTTAATACAAACCAGTGTAAAAAGAAAAGGTATATCCACGGAGACGCAAAGCATTTAAGGACACTGTCATCATGTAATAATTAACATTTCCCAAGCAAACTCATCCTTTTATAGCCAATCTCACCCTGTTATTTAAATATATCTTTCAACCCTCTAAATATATTGATAAGCCAAAAGGGATATTGAATTCATCTAATTACTGGATATTCAAGCCGGATGGCAAAAATTTCAGCTTTCAATTGAGCTTCCCTAACTCTTTATCTTGAGTGGAGGTAAAACAACAATACAGGTCTCTTTATTGTCGTCCTTTTTACCAAGCTGTAAAACTTAACCGCCACAGCAAATACTAATGTGATTTCTTTTGATCATTTTTCTAAATTAATAAGTTTCTGCAAAGTGCACCAAGTCTTTAATTTAAAAAGTCTTCTTTCGTTTTTCTTCCTCGTTTTGAGTAGTTTTAGAGCATTGGACTTGGAAAAAAAATAAAATCGTTGAATACGCAATTTTGTCTCACATCTCTTTCTTCCCAACAAAGATATATCTTGCCAAACCATGCATGTAAAAAACTCCAGTTTCATTAAGTAATGACTATTCTTTAGCAAATCTTTAATTTTTGAAGTGTATCAACTTCCTTCATTCCCGATAGTTTCCATTCTTTGATTATATTTTTTCAGGAATAATCAGCCTCTATATGCCAACCACCATTATTAGAGAAATGAATTTAAAATGGCGTTATAGCTTCTCTGCATCAAATGGATTTTATTCTTTTTAAGTCCTTCAATTCAGGAAAGTAATTCGTAACCATGGTTCCGAAATGGCATGCCTGGAAACAATTGCCATTGAGCAACATTCACAGCACCTTCCTGCTCTCATTTATATTACCTTTCTTTTTTTCCAACCATTGCTGGCACTACATTCTCATTAAGTCAGTTATTCGGGCAGTCGTTTCTTGTTCCCCATTTATTAAATTGTTCTTTGCGTTCTGCAGAAACAACCATACTTTCATCAAGCTTGCAATAGTCAACTTCGAGGCAGAAACCCCACTCTTCGCATCTACAAATTCACTTTTTCTAGCCTTCAAATGCAATTTGCTTCCGGCAAAGTCTTTCAAAATCTCAGGGACAGTCACAATGTCCTTCTTGAGTTTTACTCAACCTGAACTTCTTGCGCTGTTAATTTTCTTTTGCCAAGAGGTATATTTTAGGATTAGTTGGGTCATAATTTCTGACTTTGAATTTTCTATCCTTACGGAGTAATGATTGGCTCCACGATTGGATGTATTTCTGGATTATTGGCAGTAAAAACAAACGTGTAAATCCAATGGTAATCTCCAACTTGAATGCCTCTATTTGATATCGCTTCTTGTAGAGATATTTTAAACAAGGTACCTTTGATTCTATGGCTTGTAAATCAGGCAATTTCGTTTATCACAAAAATCCTCTATTGGCCCTTCGAGCGATTATCCAAAGTGGAAATGGACGCGCTATTCGGAATTATCTAAACTTTAAGTTTAGCGCCTTAATGTCGGGTCAACTTCACCAAATTAAGTTACAGCTTATACTAACATCAGTGTGTTGCTTATTTCTCCGGTATATCTGTCGCTTCTAGAACCATTCAATTGGGGTTTTTATCTCCCTTCGTGCAGCAACTTGTCTTTCGCATTTAAAAATGAGAGGGTCTCAACGGTTTTCATCGTGTGATTTTTTTACTGATCCTGTTAAACAACAGGCACATATTCATCTTAACAATTGAAAAACCATCAATGTGTCGCCCGGAGCAATCTTTGTTTAGCTTTGCCCTCTCAATCCCAAAAATTGATGTTGTTGTTTTGGCTAAAAATTGCTCGCTCTTAAATTGTGATTACAGTATCTCCTCGTATCCATGTATTTCTTTTGGAAACCTGTTCTTTGATTTTAATTTTACCCAATAAATTAGTTCTTCTATGCGTCTGTTACTTTCTTGGATTTGTATCCACTTTTCTTTAGTTCTGCAAAAGTGGGTAATTTGACGTTTATAAAAATCGCTCAATATATTTCTCTTTTTATTTTCGTTCGTAATCAGCAAATATCGAACCTCCTATCCAATCTATCCAGAATTAGAACGCTTTTACCGTTATTCGCTTTCGGTAAACTGCCTCCACAACTTCTGTAGGTTGGATCTTCAGCATATCATAAATGTGGTGATGTGGTATTTTTCATTTTTCGGCATTGGCTTTGCAATTTTCACTGGTCTTGTTAATATTTTAGGGTCCTGCCCCCAACCTCATTGTTGATAGTCTCCACATTCTCGATCGATAACCAGCTTGGTTCTTCCCATCTTGTTATATTAAAATTTGCTGATGTTGGAAGAGATTTCTTTCTTTTCTTTAATAAGGTGCCCCCCTCCATCGCCCCACTCCTCTAAACCCACCAGCAACCAGTATTGGTGTGGTATGGACCAACCGTACACATAGGGCCAAAAAGTCTTTGATTTGAAAAAACCTTGCCAAGCAATCGTTGATGCGGTGCCGACCGCTCAAACCGGCAGCTGTTGATGTCGACATGGATCATGTGTCCCCTGCGCTCACTCTGGTAGCGACGAACAAGGACGTTTGAGGTCTAAGGCTTTTCTTCCAAGGCAAAAGTCCCAGGCCAGGCACCTTAACCAATGACGCCGACAACGGTGGAGCAGGGAAGCGCACAGTAGTAGGCCCCTTGGACCGTCTCTCTCGGATGCGGGCGGAGCGTGCAGCGCTGGGCCGCAGGTCTACAGCCTGCTGGCAGTATGCTGCGGATCGAGCGTCCGCCGCTGAGTGCAAGTACGCGGCGTGGAATCACTCGAGTTCGATCCGTCCAGTGTCCGCTACTCGGCCGTGCAAAACTTTGTCCTACGAAACCTGGGCCCGCACGCCAAACTTGTTAGCGCCCGCTTACGTGCACGGCTGATCCCGCTTGTGCCTGCAATGGCTTTGAAGTGGCACGCCTTCAATCGAGAGATGCCGTGCGATGAGCCGCTGCCGAACTGCACCTGGGCTGTGTCATTTGTGGGCCAGAGGGTGGCTATGCATGGTGTGTGAGGTGCTTGGACCCCGGTGGTGACACTGCGCGGTAAACCCTGGCGACCTCACACCGCTTGTCAGCTGAACAAATCGTGGTGGGACTCCTATTCAGACCCAAGCTTAGCCTCCTTTAGCCATCGGACGAACCTGGCAAGTCAGGCGTGTGGAGGATCTAGCGGAAGAATTTTTGAGGTCGAGACCTGGACTCATGAAATGACCGCGTGTGCTCGAGCCGGAGCTCGCTGTTGAGCTTTCTGGCAGTATGTTGTGAGGGACGCTGGCGTGTAGTCGCCAGGGTTGCGCAGCTGTAGTCCTCGTCTACTTCGAGAAGGTTGTCCAGGTTTGCTGGAAGCGATTCACACTGTCTGTTCCGCCTTTGGACCTGCTGGGGGTTGTGCTGGCGCTTGCCGTTCCCTGTCTTGTTTCACACTCGCGCTCCTTGAATCCATCATTCAGGGTCCCTACTTCATGGTAGCTGGCCCTGAGGATCTGTTGTCTGAATCCCATTGTGCTTCTTGGCTATTGGCCGTCGGAGCTTGCAGCCGGGCCGATTTTCCGGTCTGTGGTGTGATACACGGGACCGCTTCGCGTAGGCGTCGCTCAGACTCTCTGCTCGCGAAGCTACTCGCCCCAAGTGAATCTCGGAAACCAGAATCGCATGGGGTGAGTGCTCCTGCTAGGTCCGCATAGAGCCTGGTCCTGTGCCGTTGGCGCTGGATGAACCACATGCCCGCTGGCTGTTGAGGCTATTCCTGGTGGGGGTGGCCAGGCGGGAAACGGGCCAGCAACGTGTGACCTGATCGTCCGCGGACTGAGTGTGGTGCCGCTGCGCTTATCCCGGCTTTGCATTCCTATGTAGCACCGACGAAGGACACACTTTGTATGGCTGTCGAAGAATGCCCCCTCGCGGCTCTATGGTCTTCGCTGGATCCTCGGTCGTCTATGTGTTGCTGTGGACGGGCTGGTCGAAAGGTGTTTTTGGTGGAGCGCTGTTGCAGATGGTTGCTGTCATTTTTCCTGTGTGCCGCCGGCATTGGAGCTCTTAACGACGAGCACCCATGGCGCGTTTGTGGGCCGGTTGGCATCGGACCGTTTTCCCTGACGTCACACTGGGCGCGCAGTGCTGGCGATTTGTGTTCTAAGGCATGGCCAGCATTTGTGGCGTGGCATGTTCCTATACTGGTCAAGGCCTATGCTGAGCGACGCTTGAGTGACGGCTTGTCTATTCATCTTCCTGGGTCGCTGATTGCCTGGTATCTTGGCATGGCGGATTCCTGGCTGGGTGGCTGAAAATCCCCGGCGCTCAAGGTGTGACCGTGTATCGCGAGCCACGTACTTTTGGTTCGAGTATATACTCTCTGCGCACATCGAAGTGGGGATGCTCGAATTCGAAACTTGTGCTCCTCGGTATTAGTGGCACCTCCGTGTACGTGTGCTCTAGAGATCGCTCCGCACCCCAATTCCTCACAAGCCCTACCTGGTGCCATCTCGGCAGTGGTTCACGCGGTGCTGGAAGAAGCACTGCTGGCCAGTGGTGGAGGAGGAGATTGATACGAAGATACAAAAAAAAACAGCACCAAAACGGCTAAAATCACTGTTACCATAGAAAAGTCCAACGAATCGAGCCCCAATCACAACTATCGATAAAGGACGATTGACTAAGTGGTCTGAAATTTACATTCGACAAACTCAGGCCACTGATAAGGTGAGCTGTGCTAGAGTGGGTGTCCCAGGTTTACCAATTTCCGATGTGGCCACCGTTTCCAGCCAAACCTGGCCTTTCAGCTGCGCGAACGATCCGTCTGCGCCCGTGATGATCGATACGCGCTCGACAGAAAACCAAGGGGAGACTATGCCGGTTCTCACCTTCCGTGGGAGCCTCCTCAAACCTGCACCACGAAGTGTGGGTGCCTACTTCGGATGAAAAATGTCAGGAGGCTATAATTGCTAATGATCCGTCCATTTCCGGATGGTTCGATTATTGTTCCGATTGAGCTTATTCGACTCCAGTCTATTAATAAACATGGCCGGAGACTGAATGCAGCGGGCTATGGACAGGTTAGCGAAAATCTGGAACGGTTCTATCATTCAGTGGGGCGACAACCAGGGCATCGCCTGTATGGCTTACCCCTGCAAGAGAGAATGGTTCCAAAAAGTGCATCCCTACTCTCGTGACCTTTGTTTTTATAAATCCTTGGGGACCATCCTGCTAAACCCACAAGGTTATTCGATCCGATTGAAACGCGAAACTAGCAGCTTAATCAAAGCTTCGTAGATCACCTTAGTGGTGTTAACCTCTATTCTAGTCCAGGAGACGAGAGAGAGATCAAACCGTTCTTGAGACTCAAACAATAGCTCACGAACATGCATTTTCATCAACTCGGGCACAGAATTGTCACGAATGAGTGATACAATTTTAAACGCGCAAAAGAGATACTATCTTCGACAAATCCTCGAATGTGCGGCAAATTCGGGTAATCTCAAGACAATACTTCGTAGTCATTGCAATCAAAGCCCTGAATCAGGAAATCCCTATGAGCATATTTTCTCACCACACTTTACGAATTGGTCCCTTCGAGATATGTATGCATTATCTGTTCCCGAGCTAAAATCGCACTGCTTTTCTCGGGATGTGCGTCAAAGACAATTGCGCTGGGCCTACATTCAACCGAAATTTCCTCGGAGAGATCCGCCAACGCACCTGCGGCCCTTGCTCCCCCGCAATAGCCGTGAGAGATGTGGACTGACGAACAAAAGCTCATATTCTCAAATGGCCATCGCCGAGGAAGCTGCTGAATTCATCTACGCTTACCGTCTTGGTCGAGAACTCCACGTGATTTGTCAATTTGAGTTATGAGTATGCTCCGTCTCGACAAGCTGGGTATGGCCAATACGCAAGGCGCCTTTTCAACCAAGTCAGGAAACATCCCGCACGGGTTCCACTCCACACCTACTAGTGTATTACAGCTGTCGTTATCCGCAACAGACGCAGTACGCGCTTATTCCTGTGTGGCTGTGATCTTCGAGCCGAAACCCTCATGTGTGTGATCTCCATACCGGCCGTCAAGGACCGCTATTACTCGGTGATGCTTACTGACAGCCACACCTACAACTACGCCGCTCACTTGGTCTGGGCAGCCGTGCCACCGGCAATTCTCGGCTAAGCCGGAAAGGTGACATGATCGTCATTTCGTCTCCAGGCTGCCGGAAGGCGAAAGAAGCCTGTGCAGGCCATGGATAAGGTATTTCAGTTCGCTGACCCATTCAGCCTGGCAGTACTTCACGAACCCAGACCCAAACTACGACCTCTCAATCCGAAGCGGTAATATGCACTCAATGTGGAGAAGATCCAGTCCCAGTACAAGGCTGAGCCACTCTGCTTTTATCGGTGAGCCTCGGCCACCCAGCCGAAACGCCAATAAGCATTCAATTTTCTGAACCTGCTTACGACCGCCTCGGTAATACAAACCAAGACAACTTCTGGGTTCTCCATTTACAGTCCTGAACGCTGCTCACGTGTGAAATACATTCCGGGAAGCTGAGAGACAAGATTTTAGGTGCATCCGCTCGCCCGCAAAGCTCTGGCCCAGTGCAGGTATCGGGCCTGGCAAAGCCTTCGACATCAAGGCGCTGTCACCGGGAAACGGCCAGGCTAGGCCATGACGAGGCCGATGAAGGCGAGGTGGGAGGAGAGGGTCTCCAACCCGTATTTGGACTCCGGCATTGACGAGGCCACATGGTTTGCAACTCGGCTCCGTTTGCCTGGGGGAACCCGAGCGCACTACGACGGGGAACGGGTTCATGCGGTGCTGCCAGACCGCCAAGGCGGGCATCACGGGAACGATGCGCCGAGCCGTGTATCCTTGGGCGGCGGTGGAATGTCAACGGAAAGATTCCTAGATACCAGCCAGCAACAGATTACACGCTCACTTCGCCCCATGAGCAACTTGCCGCCAGTGAATGCGTTCTGGTCGAGTGGGACCATGTACGACGGCAAGTCAACAGTTGGATTGATCAAAATCCGGATTTCCAACCGCTACTTAATCAACACGGTCATGGTATCCTCAGATTTAAAGAAAACGTTTGACGGCTCCGTACGATCTACATCCAGGAAGGATTCAGCCGGGAAAGCCAGGGAAAGCGCAATTGGCTGCCGGCACCGGATGACACGGCGCTATCTGGTCAATTTGCGTCTGTACTGGCCAAAGGCCTTGCCACCAATGCGCTGTCTGTTCTGCCGGTTGCAAGGGCAGCCTGAAGCACCGGGCAATTGTGAAAGCCAACTGAGCAAACGATGGTCGTAGTGATAAAAAAACAGCAGATGGATTATGAGACCAGATAAGGGATTAGTGTAAAGCGCCAAACCCAGATTTATCCGTTAGAGCAGAACAGTGATTTGTATCGGACGGTTTCATGAATATGCCTTACGCGAGCTCGCTCATGCGCCGTTGTCACACAGTGCCGGCCGCCCGAGTCAGCATAAGTTCTGGAGCTGGAATCAATTCGATCCCGGATCGGTCGAAAACTCCGAGTTGGTGAATTGAAGTTCTTTGACGGCGTTCCCACCAACGCCACCATCGAACAAGCTCAGTATGAACAACCTCGACCGCATGCTGCGGGCTGCAGCGTCTACTTGGACAACGTCGGCGGGTGGTGTATCGATCCAGAGCGTCTCGACGGGTCGCAAAAGCGGAGTAGCTGACCAACACGAACAAGATCGCTCTGGTTCCGAGAAGCTGATGGATTCTAAGACACTTGGTCGTACGGCGAACACCTCGACGCTTTATGCCTAATGCGGGCACTGATCTGGCAAGGATGGTCGACGAGTTATCGTAAATTCACCGGGCATTGCTCGGCTTTTCTCAACGATTGCAGGGCAGCGCTTTGTTGGCGAACGATGGGCGGTGGACCGGCCGGACAAGGGCATGGGTAGGAAAAAATATCTGGTGCGTCCCCCGGCTACACCGGCAAGATCGCCTGCCGGCAATACTTTCTGCTGAAACCCACCAGACCGAACAGAAACTTCCTGTTTCTGCGCGGCTCGGATTCCAAGGGGCTGGAGCCGCAGCCGATGGAGAACATTCACTTCGGGCTGAAGATTCTTACCCATTGAAGGATTGCGCTGAGCCGGCACCAAACTGACGTTCGTCAATGATGTTGACCAAGGCCTTCAACCACAGTTCTTTACCAAACGAACTGCAGTCACTTTTCAAATCCTCAACGATATGATTCAGCGCGAGCCGATTGGGCGATCCAGCCCGGAGGTACGCGGTTGCTATCGCCTTCAATCGCATTGTCAAAGCAAGCCTGTCCGCGCCCGATGTGCGGCAGGCGATTGGTAGATAGCTGATAAATGCCTTGCTTCATCGGAGGCTCGGCTCACGCTCACGGAAACAGTGCCACAGGGCGCAGGCTCCATTCACTTATTCTGAGCCGAAACTCGAGGCAAATCGGCGGTGCCTTACATCCTTAGTCCCTGGGACCAGAGAGCAGAAACTTGGGACTACTGCATATCGCAAACAAAAAAACACATCATCTGTGTCTTTTACTGCGGGAGGCGACTGAAAACGCTCGGCCTCTTGTCTGCGGCGAGCGTTTGTAAATTCGTGTGTTTCATACGGCGCAAGAGACGAGCGAGTAACGCCGGCTATGCGCAACTTCCCGTGTTGCGAAGCCGGGATCCTCGCACTACGCCATTCGCCACTAACTGTGATTGTCGCGGAACAAGAAATCCCGTAACCCGGATCCTACTAACTTCGTTGGGCCACCCGTACCCTACAGAGACTGCACGTCTTGTGCCGAGCCGCCTAACGTGCCGGTGAATGACTTCCCATGCAAGATCCGCTGCCTTGTATGACACACAGGTACACGCTCGATGTTGCAGACCAGCCAACCTTTCCCAAACCCGTCGGAAGCCAGGACGAGGATCATGCAAGGAAAAATGCAAGACGGCTCATTGCTTTCACACTCAAATATTTCGGTGCCAAAGACCGCCTGTAGGCAAGAGGGCAAACTGGCTAGCGACGCTGCGGGTTAAAAGCTGGTTCACCGATCCTGCGAATGTACGGCCGCTTGAGCCATGGATAACAAGACCTGGCGCCCAAGCGGATCGAGTTTGCTGAAGGTAAGACTCATCGCTATACAAACGATCTGCAACGAGGAGTCTTCAAAAATGAACAAGTTTCTTTTCCACCGCCGCAATTCGCACTCACAGCGCACTGGCCCATCCCTTCGTTGGAGCCAATGCCAAAGATTAAGAGCTGCAGTTGACCGTCGCATCGTAGTCACGTTTGATAACTTTCAAACGAAGCAAAAAGCGACCTCGAGTTTGCAGGCATTTTGAAAAATTTGTCCGGCGGCATTCAACCAGCATGCATCACACGCACGCCGACACCCAATCGACAAGAGAACGTGATCGGCATGAATCGCGACACCCTTACAGCCTTGGGCTTATCAACATCTCCGAGGGTGCGGACTATCACGCTTGCCATGATGCCGGGCAAAACGGCTACATGTCGTTGGATGATCATCAACAACAAATGGCTTACGTTGAAAACAATGTCTACTACGGTGGCGCTCGTACAAGTTGACAATAGCTTAGTTTGATACACCAAATCGTTGGCGTGAATTTATTCGCACTTTAGCAACTCCACGAAACAAAAGCTGATCTCGCCGTAGCAACACCAAGCTACAAGACCAAATCAAGATCAATGCCAGTTCCAATCAAGTGTATTTGTCTTGCCCAATTACGACATGAATCAGTTATGAGGGCAACGCTCGAACCGATCTCGAACCTGGCAAGCTTGAAAAACGCTTACCACCCGCAATCTTCGGCTCCAAGCCGATTTGATCCGGTTCACTTCTTGATGGCAGCGCTTCTGCCTGGGCGGACTACCAGACAAAGGACGCGCAAATACTACAATATAAGCCCAATTCTACCATTAAGGCAAGTACGAACTGACGGTCAAGGATTACCGGTGAAGGGTTTTTGGTCGATGTGTATACAACGCGAGGGCTATTTCCAGAAAAAATAACCTGAATGCCTACAGCCTCAACAACCTGATTAGCAATGCCGAAACAGCGATGGCTCCTACACGGGCGTTTTGGTGGCTGCACGCCAGCACCGAAAACTGCCTGCCGATCATGGACGGCTGGAACTACAGCGTACGTATGTACAGCCAAGCCCAGGCCATCATCGATGGCACAGTCGGACATTCCCCAGCCCGCCAAACCACCACGCATCGACTGATTCACGCTGAATTAGAAGCCTCATCCCTTCAATTGGCTTGTAAGTACAAACCAGTATCGGCCCTACATGTACATCCGGCAGTTGGGGTAATCGATTCACGGATGACGCCCAAGGCGTGATTTGAAGGCTCAAACCGCGTTGCATTCACAGCCGCAAGGCCGAGGTGGCAGGGCTCGCCGGTTGGGGTGGCCGTTGGCACAGGCATCGCTGCAGGAAGGGGGATCCCTTCTGCCTTTCACCGAGCGAATGGCACTTTCGGGCAAGCGCATTCGATCTTGACCCGGGGCTTTGCAGCGGTCGTTGGTCTGGCCTTCTCTCTGCAGCGGCGAGGCAAAAACCCCATCATTCTGGGGCTTTTTACTTCGTTTTCTTGGGCCTCTCAGCGAGGCGGGAGTGGGTCTGTTTAGGGGGCGCCTCCATGGGGCCTCCAGGTGCAGATCGTCTGATATCAAACGGGATCTGCGAGTGGTCCATCACCAGCCGCTGCTGCAGGCCAGTCGCGGCGTCCGTTGCTTTGCCGTTGCGTGGTGGTGGAGCCCCTGCTCTGGCAGCAGGACGTTGCTCAGCGCGCCAGTGGGCCTTCTGCGCGAGGCCTGAGGAGCTCCGCCTGGCTTTGGCCGCGTTGGCCAGCCGCTGGTGGTGCGGATCGGTTCGGGGTGAAGGCTGGAGCGGGCCCGCCGTCAGTCGGTTGTGGCGGGGCTGTTGTGAGCAATTGAGGAAACCCGGCAACAGCGGACTCTACGCCGCGCGAACCGGCAGGTGGCCCGGTGCTGGCCGCAAATCGCAAGGCATCGCGGAGCGGACCCCGCCGATGCTTTTGAGTGTGATTCCAAGAGGTCTAACGCTCATGCTGCAACGGTTGCATGGCGATCGTCCCGCATAGGGCCAAGCTCGCAGGCTTGTGCCTGAATCACTCAGTCTGTGCCCGTATGCCCTTGCAAGTCCGCTGTGATGGGCGTTGAGCCCGGCGCCCTCCCACCCGCAGGCGGAACTCTCTGCCTGAGCTGCTCTGGCCGCCTGCCCGGGCCGGCAGTGAGCTGGCAGAGACAGCGAAGAAGGCACTAATGGCCCTCTGCAGAGCTTTTTAGCTCTGTGTTGCGTACAGTGGATGATCGGCTCACGGCTAACCAACAGTTGGAGCTACATCAGCCGCAAAGACGGCCTTCGCTCCGACTAGTGGCCGCGACCTGTTTGCCCGCCAACCCTCACCTGGGGGCGTACCTTGTGCCGTGATTCGCTGGTTAGAGATAGTTGCAAGGAGACGCCGGAGGAGCGCAGCGAAGTGAAGCTCTGCCGCCTTCATCCAACCCGTGCCACCTGGCCCCTGGCGCTGACGCGGCTTTGAGGAAGCTGAAGTAATAGCACATGCGATTGACCCACTTAACATTCACGTAAAGCTAATGAAAGCCAAGTACCGGATCTCTGCGAGATGCTAAGGAGCTCATTCCTCTGGCTTCACCCGCCAGGCCTGCGCGAGGCAGCGACCACGAGCGGTTTAGCGCCTGGGCCGAAGGACGCACCGGCCTGCCGTTTTGTTGGAATAGATGCCCATGCGCATGCCTTCCACTGCATCCTCCATTCTCGAGGTCTGGTATTCAAGCTTGCGCATGCGGGCGATGTTTTGTGATCGGTGGCCAGCTACCAGCTGTGGCTGCCCTGGCGGCGAGGACGGCCTTGGCATCTTGGCCACGCACTGTGTTCGTCGACTGACGGAACCCCGGCATCCACTGGAGCCCAGTGCCAGAGCAGTCGGGCAACACACGGGCATCAACACGATTCCGCCTCTACAACCCCAATCATAAAACAGGGGCCAGGATCACGAATGCCCGCGGTCATTTACTTATATAATTCTCGGTGCCATGGCTACCTGGAAAGCGCTCTGACACGTCTTAAACCGGA
>Ga0163217_1085541_pt1 | contig 13651 bp, 20 predicted proteins | sample SynspAceP_FD_185933 | JGI IMG/M metagenome (GOLD analysis project Ga0163217, IMG submission 185933) | Saline lake microbial communities from Ace Lake in Antarctica - Synechococcus sp. Ace-P (PacBio error correction) | ecosystem: Environmental > Aquatic > Non-marine Saline and Alkaline > Saline ... | reverse complement strand
CGGCAAAAAGGAAATTTCCACGCCAGTCCCACGCACGCTGACGTCGCGGCCAAAGGCGGACCCACCAATTTCGCCGTCGGACTCACCTCAAGTGTGATTCCAAAGCGAGTCAGATTCGCGATTGGCGAATCAGGCCGACAAATTCGGACTGGTCGGTTGATTCACACGAAAATCATCGGCGGATGCGGGCGCAGCTGGGCAGCCAAGGGCAAGGATCAAAGCAAAGGCGCGCAGGATGACTTACTCCGGCTTACGTCTTGAGGAAGGGATGGCGGCACAGCATAGCAGATTAACCTGCGAAATGGGTTATAGGACCGAGAACGTTCAAGCATGTTCGTATTGGCCGGCGTGCGGGTTTTGTCCCCATTGGGGGCTTTCAGGCGCACCGCGCGCGAAAATCGCACGGTCGGTCGCGATGTGGCGCAGCACGATTCCGCTCGCCAGGCCGCGGCAAAAATCACATCATGTTCGCCCACGACATCGCCGCCGCGGAATTGGGAAAACCCGATCGCACCCTGTTTTTAGGGCCGGTGATGGCCGTCGCGCCCACGGCTCGCGGGCTTTGCTTCAAGGGATCACGCCGCCGGGCCTTCGGGCGGGCGGCCTCGCCCAGCATCAGCGGCAGTGCCCCGATGGCGCGTCGACCTTGTGGCGATGAGCGGGCCTCGACGATTTCGATGTCGAAAAAATCGATTATCCAGCGCGGCAGCTACTTTACGCCGTTTCAGTTGCACCAAGCAGGTTAACGCCAATGCTCCATGTTTCGGCGATGATAGTTGATTTACCGCCGCACCGCCCAGATCAAGTGCGGCCCGTTTCGTCGGGGGGAAAACGCCGGTGGTGCCGATCACATGGACCGCGCTTGCGCGCCCGCCTCGGAGGGCCAAGTTCGATGCTGGGCTTGGGCGCCCAAGTAAAGTCGATTACCGCAGTTCCGCATCCTTCAGGCGTCGCCATCGAGCTTGCTGGACCATAATGCCTCACGTGCCAAGCCCCACCCCATGGCCAGGTCCCGCACATCCTGCCCACCAGTCGTGTCCCGGCCCGCTCCAACGCTCCCGCAGTCGAAAGCCGGGAGTGGCGCGACCAGGCCGCCAGCAGCATCTGCCCCATGCGCCCAGACGCGCCCGCGATCACGATGGCCGTCTGCGTCGCTTCCTTGCGTCATTCTTGCATCCTCCCCTGCGACCCTTGGACACTGGCCTTACCCAAAGCCGCGCCTTTGCAAAGCTTTGGTTGCGGGCGCGCTGCGATGCCATTATCTTGGCAGGTATGCCACAAAAAATCGCTTCTTCCCCAGCCTCCGGCCCACTCAGCGGCAGCTTTCGGTCGGCGGAACTGATTTTCGGTCGCCGCCTTTCCGAGTGCTGGCGCGCGGCGACGTGCACGACCCAGACCTGAATACATGTCGGATCACCGCTTGGGTGAGGTCCCGCACCTCGACCACCTCAAGGGTTGCGACGGGCCTATGTCATGCAAAACGCTGGGCGGGCAGAACCGTGGAAGGAGCGCTTGAGGGCGCTGCGCCGCAACAAGCACGAATTGCGCGCCTTGTCGCCCAAGGTGCTTGACCTCCCCCCCCATGGAAATACTCGCCCGATCCTAAGGTTTCAGGCCGGATGAGACGTTCGATCAGATGGACGACACCGCGCCGCCTGTTCGCCGATGAACGCCGTGCGCCCGCGATGTCGAGGGCGACCCCGAGTCCCGGCGGAAGAATAGTCTTCCGTGGCGGGGGCGGTTTGCCCTATGCCGGGGGATCGCGGACACTCGTCGCGGGGTGTCTGGTTTCGGCTGGCGGGCTCGGGGATGCAGCCCAACTGGCAACAGCGCACGCCACAACAGCCACCCCTACAAACGATTTGCACGGCGACCACCGCGCACGGATGGATCTGCGCCTCTTTCTGAAACGATGCGGAGGGGAAGGCCCTGGGGCACCTTTATCGGCTTGCCGCCAGCGCTCGACGGCAAAGGCGGAAATGCCTTGCCTTCGGGATTGAAACGCGGTGCTATTTGTATCACCCGACCGCGCGCCAGTCGGCCTTATATCGAAGACGGCACACAAGCGATGCGGCTGATTCACATCGGCCGGGCCGGGCAATTTCGGGCCTGCTGCCGAATGGGAGTGTTTCTGTATGTCCGACACAAGCTTTGCGGTGATCGGAGACCCGCCGTTTTTTCCGCCGATGCCACGCCGCCTTGCCGCTTTACGCCATCGCAATCCGGCCCGATTGCTGGTGATCGACGGCGAATTTGCACCCGCGTATTTCTGGTCGATGCCACCTCACGCCTAATACGCAACGGCGTGGGTGTCAGCGCCGATGGGCAGCGCGCCTATCTCGTGATTTCGACGCGGCCCGTCACCTTTCACGAATCGCGCGGGCATCTTTCGCGATGGGCTTGGGGGCTGCGCGACGCGCTTTACTTCGATGGTCGCATCTCGCGGCTGTATGCGCCCGCGATTAGGGCGCACGGGCGCCGGGCTGCCGTGGCCAACGATGATCGGGCGTCGTGACGCGCGCGCGAATTTGACGCCCGCACGCGGTTTGGATAGCAACCACGCGACATGATGAAACAAGGAAGATGATGATGGGACGCAGGCGCAAGGGCGGCGACGTTGGACGGGTTGGCTGGTGGTGGACAAGGCCCGCAGCCTGGACCTCGACCGCGGTGGTCAACAAGGTGCGCTGGGCGCTGGATGCGCGGCAAGGCAGGCCCATGCGGGCACGCTTGATCCGGCCGGCGACCGGCGGTTCTGGCGGTGGCGCTGGCGAAGCCCACGAAAAACCGTGCCCTACGGATCACCGATGCGCGAAATGCTATCGCTTTACCGTGCGCCTGGGGCGCACCAACACCGATTGATGCCGAGGGCGAGGTGATTCGCAAAACTCTTGCCACCCGGCCCCGACCGAGGCCCGCCCATCGAGGGCCGCCCTGGGTGCCTTTCGCGCGAGGATCATGCAGGTTTTCCGCCAACAAGTTCTCCGCCGTGAAAGATCGACGGAGAGCGCGGCCTATGCCCGTGCCGCGCGGGCGAGGAGAGCGACATCGCCGCGCGCCCTCTTTGGGTATCGAAAGCCTGACGATGCTGGCGAGGCCCGACGCCGACACGGTCGAGATGGAGATGCGTCTGCGGCAAGGGGGTTATTGTTCGCCCATCACACGCGATCCTGGGCAGGCGCTGGGTGCCTTGCCATGTCGTACGTGCTGCGGCGCACCATGGTCGGGGCCGATTGAATGGCTGCAGATGGCGTGACGCTGCCGAGATCGAGGCCGGCCGCAGGCACCGCCCGCAAGCCCTCGATGCTCGCGTCCTGCCACTTGAGGTTGCGCTGGCCGACCTGCCCGAACTGCGCGCCACCGCCCGAAGGAGCGGTGGCGCCTGCGCAACGGCAACCCCGGCATGGTCATCGCATCGAACGTGGATTACGGGGACGAGGGCCTGGGCGAGTTATGACGCCGCGCCCTTGCCGGGGGCAGTTACCGCGGCGGGCGAATTGCACCCAGTGCGCGTTTTCAACGAATGACGACGCGCCCACCACCAGGAGAGGCGATGCCGCCAGTTCCGGCGCCTATTCCCCCTCGACCGCATCGCTATGTGCTGGACGCGTGATTGGCGGGCGGGGCGGGGGGCCGCGTGACTTTTTCGTCATGCTTAACCCCTCGACCGGACCGATGGCGGCAGAACGACCCACGGTGGAGCGTTTGCGAACGGCGCGCGCCGGGCGCTGGCGGTTTGGCGCGTTCCGAGTTTGCCAACATCTTTTGCCTTTCGCGCAACCGATCGCGCTATGCGCGGCCGAAACCAGACCCGGACAGGCCCGGCAATTACGGCAGCTATTACGAAAGCGCAGGTTTGGGCCGATAGCATCATCGCGCCTGGTGGCACCCACGCGCGCATCAGGGGCGCGGCGCGGCGGTTGCTCACGGCTTTTGCGGCCAGTCGGACAAGCCGTTGTTTTCACCTGGAGCCTGACCAAAGGACGGCACGCCCGCGCCATCCGCTTTAGTATCGCCTTACACGCAGGCACCGACGCCTTGGGCTTTGATTACCAACTCCTGAAGCCCGCCTACTTGCGGCCTTCGGGATCAGGGCCAGAACCGGCGATTCCACCACCAGTCAATTGTCATCGGGGCAGAATTCCGCTGCCCCCTGAACCAACCGCAAGCCGGCGCTGCAATCCAAGCAAGACCATCACTGTGTGGCCTCTTGCCCCGGCACCGAGGCCAGTGTGATCACCGGATCGGGGATGTGATAGCGGGATCGTAAACGATCACCAGGCCTGTCTTCTGCCTGATCAAATCCTGCACAAAAACGCACACCATTGCCGACCCAATCACCAGAACGAACGTATCGGCCCCAGTGCCGCATGAAGAATGTCGAATTGGCCTAGCGACAAGCACATCATCGGCCCGCTCCCCCGTTCACAGCGCGATACGCCGGGTTTGCCGCCCCCGTCAGCCGTCATCCGTCACCCCCGCCGCCGGAACGCGTGCCGATGCCCTGCCGCGCTGCAGCACCATCGTCGCCAAATCCGCCGTCAAGCAGGGCCACACCGTTCCACGCAACCAGCGTATCTGCCGCCACCGCCTGCAGCGTGTCGTCGCCCGCCGCCGCCAGTCAGCAAGGATCGTCACCTTCGGCACCGCGAACAGCGTTGCCCACCGCTTCGGCAACCAGCACGTCGGTTGCCACCGCCGCCATTCCAGCGTATCGACTCCCCGCGGCCGCCCGTCACGTGCGTCGCCAAGGCCGCCTTTGCAGGTGGCTGTTGCCACGCCCGACGATCAGCACAATCGTTCACCCGCGGCCGCCGCTCAGGGATTCACCATTCCGCGGCTCGACAAGCGTTTCGCCCCGACCGCCCACCATTTCGGGCGGCGACGCCTCGCCGTCTTCGGCCATCTCGTCTGGCGGAGCGGTCGGCGCTTCGTGGCCGTCGGAATAAGTGATGATCGACGATCGCCCAATTCGGGGTCGCGCCAGGGATCATCGAAGATGATCCCACAGTGACGTATCTTCGCCCTTTATCTGCCCAGGGGGCGCCCGCGTCACTGCTTTCGCGGCGCGTCCGAATGCGGGTATGATCGAAGGATCCGACCACATCGGGGTCACGCCAGGGGTCCTCGAAAAGGTGATCCCAGAACGATAGGCTCTTGCCGATTGGCCTCGTCTTTTCTTCGGCTATGAGCCCGCTTTCACCGTCGCCGCGCCCCAGACATCGGCGCGTCGGCTTCGGGTGTCATCCTAAGGGATCGGTTCCGGGCATCATCCTCGGACGCTGGGTCCAGCGGCCACCAATCCCCCGCCAGCACCCCGGCAATCAAAAGGCCGAAACATCCCGCAAATACCATGATTCCCACCCCCGTCACCACACCCAAAACGGGCAGCCCCCACCACCGTATCCAAGGCGCGGCACCCTTGCCCACCGCCCAAGACCTCGTCTGATCTACACGCGAGTCGTTATCAGCCCACTTCGACGCAGGGGACCAAGCCACCGGGAAAATGCAGTTCTGGTTAATTAACTGGCCTGGCGATAAGCCCTTGCCACCCCCACCCAATTTTCCCCTATCTGCAACGCAACCGCCCAAAGGCTATTGGGCGGGGGACAAGGGCCCTGGCTGGACGACAATCCCGGCTATGCGCCCATCCCATTCCACCGAAGGGAGAGGACCGATGTCGATCACGCCGATGAAAGAACCAGATCATTCAGGGGAATTCGCCCTCAAAGAAGGCGACACCGGTTCGCCCGAGTGCAGGTTGCCATCCTGACCAAGCGTATCACCACGCTGACGAGCATTTCAAGACCCACAGAAAGACCAACCACTCGCGCCGTGGTCTCTTTGATTGATTGGTTGCCAGCGCCGCAAGCTGCCTCGATTATTACCCGCACCAGCAAGACGAGATCGGTTACAAGGCCCTGATTCACGCGCCTCGGGCATCCGCCGCTAAGGCCGGACCCCGCCGTTTGGCCAACGCCCGCTCCTTTGAGCTGGGCGTTTTGCTTTGTGGGAGTTCATTCAGGCAAATACGCACATTGGCCGATTGGCGAGTGCGGTGGTTCAGATCAGTCATAAGTCTGAGCCATAGGCCCCGGTTCAGGGGCGCTAAAAAGCCTTGCGGAACATCACCCAAGGCGTCGACAAATCCCTGTTCGGGGTGGCGAAAGGCACCGGGCCAGGCGCGCAAAGGCGTCTCGGAACCCCGCTGCGTGCCACAGGGCGATGTGCGCGCGTGTTGGTGGGGCCACGACAAAGTTTGAACGGCATGGCGGAGAACCCTACGCGCGGCGCGGTTGCAAAGCGCATGAATCCAGCATCGCCGCGCCACGCGCCGGCCACGCGCGGCAGGCGCGGTTCACGAACCCGCAGTTGCACACCATGGGCACCACCACCGCGCTGAGTTGCGGGCAGATGTAATAGGTGCCAAGGGTTGGCCCCGCCCTCTTCGGCCATGAAAAACCCGGTGGCTTGCCGCCCGAGCCAATAGTCAGCTGCAGGCCTCGCGTGTAATAACCGCCTCGATCGCATTAGGTGTCGCCCGCGTCGGAACGCGGCCTCCAGGCATCGCCCACAGGGCGGCCATCGGGCGTGGTGTGACCGGCGAATGGGAAAGTGCTGTCATCGCCGCCCGATCTGCGCCTTAGTACACCACACCGACCGGATGCTTTCGCCGAATGCACTTCATGCGGAAACCTTCGTGATGTCTTCGAGCTTCAGGCAAATGGGTAATCATCGGTCGATCTCGGATCTTTCCGTCCATAATACCAATCCACGATCTTCGGCACGTTCCGTAACGACGGCGCGCCGCCGCCAAAGGGCCGTGCTTTCCAGACCGGCCGGTCACCAACTGGAAGGGCCGCGTTTTCGATCACGGCACCCGCGGGGGCGACGCCGATTTGATGATCGACTGGCCCAGCCGCGATGCCGTGCATTCCAGCGCCGAGCGCGCATCAACCTGCACGTTTCCGGTGCAGTCGGAACGAATAATCCGCCCCGCCGATCTTTTGTCGAAGGGCCGGGGGGGGCGTTTTCGTCAGGTTCACAAATAGGGCACGAGGTCTTCGCCGATTCCTTGGGGTTGACGAAAATGACGTCGATTCCCGAACCGCTCACCCCAGGCCCTTCTTGTCATTGTTCACATCGACGCCCGAATGACATGTCGGCCCCTGCCAGCCGCAGGCCCTGAATTACAGTTTGAGCCCGATGCGCCGAGGCCGAACACCACCGCCTTTGGCCCCCAATTTCTACCTGTGGCGGTATTGATCACCGCACCCACGCCCGTTGGTCACGCCGCAGACCGATATAGCAGTCTTTGTCGAAAGGCGCATCCTCGCGGCGCACCTTCGCCACCGCGATTTCGGGCAGGACGGTAAAGTTCGGAAAACCGTCGAGCAGCCCCATGTAATGCGGTCGGATGCCATCGAGCTGTCGAGAACCGCGAGGTTCCGTCCGCATTAGCCCTTGTCCCTGCGTCGTGCGGATTGATGTGCAAAGATTGTTTGCGCTTCAGCAGCTTGGGCAGGTGCGGCATTCGGGGTGTAAAGCGGGATGACGTGATCGCCCCGCTTCACGCTGGCACGCCTTCTCCCACCTCGACCAACGACGCCCGCGCCCTCGTGCCCCAGAATGGCAAGGAAAATCCCCTCGGGGTCCGGCGCCTGAGAGGGTGAAATCATCAGTGTGGCAAGGGCCGCCCCCCCCCCCCCCCCCCCCCCCCCCCCCACATTGCCTTTATTTCACCAGCACTCGCCCGCGCGGCGGGACCTTCGAGGTTCACATCCATGATTTCAAGGGGTTTTTCCGGCCTGAACGGCAACGGCGCACGGGTACGGCATGGCGGCTCCTCCTGTTTTCGAATTCTTCATTCAGATTGTGCCAAAGCGCGGTGGTTATGCAACCTCCACAAGCGTCGATGTGGGCGGGGTGCGCGGCCTTGCCCTCGGCCCGCCGCATCCCCACAATCTGGGGCATGAATTATCGCGGCCCATCATCCTCGATCCTGACCTTGCCAGCGCCGGGCAGGCGACCAGCTTTGACCAATACCAACGATTCCGGCGCCGCGCGCCGCTCGGTTTTCCGCACCTGTCAGGATTCCTTGCAAGGAGGTGGCGGGATTTCGACTACCTGATCGGGCGGGCCTGTGGCCGGACGCCGAAACGTTGGACTTGCGTTACAAGGCGCCAAGCGCGTACGCGTGATTCGCCCGGTCAGGCCGTCACGAGGGATTTATTTGCCCCAGCGCCTGAACATTTCGAGACCGACGACAACGCATCGTGCGCCGGTCTTGCGGCTGCGGCTTGACGCCTTGCAAGGGGCCGTGAAGCGGGACGATAGTGTTGAAAAATGCCGAGCACAAACCGCTGACCCTTTGACGACGCGGCCTATAAGAGGCGTCTTTAGGTCACATGGCGGGTCAAAGGTGCGGGCGCCCACATTTTCGGTGGGCGCCCCGCAGGTTAGCACGATGCGGGAGCAGACTGGGGTTGGGCTAAGAACCACTCCAAGCAACCGCGTCTTCAACAAGAATCAAACTGCCCCTTCTGGAAAGCGGGCCAAACCAGATCTGCCCCAAGGTCTTTCACGGGCCTTTTCGGGCAAATACGGCAGCGCTTGATTTCATCGGGCAGGGCGGGCCAGACTGTGTCATGACGGCATTTCAGGCTCCCCAGTTCGCCCAAGCCCCCGCCGAGGCAGGTCGCCTTTGACCGGCGCGGAGCTTCGGGGTGGATCCTTGCGGGCTTTTACGGGCGCATTGGTCGCCGCCGGAGAATGCGCAGATTACGGCATTTCCTGCCTCCGTTGAGGTGGCGCTTTTCGGTGTTTCGGGCGTACGCGGAAACATCCCGCTTTACCGCATCGAAAAGCGCCCGCGCCTGCGACAGAAACAAGGGGCCAATACGCCGTCATCGGACCAGGACGGGGCAGGTTCTCAAGCGAGGGCAAGACCTCGACATCGTGCTGCGCGTTTTTGGAACGCAAAGCTGATCCGCGTCATCGACGCAAACTGACCCCCACGGGGATCCACGGCCCAGAATCTTCCACACACCTGTTACCGGTGGGCAACGCGCGGTCGCCCTGCCCGAAAAACCTCGCACCGCATGAACACGATGCTTCGGGTCAGGCGCACGACATGGCTGCGCGCGATCAGGAAATCACCCAGCCCGCCCGCGGCAAAGAAAATTGCACATCCAATCTGGGACGTACGCAACCGGCCCGCCCTCCGTCGCGTTGCGGGGCACCATTGCCCATGGCGTGATTCCGCGAGCGCGGCGATTAAGCCGCCGTGCACCCCACCGTTTATGGTTGCGATGGGCGTTTCATCGGTCGCGATTGCGTAAAGCTGATGCGCGCCTCGGGTTTCGGCCACATTCGGCCGATGTGAAGGATTGGAAACCCTCATGTCGTTAAAGCATCCAGGCCTGTGCTGGCAGGGTCGGGCGCGGGGCATCTTGCATGTCGGAAGCTCCGTCTGGCATGTTACGCTTGCCTGGACGGTTGTGCCCTGCGCGGCCCGGCGGGGCGCAACCGCGTACCTGAGATCAGCCTTGCGCCAGAATATCTGACCAATCGCATCGCCCGGCATTGCCACGCAGGCCTCAACACGCGGGGCCCAAACAACCAGTCGCCCCCCCCGCATAGACCTGCGCGCATCGTCGCGCAGAAAGGGCTGGCCAGCCGCCGCGCGACCCGTGCGAACGGCCACCGATTGCGCCACGTGTGCAGCGCTTGCCCCGGATTCGACGCCCAAGCGCGCAGCCAACAGCGGCAGCATCAGGGAGGCGATTCTTGGGCGCCCGTTCCAGATGCTCCAAGACTCCAGCCCGTGCTCGCGTGCGCGGGGACCCAGGGCCTGTCGACCTTTCGGGGGACCGGTTTGCTGCTGTCCTGAGGCATCCAGGGCGAGGGGGCATGTTCATCAGAATCGGCCTTGGGAAACGGGCGCGGAGCGTCGGGGCAAAGGCAAGCCATCAGCGTCAGGCAGGGGTCAAAGCGCGCCACGGCGACCGTTTCTGCCATTGGAGCCCCGCAGGCCAAAAAGCGCCACCGCTTTGCGGCGCGGGAGCTGTTGATACAACGCGGTCGAACACCGCCGATGCGCCATTCGGGCAACCCGGACGCGCCAGCGGCCCGCACCATCCGGGGCGATCGCTAACCTGCGCTGCCCTTGCACCTCGATCCCCTTCGGCCAGCGCGCGGGCAAGCCCGCTCATTCCCGGCAAGCGCCGACAAAGCGCGGGTGCTGCCGCCATCAAGCCAGCGCGCGGCCGCCCGCTTGCGTTCCAGCGCATCAAGCACCGCGGCAAAGCCTTTGCGGCGGCGTGCCGTTACATATTGCGCGCCGTGATCGAATTGGCAGCCGCCCGTGCGCCGCGCCGCCAGCCGCCGCCAATGCCCCGTCCCCTTGGTCGAATACCACGCGTCAACACCGCCAGCGTGCCAGGCCGCCTGCGCGCAGGGCCAGCCCCGCGATCCCCGCCCCGATGTATCGCATGCGCTTGTTCCATCGTCCTTCCGTCAATTTCACATCGGCATAGGCCGCGACCAGCGACCCCAGGGCCACCCGCGCACGCAACGCCCGGCCAAAAGGAACATCCCGCCGGATCTTGCGATGCAAGAACAGCAAAGTTCCGCGGGGGAACATGCCAGAATTTCCCGCTTAACGCCGCCCAGCACCATGCCAGCGCGCATTTCCGCACGTCAGGTCGGCGTGCCGAAATCGAACGGCGTTACCTGCCGCAGTGCTCGCAAGCTAGAATCGAAACATATTGCGAGCAAACAGATCCTGATTGCGCCTGCGCAGCGGCTGGCATCGAATAGCCGATGTCGATCATCGCAATTGCGCACTTGCCACCCGATTTGCACGAGTCCGGCCCGCAACAATGCCGATACTGCCCGGCCATCGCGGCATCAAACCCCCCGCGCCGCGCCGAAATCCAGCAAAGACGATCTGTTCGGCTGGCCCGCATCATGCGGTAATTCGCGGAAATTTCGGATCCGGTCTTGCATCAGGCGAAGCGAACATCTCGCGCAGCGTCAGAGTTAATCAGCGCCTGTTGCCCACCGGTCGCGTTCGGCTTGCGGGGCATCGGCCACCGCCTCGATCGGGGTTGCTTTCGATGAAAATCATTGCCAGAACCGACGGCGTGCAGAAATCGGCATGCAGGGCGGCACGCGGAAATTCGGGATCATTCGGCAGATGCGCGCCGAACCGCGCCAGATAATCGGCTTCGCGGGGTATAATCCGCCTCTTCGTGCAACTGACCGGGGCGGGGCCTCGTCCAGAAGGGCGAGAAATCCACATCGCGCGGCACCCATTTACCCGATCCAGGCGCAGCAGGGTGGTCACATTGTCCAGATCACTGTCGATGCGGCGCGGACACGGGGGTTATTGCAGCTTGATTCGCCAAGATCGGCGACCGTCAAGGCGTTCCGCGCGCGATGCAACCTGCCGATTAGAGGCACTGCACAATCGGGGGCGCACATCGAATCGCGAAAAGCGCCCGCCATCAGCCTGCACCCCAGGCGGCATCCAGGCCACGCCCACGCAATTGCTGTTGGGCGGCATCGGTCTGCGCCCATTCGCGGCAATGTCGCCATGATCGCCGTCAGTTTCGGGCGGCAGCATGTCGCCCCGCATCGAGCGGACAGGCATCTGCCCCAACTTCAATCGCCGGCCCCGCGCAGATGCGACAGTTGCGCCGGTTCAGGCGCGCCAGTGGTGGGTTGTCAGCACCAGATCGGCCATGTTAGGGGAAACCGTCCGCGCGGCCAGTTTGCAGCGCCCTTGGCGCGACCACGCCGCCGGCAAGCCCGCCGCCAGCGCACCCAGCCGCGGCCCGATCCGTGCGATGCGCCCCGGTGGGAACGGCACGCCCGCCGCGTGAAAACTCTGTGTCGAAGTCGCTCATCCCCGACCAATCCTGCGGCGCCCGCATCGGCCTTAGCCTCGGAAAGATTGGGGGCATTGGCGCTGCTTGTCGGAGCCGCCTATCGACGCCCCTTGCAAAAACCCATTATCCAAAATGCCAAAATTGCCCCCGTAGGCACCTGGACAATGAAAGGTCCAGACGACATGAGCTTTGTGTGAAAATCAACCGCGATTGCTGAACCCATTCCGGCGCAATGGCGATTGCTGGCCGCCGGAATCCGCGCGCGCCGAGGAAAATCGGCAGCCACAGGTCATCGTTCATTGTCGATGCCAGCGGCGAGACGCTGGCGGAATCAAGATGACGGGCGCGAAGTTCCTTCAGCCGCCGCAGGCGCACTTTGGCAAGGGCCGCAGGCTCCGCCGCGGGTGGCCGCCAACGTCGACATGCCGAAAGCCGTGCGCGTGACGCTGGGCCTTGCGACCCAGGGCGGCACATGACCGGGACTGCCCGGTGGGGCTTACCCATTCGCATCGACGGCCATCTGATAGAGTGGGCATTGGCGTGGGTTTCGGCACGGGCGATTTCAGGATATCGACGTGGCACGCGCGGCCCTGGCCGGCCACGGTGCCGAAATCTGAAGCGGGCATAGGGGCGCGCCATGGACAAAGATTGCATTGATCACGGCGCAAGTCAGGATCGGCAAGGCCGCAAGGGCGCTTGGCCTTTCTGGGGCGGCAGGCTACAAGGTCACGCTTTGCGGCGCGCAATGCGGACAAGCTGCCGCGCCATTGCGCAGACTGGCCCGATTGCAGCCCTTGCCCTGCCCTGCGACGTCGCCGACCCGGGGACAGTTGTGGATGCGCTATCGCCGGCAGATCCGCCGCGCGGGTTTGGCAGGGCTCGACGTGGTCTTCAATAACGCCGGGGCAAAAGGCCTTGCCCGCGACCGAGATTTCACCGTTATTTCTTGGAGGATTGGCCGGCGGCGTGGCTTTCGGTCAAAACCTCGGACGGGCGGCGTTCCTGGTTCGCCACGCGGGGGCCTTTGGCATGATGCGCGCGCAGGAACCCCGCGGCGGCGGGGCGCATCACAACAACGGCTCGATCTCGGCGCATGTGCCGCGGGGTCGGTCGCGTGCCCTATTCGGCCGTCGAAACATTGCGAATCCACCGGGGGCTTGACGAAGACCCCGTCGTGGGACGGGCGGGCGCAGGACCATTTTGCCTGCGGGCCAGATCGATTCGGCAACGCCGCCTCGGACATGACTGAAAGCGATGGGCGCAGAAGGCGTGCCGCAGTCCTGACGGGCAGGCGTGGCGGGGCGGAGCCTGTGATGGATGTCGAACATGTCGCCAACGCGCTGCTGGCACATGGCTGCCCTGCCGCTGGACGCGAACGGTCCCCAGGACCATGGACGATTCATGGCGGACAAAAAATTTTTTTTGCCCTTTTTTATTCGGGCGCGGGATTAGGGCCTTGCCCGACCCCACAGCCTTAAAGGTCCCGCCAGGAAAAAACCTAAACTTCGCGGGGGATTTCCAGGGCGGGATTGCTTTTTGTTTGGAAAAGTTCCATTTTCCCTTGAATTTGGGGGAGGATGGGCATTTTTTCCAATGTTTCAGCAAAAAAACCCCTTTTGGCCAAAGGATTGCGGGGCTTTTTGGGGCGCCGGTTTTCAGCGATAACCAATTGAGGAAGGCGTTTAAGCGGGTCGGGCGGCGCATTACGCTGAAAGCTCTTGCAGCTTACGGGGGCTCGATGGGCCGATCTCTCTCTT
>Ga0163217_1005203_pt1 | contig 13653 bp, 18 predicted proteins | sample SynspAceP_FD_185933 | JGI IMG/M metagenome (GOLD analysis project Ga0163217, IMG submission 185933) | Saline lake microbial communities from Ace Lake in Antarctica - Synechococcus sp. Ace-P (PacBio error correction) | ecosystem: Environmental > Aquatic > Non-marine Saline and Alkaline > Saline ... | reverse complement strand
CCGCCGCCTTCGAGACATTGAATCGAAGGCATCTCTGCGTCAGCTGTGAGTCGTCCCGTCCGGCGCGACGTGATCCGGCCTGCCCATTTTCGTATTCGTTTCGGCAAAGGGCGGCACCAGCACATCGTGCCATTGTCAAACTGCTTGAGCTCACTCGCATGCGAGGGACGCGACAAGCGTGAAACGGCTCCTGATGATGCTCATCTCTCTCCATCGAAGATCTGTCATGGAGCTCGTGCGCGGCTAACGGCGATAGACCAGAGGATTTGCGGCGTCTCCTGCGCTGCGCGCCGTGTTCTTATTACCCGGAGCTTTGTCGGCACATATCGCCACGACATGATCTGCCATGTTCGAAACTCCCTCCGTGAGCGCAGGCCGCAGAAAACTCGTCAATGCGGGGCGCCATCCTAGAGATGTCGACGCCGCGCTGAAACGTGTTTCGGTTCCGTATGGGCCCTTAACCAGATGTCGACCTTGCGGCCTCGATTATCGGGCTGGGGAAGAAGCGGCGCAAGGACAAGCCGAACCTCATTCGTGTTGCGCTCCTGTCGAAAATGCCCTAGCGACATCGCACGCGAGCCAGGAAAGATCGGTGCGGCTTAACTACGATGACCTCATGTGAATAAGAGCTCGCAAAGCTCGTAGTGCCCGTCACCCAAGCTTAGGAGTCTCGACGGACGCGGTAACCATCGTAATTCCCTCTGGCAAGGAGCGAATCACGATTTGCTGGAGGCGGATCGCATCGAGGCGGGCGTATGACGTCGCCTCTACCATCGCATATCGAGTGTTTACAATTCAGCTCAACCTGTAGTCCAGACCGTATTGTACTCTCACGAAATGTGCGAGGCCATCCAGAGTCATTCTACTCTGATAGTAGACAAGAACTAGGACATTCCGAAGCGGCGCCTCCGAGGTAGCTCGAGTCTCCGTGTCACTGCTCTGTAACGGTTATGGCTCGGCACCAGGCTCTCGCACTCATGAGGGGCGGCCCCGCGATTCGCTCTACCTGCGACATGTCTGGTTCTCGTCGCAGGGAGGTGATGCTCGCCACACGACTGACGAATCGTTGCAGTCGCTTGGTGTACGAGGGGGCTACGGACGTGCGGCGGCCAGAGTTTCGCAAGTCCCGCAGGACGCACGCTTGACGGAGCTGTGCTCGCCCTGATGGCGGGAGATCCTTTCGGCAAGCCGAGTATTACGACGTGCAATGCGCAACGTGGCGTACTCATGCGAGTGCCTCAGAGTAAGTATATCCCGCGCGAGTTCAAGCCAAGCGTCCGTTATACAGGTACTTTGCGTCGCACGCGCACCGGGTTTCCCGTAGTGGAGACCAATCCCGCTCTGCTCAGGGCGTTACGACCCGGTAGTCGGCCAACGCTCGGGTGCTTTCTTAGTTTTGTGGTTCTCGGACCAGCACCTTGCACGGTTTTTTATCGGCCGAGTTTGCGAGGCAGGGCCGTCACGCATTTCCGGCGCATCCACTTGTCCGTATTGCGTAAGGGACCTAGCATTGCTTCATGAACTCGGCTTTGTTGACCAGCAGGATCACTGATGGTCGAGAATTGCAAGCCCGAAACTTTTCAACGGCATGTTGGCGAGCTGGACCCACCAATTGTCCGGATGGGATCGCGCTGCCCTCGACTTACATTTGATTCGCGCAGGTTGGGCCATACAAAATCCACGCTACTAGCTGGTAATAACACCATCGCTTGCCGGTCTAGACTCAGTTTTCGTCCGATAGAGTACTAAACGCTTCGTCCGCGCGGACTGAGTAGGATACGGGCGGATGCCGTCTGGCGCTGCGCTCGCAGCTGACTACGCTAGACGCCACTCAGTGAACGTCACGGTCCGAGTACTGGTTACACTCGTCTGCTGTGCGCACAGGTTCTCGAGTAGATCGTTATCAATCGAGAACGATATTGGTTAGTTGATGATCTGTCGCGCCCAACGCCCGCCACATTCAGATAAGCGACAGTCCATCGTCATGACGCGAAGATCTGTAAGCGTGCAAATCAGGTACAGGTTGGAACGACGAACCAGAACGGGCGGTGTAGAAAACTGCACTCAGGCCGGCCTTGCAGATGTGCAGCGATCACCTGCAGAGTATATCGTTGTAGCACTAAGACTACTCAGATAGAGTAATACGGTCAATATATGAGAGACGCTCAGAAGGCAAGCACTTAAGGCTCCGGCAATTTCGCTGGTCCAATAGAACTGACCTCAGCTTCGTCTGCCTCGGCTCATACAACAACTGAGTTTCAAATCGACTACTTCCGAGCGGATAGTCTCTGAAGCTGTTTTGCATTCGCATGTCTTACACTTACGTATGTGCGACTATGCACCGCGCGCAGCGCTGTTCGATCGCCGATTGCACGCACTGGGTCTGGGCAGTGCTTGACGCATTGCGCGTCTTTTGCCCGTCGATCTAGACGCTGATACTAGGATGACGCTGCAGAGCGGGATCGAAAGTCCTGTTAAGAACAGGCACACGACTCAATTAGAGGGACAACGTCGTGACCGCCTTTTTCACCCATGTATTTACGCTAATCGAGACCGGTTCCCGTCGACTCGGGGACTATGCCTCCGGCGATACCGTACAGGACTTAGCGCATCTGTGCAGACGTCATCCGCTCGGTTGATGTGTGGTGGACAACCCGTACGGGTTCGACTATCGCGGACCTTGTTCCGCGTTGCGCTTATTCGGCGGTCCCAACCTGGTAGCGGACGCCGCCGAGAGACTAGGAATTGCCTCGGTTGAATGGTGAGCTCTGAAACTGCTGCGCCACTGCCGAAAAGCTTCACTGAGCCGCGTTAACTTCAGCCGGCATCTACAACCTGACCGGGAGTCCATCCTTCAGAACTCGCTTCGACGGGCGATATTGCTTCGGCCGTGACCATTGACCTTTACAAGAAGCCTGCGTCTTCGCGATGTGCGCAGCATCAAGCACAAATTGGGGTCAAGGCGTCAGTTGTGGTCCATCACTTGTTAATCATCAGCCAGCAATAGGTATCTGCCATCGTTTTCGCTCTAGTACATCAGGGAGAATGCGCCCACTAGTCTTTCGCCTAGCTCTAGCGACGCGGGGCGTTCATCTCGATTGCTTCGAAATAATTAAGCAAGGGACTGTCCGAACGCATGCTAAGTCCATGATGCGGTCACTAGTCCGATTTCCGACACCTCAGGCGGTGCTTGCTGGTCCGCAAAGAGCGCTACAGCACCAGGTCTTGAGGGGCCGTATGGCAATGTTTGCTTGTGATCTCATTGTGCAGGACATGGTCGTCACGCGTTCGTTGCGATGGGCAACTGGCGATGTTCGTCTGACAGCGGAATGTGTGAGTTTGCTTGCAGTATTAGATCCCTCTGGCTGCACATCGAGGTGGATGAATGTTCAGACTCGACAGATACCTTGGCGTGGACTGGGCGTATGACGTTGCGCCGAGCTCAAGATACTCGAACTTTGCTGCACGGATCGAGGCGCCTTTTAGACAGCAAATACGACACCTGTGTAGTTACGTGCGCTGGCATCGTGTTCTCTGCGCTTGAGTCTGCCGAGAGTGGACTAGGACCCTTCTTCTGAGTGTGCTGCGACATGTGCGCAACTTATATACGAGGGCAACTTGCTCGGTTCACAACGCAGCAAGCGCTCATGCTCGACTTAATGCGTCATACAGTCGAGTGCATCAGATTACGCGTCAGCGCCACGCGTCCCGGACAGGGCGGAGCCAAGAGCATGTCGTTCAATACGACGAAAGTAGAATGGCGCTTCAGTTTCGTTATCTGCCACTGTCGGAGCCAAGTCGCCGCCACATTCTGATATTCGCGTTAATAAAGTACTCTCCAGTTAGCACTTGTGTAGGGTCAGCCGCGTACGCGCAGCTCTGGCTCGCCTCCGCTCAGACCGCAGACGGCTCTCGCACTCGGGCCGCATCAGCGGACCGGCAGCATCTGTTCGCGGGGCGTGCGTCATATTTAGCGGGCAGCGCCCGCGTTCAGATTAGGACCGAGCTCGCAAGACAGCGCAGAGGCGCGTACCGGTTGGTCGATCGACCGGGCACGCGATGAACTGGCCACGCTCTACTAGCCGGTGAATGTCTAAGAATACGCTCCTCCATCACAGCCCATCGCAATTGGCAGCAAAGAGCAGGAGTATTCTGGACGTAAATGCACTCAAACGCGCGTTTTCAGCCCGTGTTATCCGTGAGGAACCACTGATCTTTCGCGACATTATTCCGGTTCGCTATTGGACTAGGAGAACTCAGCCTGTCTACACGTGCTATTTCCATGGTGCGGCCGATCTTGCGATCGCTGGTTTAACTTCCGTATGAAACGGCTCGCGTCAGTCCTTGGCTGCCGCCGCGCGATGACATTGCTCGTGTAACTAACCGATCCTTGAATACGCCAAGAAGCGCCTTAACGCGGGCCATGCTCTGCGTGTCGGCCGCGAATCTGCTGGGTCGGGGTTTACGATGGCGTGGTATACGCCCTGACTAGCAAGAAGATCGATCATTGTCCGGCACGACACGAGAGAAATCCTGGCGTCTTATGTGTTCCGCAACTGTGTCGATCGGGGCCTACGATTCGGTGGAACCGCGAGTAAGTGAGTCGCTGGTGACTACATGCGATGCTCACAGAGATACCTGGTTGCCAGGATGCCGCTATCGGAGAAATTGCTGCGCGCGCATTGCGGGTATTTTCAAGTTTTGGCGTGACCGATAACATTTCGGTATTAACCCCTTATATTTGGTCTGATTATTAGTTGCACCGAGATTTGGGATCCGCGACCTAGTGATCGGGCTTTTCGCATTTTCTCGGAATTATTGACAAAACGAGGGGGCGAACAGAGTTAGCAAAAACATATTTCTGTCGATGGCGCAGACCAGTGTTCTTGCAATATGATTTCAAAGATCTGGGAGCCGGATGGCTCATTGGATGATTTACTCGAAGCATAGCTGCGAGTGGATCCCTTGGCTCTTGGTTTTCGTCGGCGCAAACAATACTGATCTGTTTGTGTTTCTACATTACTTTAGTCCACTTCTGTATGCCTCAGAACCGTGCTCGGAGCATTTCGCCGGACGCACGTCTCTCTCTCAGTCGCGAAGTTTCGAAACATAGCGTGTTAACGTATATGGCAATGCTGTCCGTGCTGGCGCGAGGAGGAGCGCAGTGCATCGACGACAGTACGATAGGGACGCCCGGGACGCAGATGTCGGCATGGCGCCCGGATGGTGGGTTATTACTTCAGTCTCATTGGAGTGCTCTCGCATATGGTGCAATTTCTAGCCTCGGCTGTCGACATCATCGGATTGATGGCTGCCGGATGTGGCCTTGAATATCTCAGCCACCGGTGCAAGCTCTGTCACGGATCTGCTCGTGAGCTTCGACGCAGCGCCCTCATTATCGCGCGCGAAATATATCATAATAAGCGGCAGCTGACATGTCTCTGCTCCTGGGGTACGACCTTCGCCGCGGACGATCCAGGAGAGCGTACCATCCCGGGAACTTGATGAGGAGGGTTTGAGGGGGCGCTGGGTCGACCGAAGAACGGACAGTTACGAGTTGGTTTGGGTTCCCTATTTGCAGGAAAGGACACAATTCCTTGTTGAATCCATGGGGGGGGCAGCCGTTTCCGCTCAGGTGTCAGCGGAATGGACGGGCAATTTGAAAGTACGCATTTCTCACCGCTGGGGGGCGGACCAAACGTTTTTGAAGGCGGAAGCGGCGAAGACGAAGGATTGTTGCGGCCTGACACCGCGGACTGAGTACCCCATTCCCAATCATTAGCACTCGGGCCAATGGAACCGATTTGGCCGCAGATCCAGCTCGGTAGCGCTGGCAGGACACGGGAGCGGCTTTTCGGGAACAATTGGGCCGGCCTAGCCCCCCTCGGAACCCGTTTTCGCCGGAAATGGTCGCTTTCAATTACCTTACCTGGCCCACCTTGCAGGGCCGTGCCCCCTGTGCGAAACCTGAGCGGCGCGCAGCTTCACCGTTTGAATGCGATGGCTGAGGCCGAGATTGAATTCTCGAGGACGAAAAGTCGGGGGTCGGTGGAAGCGGTTGTGCGATTGGACCGGGCAGGGGATCTTTGGCTGGACGGCTGCTTTCGAACGGTCGCGGCTGGCTTCTGCGAGGCAGACGGGTTGCCGTTGAGGGAGAGTGACGTATGCGCGAGCGGCATGTCAAACCAGGCGTGGAGGCATTGTCGGGGCGCGGCAGCAGCTCACTTCACTTTTTCTCCCGGAAAGGGGCGAATTGAGCTGGGTGAGATCGCCCCCTTCTCTTTCGTATTGCAATGGCGTTCTTTCCCTTCCCGCCCGGCCGGAGGCGTTGTCATCGGCATCCGGTAGGTCGGCAATCGCGGGGCAGCAGCTTCGTTTTGCCTGGCGCTCGTCTCACCGAGAGCGAGGAACAATGCCACGCAGTCACTCCTTCAGGTGCGTTATTGAGATCGATGCAAAGCTGAAGTCGGGGCCGCACCTCCAGGGTTACGGTCGTTTGGCCATGGGCGGCAGTTATCGCCTTCACATCGAAAAATCCGGGAATGCCCGGTATCCCAAATGATCGACAAGCCAACGCAACACACCTGTCGGCCAAAAGGGGTCGGCGCCAGGTCGTTGGCTACCACGGCTGGCTGCGTAGATTATGCGCACTCCGTTGCAACATCGTCGCAATCAGAGCCATGATGCGATTGCCCAGACGACAGGATTGGGCCGCACCGCTTCATTGTCGCGGTGGTTTGGGCGAAGTTCATGCGTGCAGGATCGCCAATTACGACCAAACTCTTCCGCGGAAACAAGGTCCGAGATCGCCATCGGGAGGCACGGCGGGAATTCAGGCGGGACGAAAGGCAAAGGCGACCGGGATCCGGATCGAGTTGAGGCCGGCTCGGTCTGAAAGAAGGCCCTCTTTCGACAGATTTATGTCCGCTTATTTTGAGTTCCTCGGTCACGGCAAATGAGAACTCCCGGCCACGCACCACACGCGGATGTAATAGAACCAAAGTTCGGTTCGCTGGTGGGTGGCCTTGTTGTGGAACAGCGGCGCCGGATCAATGGGAGGTCTACCCGAATAGGAAACTTTGTGCGGTACCGTTATGCGTTCGCGCATCAGGCGCCGAGCGCTACGCTTTTCACCGTTCACTGAAACGGCGACCGTTGTAGAGATGGGCGGTCGCTTGCTGAATGGTGGGGCGAATTCAATACGAAGATTGTGTGCAACGACATCATGACTTTCCGTGGTCAATCTCGAGAATACCAGGTCCGGCCATCATTCACCGCGGGGTTGTAACGTTCAGGATTGAATTTGCCGGTATCGGAAGAGACACAGAATTAACCCCGATCGAGTTTTGGGGCGCTTGGGGTTCGTAACGCTGGACGTGCGGAATTGGGATCACAGACGGGAACCTGGTCAGCCGACCTGTATAGGACGGCCTTGTCCGAACGAGCACCATGAGTGATGGAGCCGAAAGGATCTTGTACATTCCGTCACTCCGGCCACAGCGATTTAAGGCTTTGCACGTTTCCGTTTTCGTCCCCCGAAGAAGAAAGCGGCAGAGAAGCCCCCTGGGGAATTGGCGAGCTTGACGGCGCCGATGCAATTTGTCTGTGGGAAAGCGAGGATCGGAATTTTCGCCCACTTTTGGAAGAACATTGTTTCAAGACCATGGAAGAAGGTTCATCTGTTAAAGCGTGAACATTTCAAAGCGCAAATTCGGCGTCTTTTCAAGAAGACTTGGTTCGGGGTCCCATCCAAGTTGGCAATGGCAACTTCCAGCTTGGCAAACTAGTTAATCGGGACGTGGCAAGGCGACGAGGGAGTTGTTGGCGTCCGTCTGCGAAAGACTTTTGCCGCCCGGGACGCCTTTCCCAGTCCTCGCTAGCCCCGGAAGACTATGGAGCGGGGCGTGTTGGCGGTTGCGTCTCCAATCAGTGGATTCAATCAGCGTCCGTTCGCCGGCATACCCCTTTCCGCGGATCGGCTTACCGGCCGTCAGAGGTAAGCGTGTCGATGCAGAATATCAGGCAATTTCAGTGGGCGGGCCGGTTCTGGATCGGTATGACATAGAAGCCGTGACCGGCCTGGCCGCCGGATCTGTCCAGGCCGAGCTATCCAGTCCCCGCTTTCGTCCAGTAGGGATGGCTGACCCGTTTACTGGTCAGGAACAACATTGAGCCGATCAAGCGGCACGAAACGGACGACACCTGAGATCGGCCCCCCCGGCGCCGGTTTGGTAAAGATGGTCAAGATCGTCGACACGCGTGACGCAGAGTATATTGATGGTGTTTGCGGCAAATGACATGCCCCGCATTCCAGTTGACGTCGAAACATGTCTAGTCAATGCCTCAGCATCGTCCGAGAGGCCGAAACGGGTGCCATTATGAGGACGAGGACATTACGTCAGAGTCCGCCAGAGTTGACCAGTAACTCCTGATTGCAGCCCTCCGCCAACACCCTTTGCAAGGGGTCAGAGGCGACATAATCCGAGTGGAAATTACGCGCTGCGTTCCCGTGACGTGCCACCGCAGCCAGTCGCTCAGTTCCACTGCACAATCGGAGAAATCATCGTCCGATGCAATAGCCAGCCGCCCTTTGCTGCGCAGGGGCTGTCGAGCAGACGAAGTGCCCCGCGACGGCCTGACCGGTCGAGCGGTTTGGAGGGTGATCGATCCCGTAAGATTTGCCTCAATCACGTTAAGTTTTCCTTCGAGAATCCACGCAAGGATCTGACTGGACAGCATTCATCCGCGGGACGTCTACGAGGTTGATCGTTATGTTGGATCTGAATCAGTCCGCTGCCACGTATTGTGCTGCGGCCATTGCGAGCCTCCCATATGATAAATTGATTCTCCGTTACCTAGGTGATTACGAATTGGTCTCAGTTCGTGGCCGCACGGATTCAGTCCGTAGTCTCCCCTTCGAGACTCGACGGACTGCGCTGCAGACTGTCGTGCCCAGCGGGGTAATGAGATGGCGGCTCGGGAAGGGGAAGGCCATGATGGTGGCATGGCTCCGAGAAGGATCGCTGCGGCAGGCGGAGCGAATTCCGGCCCCAACTGGCGTATTGTGGCAACGCAGGGATTGCAGCAAAAAGCCGGAAGTGGAAAGATTGTTAGACCTGCCGTCATTTGTTGATGGTGGCGCTTTTTCCTTAAAGTTATGAGGAAAAAGGGCGAGCGTCATTTTCTGTTCGGTGACTTGAAGCGAAAGGGGGAGTGGGGGGACCCTTGTCAGGGGGCACGGACTCGTTTACTATTTTTTCCAGACCAGACCCAGAGTTTTCCCCGTGCCTTCCAGCCAGGGACAGGAGGTCCAGCAGAGACGGCTGAAAATTGCCGAGCGCGCGGTTCGGCGGCCCCGCGATCATTTGGGACGCCGCGCAACTCTATAGGCCGTGTTCAGGTGATGACGAAATCGTCACAGCGGGGCCAGTGACAGTGGGAATCTGGGGCGTTGGGCAGACAGGTTTTGCGGGCATGGGCATGGATGAAATAGCAGGGGCGGTCCGCCAGCCGCGAACATCAAGGTTTGCCCCGGGAGCCAGCGCAGCGAATTGCAGAGGCTTGCAAAGAAGGCGATCGCTATGAAGAGCCCCTGTTTCCGGTTGCGGCAGGGCTCTGCTTTCTTGGGCCAGAACCGGGACCGAGAAGCCAGGAGCACCAACAAAACAGCAAGCGGCTGCCGAAAACGCCACGGTGCATAAGGATCACGCGCCAGGGCATGAGGCAGCGTCCCCATGCAATTTTTTCGCGTAGGCCGCGACCATTTCGAGCCGATTCTGCAGTGTTCAGGTTGGCCAGCCGCCCTGGCCTAACCGGGCCTGGGACTTTGATGCTTGAAAGCTGCCAAACCTGAGCACACTGCTGAACCATGGGCAAGGGCTTGGGCAGACTCAAACTCTGGCCGATCGCGTTTCGGAAAACTGCATGGCTCGCCCATGGCCGTTACCACGCACACCCAAACCTCATGAAAAGGCCTTTTTCTGCCCGCCGCGCTTCCAGAGGCTGGCAACTTCTTTTACGTTCCGCCGCCGGCGTTCCCAAACAGCGCTTACCGAACCAAAGTAGGGGGGACTGAAGTTCGGAATGTTGGCCTGGGACTTCTGAAAGAATTGCCTGGAATACGGGCTGACCGGTATATTATTCTTTTCAGGCCGCAAAGAGTTGCCGCTGGCGGATTCCATAGTATTCGCGCGAGCGGGCAATCGCCTGCCAATTCGCGAGCTCTGCCTCTGCCTTGTTCAAATTTCCTTCTTCTGTATCTGAATCAAGCCGACGAGCGGCATGCCGACTAGAACGATCATGCATGGAGCTGCAGACATCCAACCGATTGCCAGCAGACTTTGGTCGGAGCGGAGCAGCGGTGAGACGTTCCATCCGTTGGTCTCCACCGACCGCGACAGCGGAACCGGCTTGTCGAGTATGATTTTCAAGCGGAAAGACGGTCCGCTTTCAAGTCGTCCGCACTTGACACCCACGGGCGATTACACGAAGCAGTGCGCTTACCATGCCCGGCGTGTTTTCGAGAGGTCTCGATGAGGTCGTGTCGGACGAACCGCAGATAGCCCGATGAGTGAAAGACTTTGATCTTCAAATGTTAGCCGCCCTCGATCCACTGGTGTTGTCGGTATCGTCTCGGTCAGGTGGCATAGAGCTGAGGCAAATCGGCTCGGGCGCGGACGTTCCGCTCTTTCGAATCATTCGGCGGATCTGCGATTTCGCCGCGGAGTTGGATTGAAAGTAAAAGAACCTCCTTGGGCATCCGCCTCGGGCGGCGACGATCATTTGATCGCAACATTCAATCTGGGCGCCTCGCGGGGAGGGTCCAGCAGAGGCGCCAATCACCCGCGCGGACGAGGCCAAGCACAGCGAGGCGTCAATTAATGGCGGTTGGAGCTTCTAGGCCAAAGTTGCATCCAATTTCGGGTCCGAAGAGCAGGATCGAGCAAGGTTGTGAATGCCCATTCGGGAGCGTTTTGGGGCCGTTTTCGATGACGCAACATCGAGACCCCGCAAGAACTGATGTTACCGTTGGCGAACAGAGAGCCCGCCCGTGTGGCAATCGGAACAAAACATTTCACCACCGAGAATGATTGGCTGCTGGACATCAATTCGGTTCGGGACCGAAGTCCGCAGGCTGAGATCGACCAGTGTATCACTCGCTACCTCAGCTATTATCGAACGTGTTCTCAATCGGTATCTGCAACGCATTGACCTGTTGGACGTGGCTCGCTGGAAGCAGCCGAAGGTCTTCCGTCGCAGAAAGGACGTCATCTCGTGACAAGATGAGAAGTTGCGTCCGAGCCATGAGTCAAGCTGTTGTGCTTGTCTTGATGATGGCGAAGGTCTTCTGCCGCCCCGTCGGAGTTTCAGAAAACCACAGGTAACCGGTCGCTCGTACTCACACGAGATAAAACTCCATCTGCGCGATGCATGTACGCAGTGATAAGCCATTGAGAGTATCAAGCTTCTTCGCTTTGCGCCAGCTCCACCACTCGAGCAGGGGTCTTGGCATCCAGTGCAATGCCCCGAAAGCAAAGTCGGGCTCGCCCTTGCGCCCCCGCGCGTCGGTTGCATCCACATAGACATGTACCCCACATCGCAGATTCTTGCGCGGACTAAGTCCGGCAGAAATCTACGCCTATCGGTCGACTCTTCGTGACGTGTCCTTTTCCGCTGTCACTCAGGGATCTAGGGTGAGAGAAGCCGAGCGGGGAACCGAATCTTCGCTTATTTTTATTCCCAGCCCCAATGACGATGTGCAGCGCTGTTCTTTTTCCATGGAAAGTATCGGACCAACGGACTGATAGGCCTTGGGCGGAACGTAGGGATTAGCGGCGAGCCGATACATTTGATTTCACCAAGTCCCTTCATCGGGGCTGCGGGCGGCACAGTCGGATTGGATCGGGCGTTTCGAGGAAGAGATTCTTCCGGACGGACAGATCGATTCTGCGCCGATTGAATCGCGAGGGTCGTCAGGCGCGAGAGCCCGGGGAAACCTCTGGGCGGACGGTCTCGTTAAAACTGAGGCCTGTGCACGAAAAGCGGTGGTCTCGGACTGCCGTAGCACGTGCAATGATCTGCGCGCATCGCACGTTGCTGCAACGCGACACTCGTGCCACCCGAGTTGCGCGAATATCAAAACTTTTTTTTTTTTTTTTTGCATTTCTGGCCACAAGTGAGGCGGTGGCCGGTCGAATGAAAAGGCCATGCCGACTTTGCTTGTGATGGCGAATCCTGCCGATTTATGCGAATGCGCTGATGCGGTTGGCCCGGGGGCCTACAAGGGACGGGTTCTGGGGAGAAAGTTAGGACCGGCGCCTCGGATTGCCGAGGAAAATCCTTGCATGATTGAGCGGCAGGCTCCGATCGAGGTGAAATTCTTATAACCGGTCTCTATTTGGAGCGAGGCACTGAAGATGCTGACCTCGAACGGCTCTGATTGATGCGCGCGCGGTGCGCGGTATGTCGGTTAGGGTTGAAAGACTTGCTCGCGCTCGCAGATCGAAGCGACGTGCGTCGAGATATCCATATTGAATCGAACGAACCGGGTTGCGCGTTCCGCATTCGGCGTTGATAGGGCCTTTGCAGCGCGAGATTTTGGATTCCGGTTCCGCTGATTGGGGCCCCGAGCGGCCTTTCGAGAATAAAAAGATTCTTTGCAAAGCTGGAAATATTGCCGAAAGCGGGCGTCTGCCACAGGGATGGCAATTAGGGGTCGCTGTTCCAGGACGTGATGAAATTGATCTTCGAATGTGCAACCACTTGTGCCAAGCCTTCCATGGCGAGACGGTCGTTACTGCGCTTTCTCGATTCGAGTCGGCTGGCCATTTGACGTTGATGGATCATCTCGGAATTCTTGGCACACGACGGCTCGAGACTGATTCCGGAAAATTGCAGTTTTGGGGGGGCCGGAACCCACCAACGGAATTCGATTGTTCGGTTCACAGTGAACGACTGATCAGGCAAGGAACCACGGGACGGCTTTTTATTGCGTTGCTTTTTGGCGCCATCTGATTCAGCCCCGGCTCCAGTTTGTCTCTTGTCGAGGAATCCGGTTCGAATATGAGAATCGCCGGGCAGTGGACGCAGGTTTCGAAGCAAACCGGAAAATTGGACTTGGCTTCGGCCCAGGCACTTCATCGGTCTTGCGGGCATGACCTTCCAACGTTTCTGATGAAATCGGAGAAATCCAGTGATCTTGACTTCTGCGTCCATTGCGAGTCGAGGCAGGCTTTGAACAGGTCACTCGATCCTGTGGGTCGACGATCCACACCAAACAGTGCCGCCAGCGACGTTACGCGGCACTTAATCGAAATGAGGGAATAAGGGAGGACTTACCTCGTTAGGCCTTCGACTGTTGAACGCCATTCAGCGCTCAGAGCGTTGCTGCGGCGGCTTTGCTCAGAATGTTCTGCCCGACCTGGTACCGCGCTGCGCGACCGGCTTGCTGGAGCGGGATCATGCCCACTTTCTCTGGAGAATTTATTTTGCCGAAACGGGGGCTTCCTTGCAAATCGGTTCGGATGCGGAAGTGCAGGGGTACCTGGTTCCGAAAGGGGGGGTTTTTTTTATTTCGGGCTTCCAAAAAAAAAGCCCGTTGGGGGGCTTTTTGGGGGGAAAGGTTTGAATTTGGGCAAAAAAATTTCCTCTCTC
>Ga0163217_1031285_pt1 | contig 13654 bp, 14 predicted proteins | sample SynspAceP_FD_185933 | JGI IMG/M metagenome (GOLD analysis project Ga0163217, IMG submission 185933) | Saline lake microbial communities from Ace Lake in Antarctica - Synechococcus sp. Ace-P (PacBio error correction) | ecosystem: Environmental > Aquatic > Non-marine Saline and Alkaline > Saline ... | reverse complement strand
CTGTTCACGGGCCCTGCACTCCTTGTTGAACGCGTGCATGGTGAAAAAGTGGAATGGCAAACAATTTTTAGTGGGGTATGAGGCGCCTAACGCCTTTTACCATTGCACAGATGAAGGCCTTAAAGGTGTATTTCACGGTTTGAGAACGAACGACCGAGGGGTATCCTTGTCTCGCTTGGATTTGGAAAGAAACAGATACCATGGTTTTGGGCGATAGCTGCTTCCATTGGGCGTGTTTGGAAAAGGCAAACAAAGTTAATGGCCCTAGCCTGCATGAAGGCTTGGTATACGCAACCGAAATATTGGAACACAATATTTCCATTTCTTACAGATGCTGTTCTGTTTATCACAAGGTCCTGGAAAATGGCTTTTGGGGAGGGATAGATCCCAAGGAGGTAGATGTGAATAGTATTTACATGCCCCGTGGAACCATAAAGGCGATTTGTCCGAAATAAGGGCCATAAAAAAATATTTGAGATTCAGGAGCCAGCCAAATGACACTAATAAATCGGAAGCTAGGGCATTCTTTTGGGCCTCGGGGCAATGTTGAGTTGGAATTGCAGTTTTATGTTGCAGCACCAAGATATTTATAGGCCGTGCCTTATGTAGAGTACAATTCCATTCCAAAAACAGATCAACCCAAAAGTATGGTGAACGCAGTTGGTTTTGGGGAAATGCCGTGAGTATTACTTGTAGGTAGACCTTAATTACTTTTGAATAACATTATTGGTCCGTCTTACTGCGAGGATAACCATTTACTAGCTAATCAATGCATTATTTAAGCCTATTAAATGCACTTTATCTTAGGAATTTAGGAATCGTATTTTGCCAATTTCTGGCAGTTATAGGTTATTTTTGACGCTTAAATCGATGTTGGGGCTTAGGATTGCCAGCGGCATTTTTCCCCCTGTACAGTTTACCATAAGAACGCCCTGGCGAACCGGGTTACATCTGTAATAAGATATAGCGAATAAGCCCGACCCCGACTTCATCTCATACAAGGAGACCTGCAAGGTCTTGACGACCTTGTAGGTCTTACACCTGGCAGGGCTGTCAAAGGCCCAGTTGGGGAAGCCCCAAGGAACTAAAATGTATGAGCGAAGATAGAATCACTGGACCAACAGGAATACTGGATACTTTACAACAAACCATTTTTATGGAGCTGCTTTATGAGGCGGCTACCATACACAAGAAAAACATGATTCCCAATACTGTGCAGGTATCTACCTTTGCTGGTCCATTAAAACAGGTGGCTGCCCTGAGGGATTGGGGATATGCCACAGGCCGCACGCTACACACACCAACCTTGAGGGCAATTGATGCTATGTCCGCTTCCCCAGGTTAAGGCCCAGGCTTGCGATGCTAAACGGCAGGGAGCTCCTGGTGTGGTAATGAGCTGCATGGAGAAATGTAAGGAACGGACCTTGGAGTTTGAACCAGGTGCTGGGAAAATGGTAGCGATACAATTAACAAAGCTGGATATGGGAAGTTGTTGGCACCCTGGAATGATTACAGAAAATCAGGCGCATCGTTTGGCCGAGGCTCGGAACTTTATGCTTACAAACCATATTTGATTACTTCAGAAGACTACTATTAAAGACGTAATATCTACCCGTGCATTTAAGGATCGTTTAGAACCATTGCAATTGTACGTTAGAGTAATGTTCACCGTTTGTAGCGGTGGAATTATTTTGGTATGGCGAGGGCGTTGGAGGATAGGCGGGAATGTGGTGGCCCTTTCTACATTGGGACCACACCGAGGAATCTGTGCCCTTTAATCCTTGGTGGCAAGTTAGAAGGCACGCCTATTGGGGACCTACCCTCTATTTCCAATTTGGGATATGGTACGTATGGTAGCTACCTCTGAATTATTAATGCCCGAAAACCCAAGTCCGCTATCTGCCGGACGTACTCAAATGAGTGAGGGGAAGGGACAGGCCATGTTGTTTCTTTGCCGGTAGCTATGTTATTTTTGCTGGGGATAAATTACATTACTAACACCCAATCCGATGTAAATGAGGTTATGGCCATGTTTAGCTTTTTGGGGTTAAACCACAAAAGGCCTTTACCAAGGTTTCCCAGCCCCCCCCAAACTGTAGAAGCGAGAATTCCAGTATCAGGTTGCAGGGCGAAAAGCCAAGATGGCCAGCCAGGGCATTACCTTGAACGTATTGAAGCTGCTGAAAAAAAGAAGCGCCAATCTAACGGAGTAATCCTTGCGTTGGAAATAGATTGCCAAGAAAATTATTTTTGGGTTTTTTTAAACTTTGCTAGATTAAACAATCAGGTTATTTTTGAATTTAAAAGGAGATTCAGGGAGCGAATATTTACCAAGAAGAGTTTCTCAATAAACTTTTTATGGCCACGAAACTAAGTGGTTATAGGAAGTTGTATTGAGCAATGCCTGCTATACCAATGGAATTTTGTTATATGCGGCAAGTTACGGCAGAGACAGTACCGCTTTGTGCATTGCGTTATTTATCGCCCTCGGATAGCATTGCTCAGAAGGAATGCTTTTAATGGCCACTATTCTGCTGACTATGAAACCAATGTCGATTTATACCCTGGCTACGGCGATATCATCGGTTTTCTGGATGAACTCTTTTGGAAAAGGAAGCCTACAAAATTACTGCGTGTCGCCCTCTTCTCTCGCTGGTTCTTATAATGTGTGCCATGAGTATGCCAAAGGGTGAGTGTATTTCTTTTTCCCGATTTTGGGACGAAACTTAAGTGAAGGGGCCTACCATGTTTTCTTTGGAGGGCACAATTCCCCTATTTATGCATTATGATATTGATTTGCCAATTCTTTTCATTTTTCAATTTTGCAGGTAAAAAGAGTCATTCTTTTCTCCCAAGTCACAAAATAAACACTTGTATTAAAGTTACCCACATTCCTTGATTACCATGAAAGCATAGATTTTTCTGATCCAGATTACGAGGAAATGGCCCGCTTTAAAAATTGCCTCCGATTTAGGCCACTTGGAACTCATGGGGAAGTCGGTATATGCCGGAGAGGTATTGGCATTATTATGAGTACCTAGTCCCGGTTTTCGATGAGTTTTACGTGCTATTGCCAGAAAACCCTGCGAATTTGGGAAAGCGTTTTACAATGTTTTGGTAATGCGTTTTACGATAGTTATAATGCGAAACTAAAAAGGGCAGGAGTGGACGATTTGGAAGAATGAACACAAGCCATTGAAAGAACAAATAACAGTTGTCTTAGGCTTTTTATTTGTGGAAAGGAATATCTTTGTCGCCTTAATTAAAATTTTAGCTAACTATGAGGAAAATTATAATTGCATTGGATTTTATTTTGGCCGTAGCTCTTGTTAACGCCAGGCTTTGGAGGTAAGGAGATATTGAATTTTCAGTAGGCGCCAATTTTCAGGGAAAATGGTACTGGTTGTTGGTGTGACCTATGATTATGGCTTTGGGAGAAACTTTCTTCTCTTGGGCCTTGTCTTCTTCCTATATTTTGGGGGTTAGAGGAATTGATCAATGCGGACTTTGGGGGACAGGAATTAGATTCTGGAAGGCAAGGTTTAATTGCCCATTTGGGCGTTGTTTTTTCAACTTGGGAAAACCAATGTGGATATTTATTCCAGGATTGGATCTTGGAAACTCAAGGAATTTGGGGTCATTAGTATTAAGATATTCTTTGCCGATGGCTTTGGTGTTTTTACTTGAAGTTGCCACACCTCTTGCAAAATACAAGACGGAAACTTTGACTCCGCCGAAGAATTGCCACAATCAATTTGTTCGTTTAGTATGGGGCTTCCTTCAATTTAATAAAACATTACGGTCCTTACGCCCTTTTTGATGGAGGGGCGCTAAGGGCTCTCATCAATTTTAATTTGTCTGGAACCTAGAATCTTGTACTATCTTTCTCCCTACAGCAACCGATTGCACTTTCCCAAACCCCTGATATAAGAGGTTAATCTGTCTAATTTTTTTTCGATCGTTTCTGAATAGGCCTTTTTCTCTTATCGGCCACCAGCGGTTTTTTGCGCAGGGCGTTAAAGGATTTCTAAGGTATTCTGTGGGTTCTATTTTCTCCTATGGCAAACCATATTGTATTTTGAGATTTCCCTTGTTACTTCAGCTCATTTAAAATTCTATTTTTTCCCATTTTTTTATTTTGAATTTGCCCCTTGGCAAAACTTCTGCAAAGCGTTCTTCATTCAGGTGAATTATCTTTAATTAGATGTCCCACAATAACGTCTATGGGCCGCAGGAGTCATAATTCATGCTCCTATGAGTTTTGGAATTACCTCTTTTGTTTGCAACGGTCCTTGATTAGCACAGTATCCTGTCCAATTTCTTGGTGGGCTTCCGCTACGGATAGGGTTTTTTGGGAGTCATTCATTAGTTAATAAGGCGCTTTGCTTTGTTAATTGCTATCGTTGATTTTGTGGCGGTAAGTCTGTAAATCATACGGTGGTTATACAGAGAATAATATGATTAAATATACCCTGTTAATATATAATAAGTCCTAAGTTACTAGGTCATTAGTGTATTATTTTGGCTGTGGTTAATTGGAGAAACTAGGAGAATGTAATTATATTTACGTTTCCATAAAAAAACAATCATTGAAAATGAGCATATGGACAATTTTGGATACCTTCGATTGTTTTCGGGACCAAATGATTATTGGCGAATTCTATTATCTGACAACTAAAAAACCAATTATATAACCAGATGAAAAGGAACAACAATTTTAAAATGTGTTTTAATGGCAATTTAGCCTGCTATGGCCTTTACTACTTTCTCTGTTGTTCCCAACATAATAAACCCTATGAGGGGCGTTGGGATATGGTTATTTTTCACAAGAATGGGAAGAACTTCCTTCCTGAGTGGAATCCGTCACTCGGGTGGGCGACTTTAGTAGGAAGGTTTGTGTCGCCTATGGGTTAGTGGCCCGTCTATAGCTGAGGTTAAATGAACGACGGACAATTTTAGTTTTCGCCATTCCACCGCATGGGAAGGACGAAATTTACTGATATGGAGTTTGAAGGAAGCATTTGCAAGGAGATGTATTAAAAGGGGCACTATGTTGTTTACACCCAAATGCCAAAACATACAATTGGGTGGCACACGCGCCCCCTTAAATTGGGTATACTAAATCCAAAGGTGGCGGCCAAGGCTATTTAAATTGTGCAACGGTAAGATTTAAAAAGGTGGCAAGCGATGGTGAAAATCAGGTGGATTGTAGAATCAGGTAGTACAAAAAGTCCTCAATACGGGCTCCAATTTGGGTTTCTGAGCCCAAATATTCGACGACTTTTAAATTGCATTTTGGAATTCAAGTACCCAAAGGGAGTTAATATGGGGGGTATCTAAGGGGGCCTATGAGGTGCAGATTACCGACAGCAAGGGAGCGGGAAACCTTCCGAGTTGAATATAGTGGCGTAGTATTTGGCTTCCTTACCCCTAGTGGGTTGTTGAGACGCAACACGTCGCCCGCTCTGGCGGCGATTCGGAGCAAGCGGGAGTATCGGTATTATTGCTGGATAGGGGAGAAGGGCTCTCTCGTTGTGGCAAACGGAAGACTAGCTGTTGCACACTTAGCCCACTCTCGAAGTCGCTCACCAGGGATAAATTACGACGGACGGCAGCTGTGACGCATGGCAGAGTGTCGACGGCGTCCCATTAGAATAATCCTTTTACACGCGAGATAAACTCGGTCTCTTGCCTGAGAAGTATTAGGGGAACTCTCAATATCGTTACCTCCTCGCAAGCGCCGGTGATACAGAAGTGGATCTCTCGCAGGGGTTTGGTGTCGATAATAAACGCGTGATCAGTATGTGTGTAGACAGAAAAGCGGATGGCTTCGCGCCACGTTGATGAGTACAGTCCCGGCTTATTCGTGTTCTCCGCTTATGGGTAGTTTGCAGTCGTCTGCATATTCTTAAGAGCCGGTATATTGCGCAGACGATAGTGTCATAACGGCACTTCCTATGTGTTTTTCGAATTTTAGAACGGATATTTTGACAACCAAGCAAGGCTGTTGTGCGTCTACTGTGCACAGCTTTTCCTGTTGTCATATATCTCTAGTCTCTCTCGCTCCCCTTGCTCGCGCAACTGAGATTCGTGCCATGTCATGGTCGGTGTGTTGCGATCGGTCAGTTCGCGCAGAGTATGTAAATGTATAAAAGCCTCCTTTCAGGACACGATAACTCCATTAGCGCTGGTCGCGCGAGATCCCAGCGACTCCCGATTAGTGCACTGTCTCTCTGAGTGAAGGACGGAGCCATTTGAGCGACCTAATGAAGGAGTGTCTTTCTTTAGTGTGGTGTCGTATTGTCGTGGATTCGCGGACTATAACGGTAAGACGATTGAATGTCGCCGCAATTAATATATGTTATCTCTGCTGGCGGGCAACGCCTGCGCTGTGTCTATGCGCTTTCATATCAGTTTTTTCTTGGCCGTTCTAGTACTCGAGTAGAACAGTTACTCGCCGAAGAGCTGTGTTACAGGAAACTCCCGTCTCCCAATGTTTTAATCCCTCTCCGACACCTAAAAGGAGTATATACTGATAGTTCCACTCTCTACAATGAACGAGAAACGCCTGAACTCTCTGGCTCTCGCGGAGCTGATCCGCTCCTCCTGTATGACATCAGACATGCTCATGGTCGATTGTCGCTTTGCTATGGCCGTCTTTCGCTGATCTTCGCTCATTTCCTAGGCTCATAATCTCGTTAGAGGCTTTCGCGTCGCGCTCTTTGGTAATAGAACCGCAGTGCTGTTATGTGTGCGTCACAACGCGTCACCTGTCGCAAAGCGGCTCGCGAGGTGAAGACTTGGTGGCCTTGAGTTTGGTTATTCCGGGTCAAGGATACGCGGCGCACGCAAACGCTCAGCTAAGGTCGGCTGTATGGGTCTATAAATTATAAGCCATGGGCTTGTCCATGAAATAGGCCTGGGACTTTGTTACATAGGGTGTCTTCTGCTCAAATACTGGCTGTCTATGTATCTGTCTCGCGCTGCCGCTCCCAGAAAGGCGTATCTGAGGCTTAGGACCCTTGAAAAAGGATTCTACTCCTATCTTGGACCTCGCCGAAGGCAGCATGGTGGTTTTCAACTTCGACTTGTGTTTTACTGTGCGGTCAATTTCGACCCATTGACCTCCATGGCCTGTTCCGTCCTTCGTATGTGCAGCTGATCTCCTGCCCAGACCGACTTTTGGGTGTTATCCGCGGCTGATGGTGGTATATATGATCGCGCGTACATGTGCGCCGCTCTCGTGGGTGTGCTCTCATATGCTAACACGTTTTGCCACCTTCGGCTATTGAAGTAGATGCGACACGCGTCTTCGGTGGTTCGCCTGGTGGTTTATCTCTCTCGCAATAGTCCGATATGTTCCGGCGACCCTCGCCGGATAGATGTGCGTTGCTCGACCAGCTTATCGCGTGGATATCCGCGCACGTGTGCCATGTGCAATTTCTCGCAGTGGGCTACGATAACAAATTACCCTACAGGGGTCGGTGGCGTCTATCATCTCTCGTGTGTGCCTTATTGGAAGTTGGCGCGAGATCTTACCCGTGTGAGCTGTGTCTCTTGACGGCGTTGATGCTTATTATCTTGCGCGCTCACAGCTGCCCTCTCTGGTTTCGCAGTCGCATCCTGCAGGGACGGTAAATTATTTTCAAAATGATATAGGCACCCCTCCATTCCTCTCTCCTGGGTGAAATCTCGCCCATAACAGGCCCAACGTCGTGGTCTCTGTTATCTCTCGTCTTACTCCTAGTCCGCACCAATTCTTCTGTCAATCGTAGTCGGCTACCGATGAGGATAAGGCGGCCGCTGGCGCGTCTGTGAATTATAAACCTTTTACCGCCAAACGCTTCTCTGTCATAGTGCCCTCGCTCCCGGTCAGTCTGGGACGGCTCACAGGGTGCTGTCGGGGATTTTCCGGGCCAGGTACCGTCGCACCGGGGGCGCGACCCTTCTCACGTCGATGGAGCCGGTCTGGCGCAGGTTTCACGGCGCGTTATGATTGGCAAGTCGAAATTGCGGACCGTGTTGCCGATTCGTAATTTCGATGGGCACCACCAGTCGGTATGTTCCAGATTGCGAAGCCCCTTCATCACACCCTGCGATGGGGTTGTTGATCAAAGGAGTTCCGGAAACGGGTCGATACGCCGTTGCGCGTTAAGTCAGTCGGCGAACCCATCGCAGCAGGAATGGCTGCGGACCCGATGGCAAGGACGCAAAAAAGCTATGGAGTGGATTTCCTGCGCAAAGCGACGTAATGAGTCTGTCACCAGTAGCCCGTAAATCCTTTTGATCTGGGTTGAATTTGCAAGATCGGCATCGCGCGACAGGATGACGCGTAAGGTTGTTTATGGCAGTTGGTATTTTCGATTCTGGTCTTGCGGGCTGGACTCCGTGTGGCGATGCCGTTCAGCCGCAGGTTTGCCCGCACGTGGGATTTCGTCTATTTGGCGATAAGCGCCCCATTGCCCCATTACGGCGTGCCGCAATGCCGACGACATTTACAAGCCTGACGACAGCGGGCTCTACCCAGCGGGCTGTTATGATTTTGCGGGGTTGCTGATCTTGGTGATTCCTCGCATTGCAACCACCGGCCTCTGCGGCCGCGTTGCGCCCGTATGCAAGAAGGGTGTGGTTCCCGTCGGGCAAGCGCGTCTTGGGTGTTTTCGTTGTGCCGCTGTATGAGTCGATGACGAGCGCCAGTGGGGTGATAATCCCCCCCGCGTCGATGAGCATAATCTCTATAGATCTGAATCATTTACTTTGTCTCGACGACGCCACGCGCCGGTGTTTTCGCCTCCCGCCGTAGACCGTGGAATTCCACCGTGGAACTGGCTCTGATTGTGAACTGCGTTTTAGGACTGCGTGTCTCGCTGGTGGTACGAAGCATGCTCTGCTGAGGCTCGAACCTCGTGGCATACTTTGGATGGATGTGGTGCGCGCTGTGTTCGTGCGCTCTTCTCTCAGCTTTGCTCCGCACATCTCTCGCTCCGAGTAGTGACGATATCTGCTATGTCCATCGTGTTCTCCTGAGATGCGCTCGTGTGGTACTCGCTTGCCACGTTAGGCACGCTCTCTCTCGGCGTCATTAGTATATCAGCGGCAATAATGACAACTGCGCGCACGAACGGCCTCTCTCAGGGCTCTTAAATTCTAGTGTGTTCATCCGCAGAGGCTTACTTATCGTCTGATGTATGTGATATTACTCTCTTCCTTTCAGGACTGTGTTCTGTGAATCCCTTCTCTGGTCAAGAAGTGTACGCAACAAAGCCCAATTTGGTCGCGGAATTCGCGCGTGGGCGGAGGACTTCACTCGATCTCGACGCTACGGTTCACACGGGGCCAGCCCCATATATGGTGGGCAAGTTCGGCGGCTCTGCTCTGATGAGTCCCTTGTGGTCGAACACTCGGCGCTCCCAAATATGTCACGCAGCCTGTTTCACGGCTCGATTACTTAGTAGCGCGATATGCGATATCTCCTTCCAAAGCTCAAGTTGATGCCTACACGTATTTTTGCTATAACTCTCTTTCCTTCTATCGCGAACCTAGCGATGACCATATTATAATCTATGGCGCACATAAGTCTCTCTTCTGGTGTTTGTCCTCCCGGCAGTGCTAACTTTTCCTCTAGCTGCTCTTCGAAACACTTATGAATGCTGAGGCTTAGTCGGCCTAGACTCGTCTCGATGGCATGAATATCTCTCCAAGAAAGGCCATTTTCCGTGGTGTTTTCTTCGCGAACTCTTTAGGGCGGCGGCTAACGTGCAATAGTCACAGGAGATGTTTCGCCTACGCTGACGTTCCACATGGTAATCCTCTCAGTGACACCGCCGTCTTCTAGAGTACACCATGCACTTGAGGAATCAGATTCTCTCTCTCACCGCAGTCGGAGCATACATAGTGCGCTCGCTGTTTTAGATCCTCTGCTTCTCTTTGTCTCTCGCATAAATATCGCAGGTGGAGCTCTCTATACCAGATGCTCTCTCTCTTACGCCAGCAGAAGACGCTCGAACCAAATGGCCCATCGAGTCTCTTGGTGTACGTATTCTGGCTCTCGAAGAATTTCCGGTTTCTCCTTGCGCTGTACTACTCTGAATATGAGACACTTTATTTATTCATCCACTATCTAGTAATTTTTCAAGCCACAGTGACGTACAGTGGCAAATCCCCTTAGAACCGCGCTAGATAGAGTCTAGCTGAAAAGAGGCTGAGGTGCTTAGCGGGTCTAGAGGCCGCAATCTCGCTTTCCGCAGACGATACGTTTATTACTTCACAATATCTCTTGCGTCGTTGTCGCGCAGGACACGCGCGGATTTTAATAGACAGCAACATGAGATCAAGGTAGGTCTCACACTGCGCCCCTTGATCGAGAAGTGACAGTGAATCGAATCTCGACGATATTCATTTCTGGACCTTGAAATGCGACCCTTTTTTTTTAGGTCTCTGGTTGACGGGGGCGTGATCTTAATAACGGAGAATTAATGCTGCACGCAGAGCTGTACGGAGGGAGGGATACCACGCCTATGCATTGGGGGCACGCATCGGAATTGGGAGAATTCGATTCAGGAGTTTTCAGGCCTTGCAGACGGGCAGTCGGTCCAAAGTACAGATTTACCCCGCATCTGTTGCCCCGGCCCAACGCCCGGTATTCTGGCTGACCGTTCTACGTTAAAGGGTGGGCGCAGAAAATCCACCAGACGTTGGCCGATGCCTATGACGCCGAAGACCTTTATTTCGAGCGTTGCTTCCATTTGCGAAGCCCCGTGGTTCTCTGTCTCGCGGGTCGAACTTTTTTGCATTATCGGCGTGGTGGCTGATCGGATTGAAGGGCGGGCAATTTTGTGGTCGCAGCACTTGATAATTTTTTGGACAAGCGGCTCAAGCGGCGCAGGCGTTGCAAAACCCGACAATCTGATGCTAGGTATTGGACGAGGGTCGAGGGGGCTGATTTTTTGTTATGAGACCCTTCGCTATTTCTCTTCTGGTGATTTTGGTCTCATGAAAAGTCTTTATATTAATAGCTTAGCTGATATCGTCTATTTCAGGTCCTATCGGCCCCTGTCGCAGTGAGTGGCGCTGTATGTTGCTGTTCTCTACCGCGCTGATTGGATTACGCCATGCGTGACGGATTCAACTTTTTTTCTCCGCGGGGCGCCCGGGTCAGGTTGATCGCAGAAGCCGTGTCTTCTCTCGCCGCGGCGGACGGAGAGGGTGGTTTCGGGTATCGGCCGGGCTTGGTTTTCGAAGAGGCAGTCTTCGTTGACGCAGGCGATGGCCTGATCATTCCGGCTTTTCCCGTGCACCGATGGCGGCGGACTGTTTCTCCTGTGGACCGGGCTGAGAGCGAGCGGGTGGTGCGTGGGCCCGATCTTTTCGAGGAAAAAACCAGGGTATGGTCGGTACGGGAAGATACATCAACGGTTATCTGTTCAAAAGCGTGTACTGAAATCCTGCTAAAAACACCGATGAAAACTATACATCCAAAAGAAGGGGAGTGCGGGTGGGGGGAGCATGAAAGGGAGGCGAGGGCGGGTGGTGCTACGTGTGCCCCGCGAGGGGGCGTGGATGGGCGTGACGGCGATTGCCGGAATTAATTAACATCTGGAACAGCATTCTTGCAGGTACAAAACTGTAAGAAGGGGCGATTTTGATTGCAAACTGTTGAAGAAATGCCAATTCCATCGTTTGCGGGGCGCGAAGGCGGCTTCGTAATGATCCAGATGATCCGGGTGGGGGCGACCAAACATCAGTGTCAACTATCCATACAATGCGCCGTTGGGGCTGGCATTTAAATGCGGGCGGATGGCGACGGGTGAATGTTGCAGATGGTGTGCGCAAGCGCTGTGAGGCGCAGCTCAGGCGACCGGATTTTCATCACACCATTAATGTTTCCACCAAACCCAAAATCGCACCAGTTGCTCCGAACCGTTGCAGCCGTCTGTATTCGATATGTTACCGTGAGAACGCTGGGCGGCAATTGCAGTGAAAATTCTTCAGCGATTGTTAAGGGATATGGGTTTTGATTGGCTATAGATGGTTGTGCTTGGTGGGCCGCAGACTTTTGGTGCGGCGGGCTCCCACGCTTATAGCTCAGCTCCGGCCACAGTTTGGAACGCCTGAGTGGCTGTTGGCGGCGGCGGCCGGAATTGAGTTAGTTGTTGGGCTGGCGCGATCAGCGACCGGCAAATCGCAAATACGCCCGCAACGCGGCTGGCATTGAAAGGGGGATGGATCAAACGCCGCAGAGGGAAATTTATGTCCCGGCGGCAGTATCTTTGAGCCGCGTGACTTTTAACGAAAAGGGTCGCAGCATTGGCGGGGTGGATTGATAATAGCTGGTGTGCGGCCTCGTTTTGGTGCATGGGTCGGAGGGATGTGTGGTTGGCGGGAACGGTCGAAGTATTCGCCAGAAGCCGAACCACCCCCCTCCCCGCTCTGTGTTCGTTCGTTGATGTCCTTTTTTGGCCGCGCCTCTCGCGCGCGCGCGCTCGCGTCTCTCTGTGTGCTGTGCTGGGTAGCTCGTAGCCTATTATCTCTCAGTGGGGGTTCTGTAGTCTGGACCGCTAGGTGGCGGTAGCGCTGTCGCTCTATTTTTTAGAAAGTCGCGGTTATTGTGTAATTAGGTGTGTTATTTGACTTGTTACATTACTTTTTACTCCATTCACAAAAACCTTTGCGGTTTAAAGGGCAGGGTGGTTGTGTGCGGGGGATTTTTGATGGGCTTAGTATTTTTTTGAAATATTCCCTACTGTTTTCTTTCAGCTCTTTGTTTAATGATAAAACTGGCCGAAACCTTCTTAAGTATACGTGGTCTCCGCTTTCTAAAGATGTTTTAACTTCTCTCATGAAAGATTCCCACTCAGTTGTCTTGTACATCCTCCTTTTTCAATTCCCAGTTTTTTCTGAGATTTTTCGTTACATTCCGCCTTTCGTCATTTTAAACTGTATAGATTTTCTAGTAATTTTTTTTCGGATGCCAAATTATATGTAGTTGATGTTATAAATTCTCTCGACAGGGATCTTTTCGGCCTTAGGTAGGCTAGGTGGACATAACTAAATTTTTAGTATGGGAGTTGTTTGTGCGAGCAACCATTGTGCTTGTGTAGCTAACCAGTTCTGGTTTTGCAGCGTTACGTATTATGACTAAAGAAGACTTTTCAGAAAGAGAATTTGAGGGATGTGGTTGCCCGAACACGTGGTTATGCCTAGACTGGGTTAAATAGACTTCTTTCCCGTGGCGCAGATATACATATGGCAGCAATGAGGCCTATTCTAATTTTGTCCTATTCATGCGTTCTTACTTTTGGCGCGCGGTGCACTCAGTGGTGATGACAAGAACCCCGTCGGTAAGATGTTCCGCGCACGCTCTAGGTGCGCCGTTACCATCGCGCAGACACCGGCTATACCTTATTTATTTTAAAGTTTGTGGAGGGCCCTTGTCGTCGTGAAATGTTGCGGACCCATCGAAACGAGCATTTGAACGCCGCTATGGCCAGCATCCATGAGGAGAGTGGGAGGTCAACTTAGAGAATTGTGGGCAGGGATTTAGACCGAAGACGTTGTCCCATTTGCGGCAAAGTGGCTTCCGGGTGAATCTGAGTCTCATTCGCATTCGACGGGCAAGGAAATTTTACCATGCCACCGCAAAAAATAATTACGG
>Ga0163217_1076765_pt1 | contig 13655 bp, 6 predicted proteins | sample SynspAceP_FD_185933 | JGI IMG/M metagenome (GOLD analysis project Ga0163217, IMG submission 185933) | Saline lake microbial communities from Ace Lake in Antarctica - Synechococcus sp. Ace-P (PacBio error correction) | ecosystem: Environmental > Aquatic > Non-marine Saline and Alkaline > Saline ... | reverse complement strand
AAGTTCCGTTCTAAAGCAATCTAAATGCAGCAAAAGAAATGGTTATATCTTGATTAGCAATACCTCAACATTTCTTTTAGCTTGTCGTAAAAATCTCTCGACACCACCAACACATTACCAATAGAACTAATAGATCTCACCATTAGTTGTTTCCAGTAAAATATCCATTAGGACTAACCAAGCGGCGATATGTTGTTGAACTCAACTTGCAGTAACAGGTAATTACTCGGGCCGTCTTGCCAGTTCTGTATTGGTCAAAACCGCAAAGACTCTGCAGAACCCATCTTCGCTGTCATACCAATACGCCAATGAGGCTCAATTTGGTGATCAAACTACTCTACAGCAAATATTCAGTTCCAAAGCAAAAATCTTCAAAAAGTAAAAACACTAGGGAAGGAACTAACCGCTCAGTACATCATAGTAGTTAAACAGTATACAACATGTGCACTGGAGCATATATCAGTTAAATTAAGTTAAGAAGATGCCGGTGAAGTTTAGCACTGCCATTAACTCGTAAAGTATAGGCTTAAAGTCGACACTTATCAGGGTAACTGATTTATTGTACGTCACCTCACACAAATAATACACTGTAGCTGTAACCTTGATTGTGTATTAGGAGGTAAACGTTACTCCATAGTTATGGAGACCATATTAGCGTCTCTAATAACCACATTATGTACCAGACATTAGGTAATTATATTGCTTGAAAGGTATTGTGCGGCACCACATCAACCTATATGAATATAGGAGCGTACCCCGTGATTATAAGTATTTACTCTGCACCCGACAGGATTACATTCAATCCAATTCTGACCAAGGCAGGATGCCTGATAATGTAAACGGTTTCAGAATTGTATGTATTTCATCCTCACAAAGGTTTTACAATCTACTTACTCGAATGTTGTAGAGTCCTGCACAAGGTTGTTTAAAGATATTTCAGTTTGAATAGGTCGCACATTATCTATGCTATAAGTAAATGGAGCTTCCCCGCACTAGCAGATATTGTCAAGTGGAATTGGTATCTCGACCCAAACTACAAAGTTATTGGAGTTTCGAAAAGATGAGTGCTAATGGAGCATTCTTGATTGATTGATTTATTCATACGAAGATTCACAAAAATCGTGTTACACTATTATCTCTTATAAACATCATTAATCAACAATACCCGTTACTGATTACAGTACTAGTCGCTGAAATCACATTATAGGAGTTACGCATCAGCACACAGGCATGAAAAATGAATTACCATCTCACCAGGCAGCAGAAATATCGATTCAGTACTGTGCCACAGGGCAGAAATTACCTTGCGTTATTGCACTAACTGTTAATGCTGGGTATGATGTAATATTTTCTGCGCTGTACAATCCTTCATCCTTACATTTTCTTGATACGATTCCTGCTGAAGTCAGAAAAACATTAGTGTACTGAAAGGACCTCCATTTGGCTATATTCAAATTTACCCGTCACACCTGACGTGAATGGCTGTCAACGTTATAAAACAGCGTCATCAACGTTTGGTTTGGACGTTTATTTCTAAAATAGGAGCAGTTGGCCGGATTTAAAACTTAAAGAAAACGGTCCACCATTATACTCAATGTGCTTGCTGTCGCTATTGTACTTATACGTTCGAGTTGTGTTAATCATAAATGTAACCTGGAAGCGCTATTACAAATGGAGATTGCATACTGGGATTTGATCATGCGAATTATTTTATGTATAACTCCCATCACCAGTGCACTACATACTTACACTGCAATCTGTTTAAAACAACTTGGTGTGCTTTTTCTGTTAAATTTGAAATTAGTCAAGATGAAGTTGGCCCTTTTCTAAATATAGTTTCTGTTATAGTGCGATTTGTAGCTTGTATCTATATTAATGTATAGTCCCGCTACTAAACATTAATATTGTCAATAATGCTTTCTGTAACCACGTGTTCTACAACTCCTGTTGGGCCTTGTAACCGTGTAAGTGAATTTTGAGAACCCACTTGGAATTCTACATTAACGAAATGATACTCAGCAAGCACCAAACAGCTAATGGCGAATGTGTTGACCACTTGTGAAATTGGGGTTTTATAGCATTAATTGTATCATTTTTCATCATAAAAACAACATCTGCGATCGTAACTCTTATCGTATAGGTATAGGAGCAAGGCCATTTAAAGCAGCTTCTGAACAGTAGTGCTTGTTGGAGGCAATTGTAGTGGCGCAATAATTGAATCGTAAAAGGTGCGTTTACCGGTTATAGGCAGTTTTATTGTTAATTTGCGTTTGTGCCGGACATTGTAATTTGGACTCCAAATGGTTATCCGTGGGTGGGTTTTGGTCTGTCAATTACATTTGTTTGTAAAAAGTACAGTCGTAGCATCTTATGGTAACAGATATATGTACCATCCGTTAAGTTTTCAAACGATGCATTTGCGGTCGAATCAGTATAAATTAATCATCAATACTATATGTCATATGGTGCAGTACGCAAGAAGACATTTTGGGCTTCTTATAATTACCTCTTGCAAGCAAGTATACTTGGAATCAAAATGATTGCCTTGTATTGCTGAGATGGTGCGTATTGAAATGAATTTTCTTCGTAGTCACAAGGCACTACCTTTTCTTGGTTAATATCACCCTGATAGTCACTTCAGGAGATTAGGAGAAAAAACCTGTATCCATTTTACCTATGGTTGGTCATTCGAGTGAAACGAAGGAACGTTAAATTGGTAACCCATTGTTATCACAGATTAACTGAATACTGCCGCTAGATTCACCAAAAGTAACATTCTAAGATAGTTGTCCGCGTAATTCAGCAGCTGGTTCGACTCTATTACTTACCGTATTAGTTCTTATAACAGCCATGTTCTATCAAAACAAAGGTTAATCGCCCGATCTGTATGTCGAATATTTGATAGTTTGAAAATTTGTTGGAGGTATATCAGAAATGTTGGGTAGAAGTAACTGTAGTACGCTTTCGTACATAACCAATAGCACGTGTGTGGGTGCTACGCATTGAGCCATTTGAATTTCCTCTCTACAGTATATTTTGAGAACTCTAGCGAGTTAAGTTTAATCATTTTGATTAATTATAGTTACATTTTCCTATAAGAACAACCATCTGCGTTTCTTTTTAGCGATAAATTCCTGCATTAAATCTTAAAAGTAAGTTGTTGTCTATTTGGACCCATTTTTCACTATCAGTAAGACCTGACCGCCATTTGTACCTCATCTATTCTTATCTCATATCATAAAACAGCATCGGCATTAATTACTTGCAAGTTTATTGTACTAAGGTAAAGCAGGTTTCGGAGTTACATTTTACGTTATAGGCTATTACGCCTAAAAACTCCCATCACCGGAGTTGTAAAATACAAGCTTTGATTGGGTCTCGTTAATATCAGTTGAGTAACTTCTACTCTATTTGATCATTTTACACCGAGCAAAATCGAAAAACTGGGCCGTTGTTTGAGCTTAAAGGACAAACATAGTTATCTGTTCACTATCTACAAGTTGATTATTCCGTAACCGTTCCAAGGGGTTTGTAATTAGTTATGTAGCATCGGTATCACAACAATATCTCTATTACTTAAACTATTATCTAATTGTTTGAATCCTTTGAATTAAAAACGACTTGTACAAACCATTGAATTAAAACACAGAAAGTCTATATTCACCAGGAGCGTTTAAAAGAATTACTACATTCAACTTCGCTCCAGAACATGTAAGTGCCTTATTGGCGCAATATCTTTCACCAAACAGGTGTAACAACTACCTTCATCTATATTTCCGCTTGTAACATTTGTGCATCTACATATTTACTGCTAGATGGTTGGAGTCATTCTATTACACATTGATTATCTTAGGTATAAAAGAATTATCAATATACAGAAAACTTTTCTCCTGGTATTATTATTAGAAGGATCGTGTCGTTATTTACCTCGTTAAAGTATTTTTGTTCGGGTTAGGGCAAATCCTTGAACAAATGGCTCAACCAGTTATTTCACTTCTAGAAAGCTTTCAAGGATCAGCTAAATTTTATCTACGATTGTAGGGTACCTACGTTAGTACAACAAGTGTGCTAGGTCTATTATCTGGATCCAACCATCGTTAACCTCCATACAGGTTAGCATCTATGTTCCATTAGATTGTATCGCACGATACCAAATAAGAATCAAAACCATCTCCTGCCATTCAAACAGCCTTGTACCACAAAGCTCATATGGATCCTATCAAAGTACAATCAGAAAGGTCATCTAAAAGAAAGTTTGTGCTTCTGGTAGTAAAACCACAAGAGTTAAAAATTCAGTAACACTAGGAGTCTCGGTAACTGCGCCGATTGTTCTTCGCCACGATATGTACCGTATGCGGACATTTTTGAATTACATCTGAAATTGGCATTTATAAAAATCAACAGTTCTATGGTAATTGTTACTCTAAACGGAATGGAATATTTCCAGAATGCTTCATCTTTCTACATTATTATCTGGATTGAAAAAATAATCTCACGGAGAAGAGGATTATAAACTACGTTACACCAGCAGGATATGAAAAAATCTGATGCGTTGAAAAAAACTACGTCCATTGGCGGAGAAACGTCTAATGGATAAGCAACATCTCTATGTATATATAATCCTCAATATTCAATATTTTTCGAAAAGTAAGTACATAGTCTAATGTTTTGACCTAGTTTACACCGTTGCAACAGTATATCACACGGCCAGGGTGTGTTCACTTTTTTCTCTTATAACTTATTTGGAAGGCAATATTGTCAACATCAAAGAAGTAAAGGAAATAGCGTACTTTATCTTTGAGATGAGTTGTCTTAGATATAGCACTGAGCGCCATTCAGGAAATAATGTTTGCTTACTCACCATTTGGAATTTCCAAATAGGCACATATCCATCTAAGTGTTAATTACTATTGGTTTCTATTTGTAATTGAGCATCATTAAGCGTATACTAGAATTGAAAAAAATTTTATTTGCCGGGTTTCTCCATTTGAAATGTATAAAATGTTCGTTTGCACTTAATTTCTAGTTCCGTCACCACCAATTCTATTGTCACTTCTAAAAAGCTGCAACACCCATTTTTGCATTAAGGGGAAGGTGTAGGATATGTGGAAACCATTTAATTGAATCAACGTCCACAATTTAAACACCTGCATAACCATCAGTACGGTTAATACTTATCAGCCTGGTATTAGGGTCTTCGTACCAAAACGACCATTTTCGCACCTGAAATTTACACCTAAAATATTACTTCCGTTACTTGCTTAAGTGGCTACAAATATTTCTCCATTCGGGGTCGTCTACCCGCAACTATGAGGTTACTCCTTGTAGGCTGCATCACAGTGACTGTTTAATTACCAAAAATCCGCATCTCCATTTCCATCAAAGAATATAATTTCTCAGCAGTATATCATTTGATGATATGCACCGCCTGGTGTTCTGAATTTAATATGTCGATTTTTTCTATCGTTATTTACGTAAACAAGCAGCCAATTACCTGAATATGTCTAATGCACAATCCAGATATCAAGGGGGGTTACCCCAAAGGGGGGGGGGTTTTCCCCCCCCAAAGTAAGGGGGCCCCCCCCCCCCACTACTTGAACTGAATGTATATTATTCACTATCGACATCGACTATATTGCATGTCGTTAATTATTTTCATTATAATCAGCAAGAACACCGTGTATTTCATAAGGGGTTGTTAGGTGATACCGCTGGACATAAAGTGACATTTTTCTTCTCCATCTTCGTTTCTACTATACCCATTGGACGTCCTGTCGTTCTGGTATATTTCGGTTAACGATATTATGCAATTGAAGGTTAATTTCACCACGATATCGGCTCGTAACGATTGAAAGGCGCTTTAACCTGTTTGATAAAGCAGTTTTTGAACCTAAAACGATGAAAGAATGAATAATAAAATTTTTGAGTAACTTTTTCCATTAGAGAAATGTATTTTGTTAAAAATCTAAACTAGTCAGTTTGGTATTGTTCTTGCTTTGAAGAAAATATTAATCCCGATTTAAAATCTATCGTCTAGACGAATCTCTCCAATAACAAACTATTCACTTTATAGTAGCAAGTGAAGAATTTATTGTGTGGTATGATCAGTTTTTCTGTTGTGAAACAGCAATTAGAATGGTTTGATTTCTTAGAATGTACACTTTTTAATACTCTAACCGTCTTATTAGAAGAACTGATATTCTTCTTTGGCGATAAAATCACACGATTTTAAGAAAAAAGGGTCTTAAAATGAGCGCTAGAAATAACTATTTGAAAGGAAATTTGAATAAAAATGAGGTTAAAGCTTCGGAAATAAGACGTAAATTATCTCTCTCTTTGAAAAATAGTGCCCAAAAAATTCGTAGCAGGCTATTCTCAAATATCAGCTGATTTTATTACTTAAATCTCATTTAAAGTAGTATTTATTTTGTAAAAGAATGGGTTTGGCATAATTTGATTTCCATTCCATAGCTTTTACTTATAAAAAAATAGCTGATTAAGATGCTTTTGTAGGTTAAAAACATTCAACACACGTTTTATTGACTTAATAGGAACAAATATTTATTATTTTTGACCTTTTAACTTACCTTGATTAATGATATTTATTAAGTTTATAGTCAATTTATTTGTTTTATTAGACTCTCTTTGAGTTTTATTATTAACCAAACTATAATTGGTTTTTCAGGTTTTTATTTATAAAATGTTTTCCTCAATTTCTTTAGGAAAATTTATTAGACTTAGATACTCGTTTTTCCAACTCAAGTTCCATTTATTTTTCAGAATTAATGGTTGTATAGAAGTTTGTCTTAAGTATAAGTTCTGAGAAAGATTAAGTAGTGGCATTACAAACTTGAAACTCTGAAGAAAACAAAACTGGTTAATGGATCTTTTGATTAACATATAAAATAGTGATAAGGTTTGGGTGGCAATTTTAAAGGAACGACTCTAATTGTCATTAACGTATTTAGCTCCATTGCAGGAGCTCTTTAGTGTATGCTTACATACTACAAAAGGAAAAATTTCATTATAAATCTAATCGTCAAAGTCAGGTTTATGATGGTTATTTTGAAAGATTTTGTGCAAATTTAATGCATTCTAAAAACGAGTGTCTTTAGGTTACCTAAGCGCTATAAAACTTTTAGAATACCCTGCGGTTTATATATATTAGGCTCGGCCCCCACTTTTAGCTTATATGCGCCAAAAGATAACAGTCGTTTCAACGTCTCTGTCTCGATTAAAATCAGGCTTATAATTGACCTTCATTAAGAGATTGAGACACATAAAGCGATTAACTCTTATAAACCATGCTTTTCGTTTATATGAAGCTTAAGGGCGCAATATGCCCTAGTCTCAAATTCTAATTGACTTGGTTAGTAGGAATATTTCAATGAATATTATCAAGGTCAGTAATGCAAGCCTGCAAAAATTTTAAACTCCTAGTGTGCATTTCATTGCGGAACTAGTTTAATAGCAGCACTTAAAGAATTAATATGAGTATTTGAAGATTGGGATAAGGGCATTTTAGAAAATCTTAAATAGAAACACTCGCATAGGTTTCTTTAAGAAAGGATTATATAGATTAAATCGTTTTTTTTCAAAGCAAGTGTAGAATTTCCTTCACTTTAAAACTCTCGTTAATAACGGATTTAAACCGACATAGTTTGGTGTTCGTTAGATGGTAACCCTTTTTCTAAGCCATCTGTCTTGATTCACGCGCATTATCAATCTTGTCATTATAGCGTCGTTTAGTTTTGAATAAGCGATATAAGGCGTTTCGTCCAAGAGTCATTGGCTTTTAAGAAATATACTCTCTCGTTATTCTTAGGGTTGATAAAATACTGCGCTTAAGCCAAAAAGAATTAGCAGTTTAAATTTCTTTGCGTTTTAGGTTGCAAACATTAGCAATTAAATAATACCAGATCCGGTACCTCGATAACATATGATTTTGGATCAGCATATGTGACCCAACATTGTCCTTTCCAACCACATTGTAGGTAGTAATCAGATATATATAGAAGTGATTTTCTTGATTTTATTTACGTTTACTTGGCATAGGCTTCTTGGTATATTTATTTTCTACGTTCTAATCCACATAAACCACGTTACATACCATTATTGATCATGGCGCTTACCGGTTCCAAAGGTTTCATTATCGTTTGTGATAAATATTTAAGACGTTAGTTGGTGTAATGTTCGCATTAATACCTTTGTTGTTTAATGTGGTTAAAAATTATCCATATATTACACTTTTTACACGTTAGAACTACATAATAGCTCAGTTAATTCGGTAGTTTTTGAATTTTTTGCGGTTTTTTACTCCGTCTGACAACTTCGGGGTTTGAACAGGCTTAACTATTTTCTTGGTCTATTCGCCACAACGCGTTCTTTTGGTGTACAAGGTCTTACTTTTGTATCGATTATTATCAGTAGCGCTACCCTATTCTTGTGTGTTTCTCATTATTAATGTCTAAAGTTGAAGTGTTTCAGTTTTTTTGGTTTTAGGGGGCCGAGGAACTCGGTTCTGAGTCTATCCCATATAAAAAAGTCTTTCGCTCTATTTTCTAAATCGGATCTATCACGTTTGTCTATTTTCCCATTAGCATAACCATTTAACGACGTCTAAATCGTTTGGCGAGTGGCTCTAATGATCTTGGCGACATCAATTTTCTATGATTAGCCTCATTCTCTGCTATTTTGTTTTAGTCTGGTCATTTCTTCTTAGTGCAATATTCTCTGGTCTAGATTATTTCTGTATAGAATCATCTTTAGTGCGTCTTCTAAAATACCTATTCTTTCAGTCAGATTTGGCGAGAAAGAATACGCAAAAGGATTTCCTGGTAAGTCCCGAATTATAAATTGTTAGACAGGCCTTTTTCCATGGTATACCCTTAGATTTCTACGGTTAGGTTGAAGCCTACACAGCTTGCGCTAAAACTTCATATCCAGCTTGAATGCCAACCTATTTTGGAGTCTAATATTAAACTTCACCTAAGGTCACATTCCTTCTCAATTTTCTAAGGGCTTGCCAATGGGCATTTCGACCTTCTCAATATGCCTGTTTGGTTTTCACTGATGGGTATATTGTAATGTCTTGAAAGGTTTTTATCCTTAAAATCAGTTGGACTCACTGTTTAAGTATAGTCAAATAAGTTTCGGCAAAACACCAATCAACTTACATAAGAAAGTTTAAGCGTTGAAAGTAATAAGTTTGTCTTGTTAGTCCCGCTAAAAGGGGTCGCTTCTCCGTTGAAGTTGCCTTTGGTCGAACCCCACTATTGGTTAGTAGAAACATTGCGCCAAGGTTAAGTTGCTTTATCGTTTTTAAGCTTTACGACCATAGGCATGTTTGGCCAAACACACCAAAGTTTATTACGTACCTGATTTGTTGCGATACAGCTTAACAAGACCTGTTCTCGCCACTCACTACGACCACTATAACTTAAGAACTTAGTTTGCTTGTTTCATCAATTGTACCCGATTGTTTCGGTGTAGCAATTTGATATTAGATTGTCTTCCCTAACGTTGAAAGGTTGGGTTGTTAAAAATCGGTTATATTTAAAATGATTCTGGCAGGAAATCATTACGCTTACACCGGATTCTCCTATTGCGGTAACCTATGGTTAGGCAAACACAATAACATGAATAAAACTGTTTCTTAGCCATGGTGAGCTTTAGCTTTATTCGTTAACGGGTGATAGTACCCTGTTTGGTACCTTCACTGGGTTCCTATTGTATGAACCCTATTTTGTTTGTGAGCAGTCGTCGCTGCGGCCATTATTTTTGTATTTGATTCATTTTATAATTCTTGACTTGTGTTGTAAATAATTAGGTGATTCTCTTTGTTTGGAATATGAATTTGGAATTACATTGGTCATTAATTACCATCTCCCATTACGGTAATGACATTAGGGAACTTTGAAGTGTCTAAAAAGTTACTTCTAATTGCTTATAATCTCAAATTGATCTATAGAGCAATAAGTATGGTACTGCTCAGAAAAATAACACTGTCAGGTTACTGATTTCTGTGAATTAACTTCTACCGATCGGTTGGTACCTCCGTCGCGTACTATTTTAGTAGTTCTTCGATAACGATTTCAGTACCCGGAGCTGTGTTTTCAGATTTTCTTAACAGGATGTATTGTAATGCCATTTGAAATAAAGAAAGCCATCATCTATCACATAATTTATTGGTGCCTGGAGTTGATAGGGTATGTAGTGTCTGTTGTGTTTATGACGAACTCCATTGCATCGAAGTTGTGAGCTCAATCAGTTGGTACTTATACTTATTGTTTTCTCTCGCACTACAAAAAAGTTCCGAGTAGTGATATTTTAAAGTTTCGGCTGTTTATATTGAGTGGACAAGGTATTTGAGTTTTGATTCAAAGTTTGAATAGTTGCATTTAAGGTTCTACCATTTTTCTAGGTTTGATGCCAGATAATATTATTACTAGAGCCCAGCAAATCTGCACCATCTTTTTGGCTTGATATTGTTAAGATCAATTAAAGAACTAGTTTTAATCTGTTTTTAGCACCGTTGTCGCACAGCGGTTTTATTCAATACCTATGTTAATACTCGTAGTTCCACATGCGGTATACGGCGTTAATATTGGTAATATCTCGAATGACGCGGGAGTCTCGGTAGTAATTAGCTGAATTTTGAAGAACGAACGTGCGCACCGTTTGGGTAACTCTGCATATATCCCTCTTCAGAATAAAGGGTTAATGACTATTTTGTTTTCTCCTGTTATTGCGTATTTTCTAAGCCATTTATAACTTGGGGCTGTATTCGCAGTTTGTGCTAACAGTTAACACATGATGTTGTGTCTGGCAAAGAGAACCATGTTCAATTCATTGTCAAACAGTTACGGTATACAATCGGCATTGTGTATAGTCACAATTTGATATTCATTGCGATATTCTGTTACCGGCAATTTCACAGGGTAATCAGCTTCAATCCTGCACTTGCAAGCATTAACCGTTTAGCTAGTTCCGTAGCGCCTAAATTGGCAGACCATTTTTCTTGATAGTTCCAAGATGCATTGTTTGATCTATGCTATACTTGTTTCAGTACGACAAGGATGTTTTCGTTGGGTATTAATCGCCAATACCTGTTCCTGTCCACATGTTACATCAAATATTTTGATCCGCTCTCTCTCGCTCAGTACATGAAGTTCCATATCACATTACACATTTACATACCCGTTGGGTACTTATGTGGTCCTTTCCTCTCCGTAGTTCAGTTTCCACTTCTAACAAATTATAGGGATAGGTTTCAGGATTTGCGTATTGTTACTTGAAGGCGGTTATAGCACTAGTGCTACAAAACATCCGGAGGAAAACGACACAATTTCCTATATTTAAATTAGAAGTTAGTCCATATAATAATTTATATGCAGATGGATGCGGAACCAATCGTTTACTGGTCGTGCTTTCGCACGCGCTGTTTATATCCTTGACACGAGTATCGGTAGGGATAGGAAAGCTTGTATCAAAATCTTTACTGTTATTTCTTATCAGTAATGCGTATTGATGTTTGTGCTTAGCGAACTCTTAGCAAGAAGTATCGATAAAATTCCATTACCAGCATTTTGCGGTTACCTATCCATGATGTTAACAAGTATCATTGATCCACGTTACCTGCCACAATGGCGGAGCAGGAGGTGCTTCCTGTAATTTGGATTTGTCAGCCGGTTTCTGGAGCATTGATTACATTGCTTGGTTGGATAATGAAGGACACTGAAGCACTATGTAATGCGATTAAATTAGATTTTTGGGTCAAGGTTTATAGTATTGGTAGTTATGGGGCCTCGGTTGAAGATGTTATAAAAAAATTTGTCACGTTATTTCCATCAAATCATAGCAATATGTTATTTATAGCGAGCGAACTGGATTTAATGTTGTGCGGAAGGAAGTTTTGTTTTGTGAAAACTCATTTATATAGGTGTGTTCAATTTAAACACCGCAATTAAGGCATTTGCTACTTTGTGACTGAAATGTAATGACATGAGGCGAGGACACCAAAGTCTTTAAAATTTTTTGAACAAATTGGGAGAGGACTTGTAAATGGGGTTATACCAAGGAACTTCGTTTTCGTTTTCCGACTGACCTAATGGTTTATTTAATTATTGGGCCATGCAGTTATATTTGCCTAATTCGGATTTAGGCTACGTTATTAATGCGGCCAGTAATTCTTAGGTTCGAGATACCACCCTGCAAGAAGGCAGGTTTGTAGAGCATTAAAAAGATGTTGTAGAATGGCTGGCTTTTATTGGGATACGAACGGTTGCTTTCAGATTATGTTCCCCCAACAATTTCGATTGGCAGGTACTTTTGATAAAGATGGTAGGCTTTGTGGATGATCAGTCTTCTGGAAGGATTATGGCTTCCCAAAGGATCGCCAACCGACCCAGGTGATATTTGGTTCCAACGAAAATAGGTCGATGAGAATCTTGACTTTTTAAGTGAAAACGGTGAGTTTTTCAAGAGGAACTCTGTTTTAAGAGCAAGATAGACATGGCCTCGTTTAATTATGTTATGGTTGATCCCTAGTCATGTATCGCTAGTTGAGACAAGGCATCATCGAACAAATACGATGTGGTGGATGTTATCCCAATGTATGAGCTGGGGACGCATGGCCGGCAGAGCGATTTTAATAGAGCAAGTTAGTCTCATTCGTTCGTTTACGTGGTTAGAATTCGCAATGCACCGGAGCTATTATGGTTTTGGGAGGGATCAAGGGTATACGATGAACTATGTAAGCTACAACGTAGTTTGCTTCGTCGTTTAACTTAAGCTACCGTAGTTAAGTAGGCGTTAAATTGGCGCATTAGTTGAAAGGGAGTGGGGTACGGCTGGGATGTCTAAGATGCAACTAATAGGTTTGGCGGAGGGGTATTTACCTGAGTCCGATACGATTTTGTTTGATTTTATTCGGTTATTGCAAAAAACGTGGATAACCTTTGATTTGTTTCTTTATTTGGAGTTTAATTTAGAGACATTTGGAATAAACGGACCTTTAGGGTTAATGGGTGTTTTAGCCTTTAGAAGGCTTCGTATCACGAATTTATCCTAGGTGAAAAGAATGGCTGAAGCTGAAAATATCACCTGAAGGGATGGATGCTGGCCGGAACACGCCAGTTCCCATTTTCTAGAGAATAGTTAATAGAACAGAGTTTTAAAGAAGAGGGAACAAAAAGTTTCTTCCCGTTTAAATTAGGTGGTTTGAGTTTGCGTTTAAAGGAATGGGCTACATTCCATTAAGCCGAGGAGTTGTACTAAAATTACGAGAGGGAATATTGACGAAGGTTACAAATGTCTTTTACGATATTAAAGTAAGAGTGTTAGCGGTACTTGAGGGAAAAGTTTACGTAAGGTTTAAAAAAGGAACATTTACATGGGGGTGTTCGTATTTGCACATCCGTTAAAAGCAGAAGTTTAGATTATTTACCCGGATGTCTTTTTTTAACCCCCAGATGAGAGGGGTTCTGGGATTACGCATTTAAAAAAGACAAAAGATTTTTTAGATTTTGATTATCCGATTCCCTTAAGGTTGTTTATTTTACCGGGGTTATTGTTGTGGAGGGGGCCTGCCCGGCTGTAAAAAAAATTGCCGCCAAACCAAGGGATCTTGGACTTTTTGGGGATAATTGTGTTGT
>Ga0163217_1117023_pt1 | contig 13657 bp, 14 predicted proteins | sample SynspAceP_FD_185933 | JGI IMG/M metagenome (GOLD analysis project Ga0163217, IMG submission 185933) | Saline lake microbial communities from Ace Lake in Antarctica - Synechococcus sp. Ace-P (PacBio error correction) | ecosystem: Environmental > Aquatic > Non-marine Saline and Alkaline > Saline ... | reverse complement strand
TGCCACCGGGCCAACGCAGCTCACCGATGGTCGCCTGCTGCGCAGCGAACCGACCCCAAAGGCTGCACCAGGGGCGATCCGGTCAAGATCAGCGGCTTCGTGCTACCCGTGAGGAGATGATCGCCCCAGCTGGCGCGCCTGCTGGTGCGCTGTTTGGCCTGCGTCGGATTGCGGTTGCCGGTGGGCCTGCCCGTGCTCTGCCTGCTGATCAACCCACCCCCGAAAGCCGATCTGTGTTTGAGCGATTGACAGGGTGATGGGAACGAAAACCTGGCCGGCCGATTCGCAGTGTGGTGCGGGGTTGCGCCAGGTCCGCCCGATCCCCGCCCCCAACGGCCGCTGGAAACCATGAAAGGCCTGCGAATGAAAAGCTTTGGCCCGGACACGGATGGCTGCTGATGTTGCGTGGCAGGGGTCGGCGTGGCCCTGGCCCAGCAGCCAGCGTTGGTGCGCATGCCGCCCTCGCTTCGCAATCCCTGCCCAGGCGGCGGCCAGCTCAGGACCCGCGGCGCTGAGTCTTGGGAGTTCAGCCGGCCGCCCATGGAGCGCTCCTCGGTGGCAGCCGCAGGCAGCCTGAACCCGCGCGATCCCCTTCAGCCTGCCAGCCGGCCAGTCCAAAACCCCCTGTTGCTGTTGCCGCAGGCAGGCGAGCGGGGATCGATGGCCGCTCGGTGCGGAACTGACCGGTCGCGATCGCCGCGGGCTCGCCCTCGTGGTGGCCGCTGGGCCCGCCTGGATTCCCCGCCCCACCTGCTCGCCGGTGGTTGCCGCGTGAACCGGCGGCGAAACAGGTACATTGTGCGCCAGCACGAAATAGCGCCTGGGACCCCGCTCACCCCGGTCTGGCAGTCGATTCCCGAGCTCGAAAACCCCATGGCCGACGGTGGACTGCCTTGAGCCTTGTCAGCCGCGATCTGAGGCCAATCACCAGGTCTGGCGGCTGCACGATCAGCCAGAAAACCTGGTGGCGCTGCCTGGAAGGCCTCAGCCGGTTGGGAGCCGGAACCTATACAGCCTTCGCGGGCCGGCCCCGTGCGCTTTGCCCAGCCAGCGCAACCGCCTGGGGCGAACTGCTTGGTGCAGGGCAGCGCCCCGGCAAGGCCCACTGCAACGACCAGCTGGTGCTCTGGGAACCGCGGCGGCGGCGCTCATCTCGAAATCGAAAAGCAGCGGGCCGGTGGCCCTGCTCCCCCAGGGCGGCGCAGCTGATCGTGCCGGAGCAGGAAGCCTGGCCCTGCGCACCCTGCGCCCCGGACCGGAATCCAGCGGGCAGGTGCTGCCCGGCAGCCGCGATCTCAGCAGTTCTGTCGGTGGCCGCCGCGCCCGTTGTGCGGCCACGCCGATTTCACGGCGATTCACTGGAACTGGTGGAAACCCGGCCAAGGCGCCCCCTCGCTCTGGGCTGGGCAGCGAAGGGCTGGTGGCTAGCGCCTGCTCGCGCAGTGGCGAGGCGGGTCTGGGCGTGTGATTGAAGGGGTCGGCCAACCCAGGCTCACGCTGCTGGCCCTCAACCGGCGCGGGCCAGGAATTGCTGCAGCGACGCCCCCTGGGAGGGCTGGGAGCTGAAGCCGGGCACCGGGCTCGACTACGACCCCCACCGGTCGACCGCCTGCTGCTGGGCCCTGCGGGCCCCTGTCCCCATCGGCAGTTGCGTTGGCAGGAGCGCAGCTCCCAGGCCCAGGCCGCCCTATCGATGCCACCAGCCTGGAGCTCACCTTTGCTCGGCAAGCCGGCCTGAGGCAGGTGCGCTGCTGGTGGCGGGCTGATCCCTAACCGATCGCCCCGGCGCGGTTGCCAGAGGTCAGGGCACCCAGGAGCCCAGCAACTGCACAATTCCACCACACAGGCCCGGACGGCAGGTTCAAAGGGCCCGAGAGCAGCAGGCCCAGCAACCGCGGCAAGAGGCCCGCAGGCCCGAGGCCAGCAGCACGTAGAATTTAAATGGTGCTCAAACCAACCGGGAGGCCACAGGCGGGGATCACACAAACGCATGATCAGCAGCACCCCCACGGCCTTGATCGAGATCGCCACCACCAGGGGCCAACAAAGAATGAACAGCAGGACGGGATGAACGGGAACGGCCACCCAGCCGAGAGGGCGAGCGATTCATCGATGGTGAGCAGGATCTAGCGTCGCGGCGGGTGAGGCGCCAGATAGGCCAGGGCGTGAGCAGCAGGGCCGAGATCGCGCTCCAGCCCAGACACACCGAGGATTGTCGCCGAAATAGCAGGCTCTGGATGTTGCCCTGGTAGGTGCGCACGAAGCTGAGGGCCACCACCGCCACCGACAACGACCGAGGAATAGACGATGTTGAGCAGCGGCATCGGTGGGCAGGCGGCTGCGCTTCCACCACCGACTCACCAAACAGGGCGAAGATCACCGGCAAAGGGGATCAACACCAGGGTGGCGATGAGCCCCAGCAGGATTGCCGATTAGTTGATGCCCAGGCAAACGACGAGTGCCCAGGGCTCGCCTTAAAGAAAGGAGAGCTGGCCGCAAACACGGCCAAAACTTGCCCAGCAGGCCGCGAGGCGCCGGTGAGCAGGCACCGAGAGGGGCCCGCGCATGAACGGCAAACGTGCAGCAGCTCCAGGAAGGGGGCGGCTTTCGCTACTCAGGGGATGGGTTGGCGCTGGCGATGGTGGTACGGAACGAAACCCCGGCCGTAGACACGCTCCAGCTGGAGCGGGCGAGGGCGTGATCGGGCGCCCGGAGCAGCAAAAGGCGGCAGGTTGAGCAGAGCACGCCATCCGCAGGTCCGGCGCCACCATCTCCAGGTCAATGGTGATACCTGCAGGACAGTCCAGGCCCTCCGCCTGCGGCGCAGGTCGAACAGCAGCGCCATAGAACTGCTCGGCCATCTAGGCTGTCCGAGGCCGGCCTGGGGCCTCATCGAGCACCAAACAGGCGGCGTGGCGGGCGCACCACGCAAACGCGAGCAGCACCCGTTTGCAGTCTGGCCGCCGGAAGAGCTCGCTGATCCAGAGCGATCGGCAGGTCGCGCAGTGGGTTCTTTGGCCAGGGCCCGGCGAACGGCCGCTCGCCGGGCCTCCGCCTCCAAACCAGTTGAACCGAATTCCCGGCCGGGATCCCAGCCCGGCCACGAATTCAGCCACGCTGAGTGGGCAGCGGTTGCGCACACCGAAGCTCTGGGGCAGGTTAGGGGCCACTGGTCGCGCACCAAAGAGGGCAGCTGACCTTTGCGCCGAGCCGCCGGCCCAGCAGCCGGCACCTTCGCCGCTTCCTGTGGGGAAGGGATGCGGGAGGAGGCCTGCACCAGGCTACTTTTGCCGGCCAACCGTTGGGACGATCAGGGCGGTTATCGCTCTCGGCCGCCAAATAAGCTGGACGTCTCCACTGCCACGGCGCCCTCCGGCGACCGTCAGCCGCTGACTTCGAGGAAACCATTATCCGCCATCAGCCCAGCCTACCGTGTTCTTTGACTCCAGACAGGCGCGAAGGCCGCCGCCAGGGCCTTGCCGTTGCGGCGCAATCTGGCTGAGTATAGCCAGGGGGCCTTTTTTTTTGGGGGCCCCGGCCTCGGCGGGGGCTGGTTTCAAGCGGATCAAACACGCCGATCTTCACGCCGCAGATCGGCGGCATAGAGGGCATTGAAGGAGTGGCGCCCCGTCCTGGGCTCGCTGAGCAGGGTTATTGAGCTCGGTCTGCTCGACCAACTGGCTGACGCGCTGAGGTCGGCCGGGGTGGGATTCCAGCTCGGCGAGACTCCACCACAAGGCGACCTTGAGCTGGTGCGCTCGGCGAAGTAGGGGCGAAAAAAATCGTGATAGCAGAAGTTTTTGCAGGCAAAGGTTTGAGCTAGGCTGGCCAAACTCGGCATTGAGGGGAGGAGCGAGAGTTCATCGACGAGGGCAGCGGCATTGGCGCTGAACTGCTCGGCGCAGTCGGGCTTCGCGGCGATCAGGCCATCCGATGGGTCCCTAGCTGGGACGGGCGCGGAGGGGATCGAAAGCCCAGACGTGGGGATTGATCGCGACCGTGATCGTGGCGTGATCGTGGCCGTCGGGCATGGTCGGAGGTCTTTGGGCGTCTTTTCGTGTTTCTCCCAGGAGTGGGGATGCCGGCGTTGGAGCGATCACCTGGAGGCCGCTCGTTGTCGCGTTGACGATCAGCTCTGTCGAGGAAGTTTCCAGGCCCAGGCCGATTCTTGACGGACACGCGGCCGTCTGCGCCGCACCAGATCAGGGGGTGGCCTGGAAATCGTGGGGGCTGACCGTGGTGGACATCAGGGCCTCCACCGTGGCCAGGTGCCGGCCACAAAGCTTTGTGAATTCAGTGATCGGCAGGAAGGTGCGTGACCACAATGGGGCGGCATCGCTGGAGGGCGCAGGGCCCAGACGGCATCGCTGCCACAGGAGCCAGCAGGACGGCGGCAGCAGGGCCATCGGGCCGGAGCGGTTTGCTTCAAAGGAGTGACCAGAACAAACGGATCCGGGCCGCCAGAATCGACCAGCGGGCGTGAGAATGGTACTCATTCGGAAAGCTATGAAGGCACGGCTTTGGCCAATCAGCCCCTGGCGAGCGGCGACAGCGGAAAGACTCACTCCATATGGGAATCGCTGGTGTTCTCAGCTGCCTTCGCCATTGGCCGCCCAGGGTCGCCGATCCAGCGGTCGCCAAGTCAGCCCCAACCCCAAAACAGACCCATCTGCTGGAGCAACTGACAACAGGCCAGCGAGGAACTCACGGGCCAGGAGCTCCATGGCTCGCCTGCGCGGAACCCCCCACGGCATGGGTCTGTCCACCGATTGTATCGCCACCTGCGCACCCTGCAAGCAACGCGGCCTTGGTTGCGCTGCCGCCATCTGCCCAGCGGCGAAGCCCTGTTCGCTCCACCGAACGGATGAGCACCATCTCACCTGCGTCGATTGCGGCAGCACGGTTGTTGCTGCAGAGCTGCCGATGCACGGGCCCACCTGCAGTGCCAGCAGCTGGGTGGCTTCAGCTCCTGTTCCACACCCTCGAATTCTTTTCGGGCTCTGCGCCGGCTGTCAGGAGCCGCCAAAACTCGGCTTAAGCCCAGACTCGGCTGAGCCCAAGACTCGCCCTTCGCCATACAGCGCCAAAAACCAGTTCTTGATCGATGGCCCGGGCCCGCTTCAGTCGCCCCAGACCGCACAGGTTGCTGTTAGGCTGCGGCTGATCAGGTCGAAGGCCTCCCCCCTTGCCCTGCTTGGCTGAACGGGAGCCGCCGGGCTGTGTTCGAGCTCAAACAAGAAGTTCCCGTTGCTCGGCCGCTGCGGATGCGGCTCTGATCCAGCCCACGCAGACCAAGCCGATCGCATCGCTCACGGCTCCACCTGTGCAGCAGGCGTGCTCGGGGATGACGATCAAATCGCGCAGGGAGCGAAAGGGGCTCCTCACCATGGGGGAGGAAACTCCAGCACCAGTTCGCCGTCGCTATAGCATCAGGCTCGATATGAAAACAAGGTGAAGGGAGATCGGATCGCCCCTCCGCCATGTAGGCGTTATCCACGTGGCGGCCATAGCCCTCACCGGGGGCCTGAGCGGAAAAGCGCAAGCTGGTGGATTCCGCGGCCGGCAGGGCGGCTTGAGGCAGAGGGGATGGCCCTGCAAGGCCTTGATGCACCAGCGCAGCAGGGCTTTGATGCAAGCGAACCCCGCGGAACTGGCGGGTTGTGCTTCACGGTTTCGGGCATGCCCAGCCGCGCCTGTCTTGGCCCGGGCGCCAGTGGGCTCGGAGGCGAGCAGACGGGACGGCACCAACGGCCGGAGCTGGTCGGCTGGCAAGCATGCGAGGTCGATCTGGAAACGCCATTCGGAGCAAAACAAATGGGATGGGGGCGCTGCAGCGGGCGGGCGGGCTGGAGTGGGGCTGGGCTTGGGCGCGGGCCTCCGTAACAAAAGCACCCGGGCGGGTGACCAGTTCCAACCAGCGGCTCTCAACCCACCGCTTCTGCGACCCACCGGCTGCTAAGGCCCATTCAGAATTCTCTCTCCACACGATTCGGATCGACCATGTTCACGGGACCCAGCCATCGCCCTCTTTCTTGCGCCAGCGACTGATCGCCGGCGTGGCGGGCTGCGGCATGGTCCCTTGGATTGAAACGAGCAACGGATGCCCTGGGACAGGGAAATCGCGGCGCGATAACGACGACAGGGATGGAAAACGAAGGGACAACCAAAGGGAAGGCCGTGAATGGGGCCGAAGGACAGGAAGCGCGAGGGTGGCGAAGGAGGAGAGCGGGAGGCGAAGGCGGTGAGGAGGAGAAGGCGACGACGACTGAAGCTCCGGCTCCTTTAGGCGGCGGCCCAACTGCTCAAAGACCACAAACCGGCCCTTGCCATCGCAACGCGAACGATTATCATTCTTTACCAAGATCGAGCTGGCTCGGCCACCGGTGTTTGCGCAAAACCGTCCGTCCGCCCTCCAGCCGCCCATGTTCACCGCCTGATCGCCCCTGCAGCCTGCGGTTCTGCTCTCCCCTTTGGCCCCATCCACGCCCCGGCCACGGCTGCTCCCGCCACAGTCCCAGCCACGTTCAGGGGCCACCGCGATCAACCTCGCCGCAATCGACGCCTAGCCGCCCAGCCGCGATTCAGGCTGGAGCAGGTCACCAAGGCCATCACCCAGTTCTCCGATGTGCAACCCCGAGTGCGGGCCTATTCAGGCCCTCTCCGCCTGGTGGAGCGACTACGGCTGCGTGGGCGGTTAATTTTCCGATGGACCTTCCGTGGCAGCGCTCGCTCAGACCCGCTGGGGAAGCCGCTTTTGCCCTTCCTCACGCCTGCCTGGATCGGATCACCGAGGTGACGATGAAGCTGCGCAGGCTGCATGAAGGGAGTTTGAAAACCGAACTGGCCGTGCTCAAGGCCGGGTCGATGGGCTGGAGGCCAAAGTCGGCGACGCTGGAGGGCCAGCCAGTTCTCCCCACCACCAAGCTCAGCGGCTGGCCACCTTTGTTGGTGGGGGGCCAACGCCTTCAGCGGCAGCGCCAATGCGAGGGTGGACTCCGCCCGCGCCAGGTTGGGGGCCCACCACCTTTCAGCTACGACCTTGCAGCTCAGCCTTGACACCAGCTTCACCCGGCAAGGACCTGCTGCGCTCGAATCCTGCGGGCGGCAACTTCACCGATTCGGTTCTTCGGGTGGGCGCCGGACCCAAACGGCGGCATCGCCGGCTTGGAAGATGGCCTTCCAGGAAGGGACTCCGGCCCCAATTCCGGGGCATCGACAACTTCTACCAGACACCACTCGGCCGCCGGCTTTCACAGCCACGTTGGCGGCCCGCGTTGGCCAGGAAGACATGCTTCGCCTTTGGCCCAGCGTCTATCCAGTGACACCGTCTTGAAGTGCTCACCCTCAACGGGGCACCCGGTGGCCTACAACAAAACCCTCGGGCACGGTGCCGGCCTTCTGGTGGCCGATCCAACGGGCTTCTCAGTGTCAGCGCCACTACGTGGCGGCAACGGCAACACCTCGGGCAATCCCCAGTGAGGGTGGCAATCATAGCGGCAACCAAAACGCCTTCGCAGCGGGCACGGCTCCGGCGTCTGCGTCAGATCGGTTAAGCCGGGCGCCGAGGCAGTGGGGCCTCGCCGCGTCATAGTGTGAATCCATAACACGACTACGAGACAACGAACGGCGTCAGAATACTTTTTGCATGGGGCTGCATTTTGCGGGTCTTCAGACCGGCGCCTATGCAAATCGCCCCGGATGGACAACCATCTAAATAGCGATAGCCTAGACAGCTTTTCGTCAGCGATATTTAATTCCCAGGACTAATTCAAACGATTGGCAACTAATACTAATTCCACGACCAATATTCATATTTGGTGTCGACGTGCTTGTCCGGTATCCGACCCTTCGTTCACGCGCGTGGAGCAGCCCTGTTTCTGCCGGTTGTTGGGGACCCCGCCAGTACGCACCAGATGCCGTTGGCTCAGTGGGTCTCTGGCACCGGCGCGCTTTCGGACTGGTTATTTCCTCCCTCTCGTCTCGCTGGCTTTGAGCTTTTCGCTGGGATCAACACCACTCTCTGCGACTCGTACGATCTCGCTGTATTTTCGAGCGGTTTTTTGACAGTGCATGGCTTGCACGTATGTGCAGCAGTCTCTAAACTAGCAGGAGTCGTGGGATGGCTGGGGCTGCGCTGAGTGAGCGCGAATGGCCTTTCTCCTTTAGAGTGTGTCAGATGCCCTCTCTAGCGCACTACAGGGTTAATCGGCTCTGTGTGCGCCAGGAACACCGTGTCTGTTTTGACTTGCTTCTATTGGGTGCGCACTCACGCCTCTCCCTCTGTTACCAGTGGCTAGCGTGTCAGAAGGCACCAGCTCATACACGCATTCGGCTCTATTTCTCGTGGGGCTTATTAACGATTCCACTCGGTGTGGATTCTGTTGGTAGTGCGCTTAATAAGGTTCAATGCACCTGTCACAGCATTTCGGTGACGCCGCGACTCGTCTTCCTCTCAGGCTCTCTGCCTTTTTGTTCTTCGAAGCATATAACACCTTGTCGCGGTTGCGAATAGCATATCCGTAGGCTTGGCGGGCTCGTTGAATCAAGCATAAGCCTCCGCTTTAGATCTGTCACTCTCCTTAATATTCTTGGTTCAGTATAACTATGGAAGATTGGTCTGTCATTAGACGCGAGTTTTTGTTTCTCGACTCGAATCGTCTCGCGTGAGCTCGCGCGCTCTGATCTCCACTCCGCATACTCTCTCCATACTAATCAGATGTCGCGCGGCTTCGCCGAGGTGAACGCGTCTGCAAAGCTACAACATGTGCAACCTGTGCCATTCCACTCGCTCGGGCCGCTGCGTGCGCCGCAACTGTGATTGGTCATTTCTTGTGTGTTTTCTCGAGAGTTACTGTGTTCTAGAACGTTGCAGGGTTCTTTGTCGCGATTTCTCGACTGTATTACTCGATCGACGTCCTCATCTGGGCACAGCTCAGTCTTCCTCGGATGTGCAAGGGTGGTTCTGAGAGAGGCTAATAGGTGCGGCACAGTCTTTTGGCATGCAGCACTCAGTGCCGCCATTTGTATCTGTCATATTTTCTTTCCGTTCAACTCCGGTCGTGCGCAGGACTCACGGGAAATATTGGTCCGCTGAGCCGGGCGTTTTTTTGAACCGCTTTTATAATTATCTAAGACGTCTCTCTATTCATATACGTGTCAGTGGTGGTGTCTCTGCTCGCAGTTCCTGCGATAGAGTGATACTGTGCACATCTGTACAGTATGTGCGCTCTCAGAACGTCTTACCGATTGAGACGCATCATTGACGCTCAGATATAGCGTTCTTGTGCTCTGCGCATGACATGGGCGAGTAGACTCGATTCATTCGATAGCTAGCATCGTCGCGTATAGAAGAGCCATACAAAACCAGCCCACCTTAACGGTATGATATGCTCGGAGGAGTGTTGCTCATTAAGCTCACTCAGCCATACTCTGGTGAGACCTAGGAGTTTGGGCAGAGGCAGACTTTGTTCTCAAGTCCCTGGTTTCGTGATGACCTCGGTTGCTCTCCTAAGGATGACCGTCTCGCTGCCTGCTCTCTCCAAGAGAGAGATAGTTTTGTATTGTCTGGCCATTGGCCCTCGCATCTTACCCACTTCGGAGCAGAGCCACTCATAACATGTTTTTCCGTAAATAGACGCCGAATAGGCGTCGTGTAGAGTCAACGATGTGTGGTCTAGACAGTCGCGATAGTTCCTCGACGCTCTGCCTGCACGTCCATCTCGCGGCAAAAACACAGAGCAGGCCTGCTCGTCCATTCTTCGCAGTCTGCGGCCGGCTCTCCCATGGGCTGTATATATCATGCCTGTATAAATTGCTCGGTGCACTCCGTGTTAGCAGCTGGACTTGTGGTGAGCCTTTTCTCATCGCTGGCTCTCGTTGGTTTGTCGCGAGTCTATGGATTGCAAGGGTTCATTCACTCCAGATATACATTGTCGAGCATATAACCAGGTTATCTTTCAAACTTCTCTTGACAATTCAATCACTCGGCGTATCACTTTCGCTACATGTTCATAATCTTTGATATTCCTTGAGCCATCAAAGATTTCACGTTAGTTAGCTATAGTCCTGTGTTAACTGCACGCAGAATCTTCGTCTTGCCGCTTGTTTAAAACAATCCGATTCAACCCATGTTTTGGCAACAGTTGATTAAATTCACCTAACTGTAAAATCACGGCACATCAGCTGGTATTCTCCACTCTGGGTAATTAAAGAAAACGGATATCCATTCATTGCAATTTCCAGTGCTGACTAGAGCATACAAGACTCCAAACCAAAATCGCCATGGTTTTTATTGGGCCGTCCATGTCGAGTTGCTCTGGAAAACTAGTACCATTAATCGAGCCTGCAGCATTCGGGAAAATATCTTTCCGTTGTCAGATTGACAAGTACGGCGCGCGGTCTAATGAAATTATTCCAATGAAATCGCACTAATTACGCGTGGTAGGCTTGCCCCGAAAACTTTCTGCAAACAACTCTACAGAATCTTGAACTCGATGGATTCAAGGAGCTCATTGGCACCTTTTGTGTAATCTCTCCAGCGTCTCCCAATAACTCAAAACTAGCTTTTTCGGCTTGTTCTCAACACTGAAAATGGGCGCAGCTCGCGCTACATTGTCGGTTTTCACTACAGCAATTCCTCTATATCGGGGTTTTCCTGAATTCAAACGCCTGATCGCTTCTGCTAAGAATTATATCCGCCAAATTGTGATCTTTTAAGCTTTATGCCGACCAGTAAATGGTTTCGAATAACATATCCATTCCGCCAGCTTGGCGGCTGCCACAATTTTGCATCTTCTATAGCTTACTTGCAGTTACGCATTAGCACCGGGATATGTTTCAAGTTTGTATTGGCTCTTATCGCTCTGGAGCAAATCGATTACCTTGCATTCCGGGGCATGTTCCCACGTTTCAGTTACTTTAAAAGTCAAAGTTTACCCTGTTGGTAAACATCTGTAAAGCAGTACTTCCATCATCTGCCTTCTTGATATATTCGTAAAGCCAAGATCTTTAAGTTAAGTTCTTGAATAATCGCGACGCCATTGTGGAGAAATCATCACAACAAGAGAATCTTCATATTCTTATCCAAAAATACCTCCGGTGAGGTTCTACCCATCTTTCAATGCAAATTTAATTTATCGTTATGTGCAAGCTTGCAATGCGAACTTTAAGTTTAGCATGGGCTTTGGGCTATGTATTTGGACTTACTCTTGATTCACTAACATCAGAGTACTTCACCTATTTCACGTAAGTTTCAATTTCCTTTCATCGTATAGAGTGGACAATACATAGCTTCTCGCTCAGGGCAAAGTCGTAAATGCATGAGCGAGTGCGTTTTTTGACAATGAAGCTTGCAACAAATCTTCAAAAAGGACTGTCAGACGTCCTTTTGTTTGTTCGTTTGTAACGCATCTTCTGTCAACAGCAAATTCTTCCTAATACCAAGTCAAGTTTACTCGTGCAATTTCACTTCAGAGTAGCATTTGATGGTAATTTTTACAAATTGACTCACTTGGAAGTTTCTCTCGCGGCAACATTCAAACGTCTCTGGGCATTCCGTGCTGTCTCACGCTTCACATCACGAATGGCTTGCGTAAGTAGTTCGGCCATTTTTATGCACTTGAACGAGGAGGTCCAATCCACCTTTACGGATCTCATCAAGCATTGAGCCCCCTTGATGACGCGATCTATATTACGGCAACATAGGGTTTTTCATAGACTGGCTCTCCCTGTACTATCTATCAACCAATTTCTGATGCTTCAAGTAAAAACCTATCATGCCAGCTTGGATTAAATCATTTCAACTATACACTAGCTGGAAAGCCTTGCTAAACAAAGTATGATGGGTGCATACGCTTAACCAAAGGGCATGACGCTTCAAACAAGTTCATGTCTTCGCTCGCTCAGTCTGTTGGAAGTGAGGCTTTACTATTCACCGATTTATCGGCCTACCCGCTTTTTGCTGACTAATTGTTCTAAGAAAATTCTAAATGACCCACCAGGTTGCGACCGGTATTGGCCTTCAATTGCTTTTCTTGCTAATTTCGTAATAGACCATCGACTTCGCTGGAGATGTTGAAATGCATCTACTTATTCTTTTGTTTTCTAAACAGCTTTTCTGACGTTTTTCATCAAAAACGGGAATAACGAGCGCCAATTTAATGCACATCGGGAGCGGTCAAGTTCACTTTCTTCAATTTAGCAAATAACCATCACCTCTCGCGGTGTTCTAACCATCATTGGCCCAATTTGAACGAAAAAACCCCATGCTCTTTATTTAAGATTTTTATTTAAAGCATAGGCGTCGGTTAATGTGGTGGGTTCAGTCACAACACCATAATAATGTCTTGTGGGGAAGCCTTTAGAAAAGCCCTCAAGTACCATGTCGGGTAGTATATCGGCCGCGGTTCAAAACTATCATATGCTATATCGATTCTGTGATTGCGCAATCTTCACTAATAACGCTTCGGTATAAGTTCGCAAGCGTGTTCAGTTTAGGCTGTCAATCAGGTCATAGATTGGCTTCCAGAAGAAGCGGGGGCATCTTTAAGTTCATGAGGCGCGCTTTCAACACAAACTTCGACTGAGAGTGGTTTCAGTTCACGATAAACATTGAGACAGGATTTTTATATCAAACTTAAGACCGAGGCTAGATACAATCCACGTAGCGCTAAGTGCTCTACTCGCGCTCCAAGCACCATTCACTCGGTTTGCCTTGCTGGGAGCCAGTGAGGATAGCTGTGTTGAAGGTCCACGTTAGTTTTACCTACGCCACCTCCTCATAACCACCACGGTTCACGTCTCATGACCTTTTAATAAGTTCACATCTAGATTGATTCATTCTTCTAGCTATCTCGCTTGATTCCGTCAAAGTCATATTGCCACTGGCTCGCCTTCTATGCGTCATTTTCTTGTAGTATTGAATTAAAAACCATATTTTTATAAGCTTCGCCAGCACTGGTTATTAGAAATTTTGTGTCAGCAATTTTTAAATCTTTCTGGAAACTCGCTGACCATGTTGGTCAAAATAAACATACCTGGCAGACTTGTGCTCAATAACCGCCACTTATCGCTTCAACCGTAAACTGTAGCACTCATCCTAGTTTGGTCAAAAATACACCCTTGTAGACCCACTTGTTTATACACTTTTAATGCTTTGCTGAATCACTTGATATTGGCAATTTGCCTGTTAATCAAGAAATTTTTTTGATATAGCACATACATCACGTATTTAGAGTATCTAACGGTTTGTAGATTAATCTACACATCTTCTGTTGCCAAAAAACCCTGCTCCTGTGTCAATTAATACTAGCGCTTGATTCCTATATTGGAAACAATAAATCAGCTAATTTTCATCACTCGATTGGGCTTTTTTTTTACCACAGCAACCAATGTATCAGGCCATAGTAGCAATTTTGTTCGTAAAGCTGGCCGATACGGACGGTATTTGTCTAATGTATCACGAGTGCACTTGGTCAGCACTATAGTGTTTTGTGTGCACCTTGTTGCGTCCCATGACACTATAGAGCTAGTGGTTGTGGTATTTACGCGTTTCCTGGTGCGGAACCCATTCAAGTCGGATAATGCCGCCATGGATGCAGTTATCATCATGTTTAGTTGGTAAGCGGTTAGCGATCAGCGTTCAATTAAAAACACCCCA
>Ga0163217_1102168_pt1 | contig 13657 bp, 19 predicted proteins | sample SynspAceP_FD_185933 | JGI IMG/M metagenome (GOLD analysis project Ga0163217, IMG submission 185933) | Saline lake microbial communities from Ace Lake in Antarctica - Synechococcus sp. Ace-P (PacBio error correction) | ecosystem: Environmental > Aquatic > Non-marine Saline and Alkaline > Saline ... | reverse complement strand
TGACGTCAACGAACGTTTCCCCTCGTAGCAGATAAGGAGGGCATGTTTCTCGTCTGGCCTACGACGTGTCGCAAGGGCCTATGAGCAACAGCGCGAGTGCCTCATCCGCCTCACCACTATGAAGAAATCGCGTCCGTTACGGGCGTGAGGATCTTGTGGCCAGTTTCTATTGGCTTCAACACAGATTACCGCGGCTTCCCTCGTCTTGGCTTAACCATCCCTCAGACAAGCAATGTTTATCGAAGGATGAATTTCGAATCCTTTTCATATCCATAAATCAGTCCCAGGATCGACGCCACATTCCGTCCGGCAAACGAACCCTCCATTTTCTGGATCCACCTCGCCAGCAAATCCGAAAGGAGTCATGCTGCAGCCCGGTGAAAGAAATGAAGCACGATCTTGCCATGGTGCTGCCAATCAACAAAAGTCTCAAACCCTGCGCCACTTGTTCGACGCCGGAATCGAGAAACACAGCCTTTGGTAGTGCTTCGATCTCTCTTGCCTTAAAGCGTACCGGTTGCCGCGATGGCCTCTGCCCTGATCAGCGCTCCTTGTGCTGCAGCTGAAACCTGTTGCCGCCATCTGCAGATCCACACTAGCGTGAAGACGGTCCCGAACATGGTTGTCTAATCTGTGCGCGAAGGAACTCCGGTAACCAGGGCATTCCAGCTGCGAATCCGGATAACTTTTGCGATCATTGGCGGCGCAATACTGCGCACAAATAGCGTATTTGTATCCCGGAGCTTCTCAAGAGCTCCTGGACATGACCCAGATAGCTATGACATCGGTGCGAAAAAATTAGCCTTGCCCGTGAGAGTTTGAAGCGCCGACAGAGCCCAATTTCCGTAATCCGGATCCAATGGTGTTCAGCTCGCTCAGGGGATGACGTTCAACAAACATGTCAATTTTTTTCAGCGGTTACAGTCGTGGTCAGCTGACCACTCGGATATTCGACTCTGGGATCGTCGAAAAATCTCTAGCGTCAATTACGTATCGTGCCACACAATTAGAACCGGGCTCGAATCCCTACCCGCCTTTAAACTCCCTGCCCGTTCGCCTTGAGCAAAAGCCCATGATCATCGGACCAAGAGAGAATTCCTTTCACGCTTCACTTCGCCGCGTTAGATCCCGCATATAGCCACCGGCCGGAGTTGATTAAAATTCGCTCTCTCCAAAATGCAGCGACACGCCGCCGCGCGTTCTCCGTCCCATAGCTTCACACGCTTCCTGCGTAGGCCAGGGCTCCACGCCAAGCATCGTTCGGACCACTACCGCGGCCGCCATCAGATCCCGCCAACTTTCCGATATTGCCGCCCGGCCCATAGTCCCAATCCACGCTGGGCAACCCCTGAGAACTATCGATAGTGGGAACGATTTTTATCGGCTCCCGACCTTTTCTGCGCGTTCGTTCCGGTTTTTCGCCCTGCTTCATTTCGAAGCTAGGTATCAGATTCAGATCGTGGATCGGTATTTGAATTCTGTATGTTGCTGGCTCATTGTGAGCGGCTTGGTGCTACAATTTTGTGATTCTGGCATTCAATTCCAGGCTGTGACGACCTCCTCGCGAAGCATCGCCATTTCCTCAAGAATTTGAGTTGGGGACGTTCTTCGTGGCTGGGCGACCGTGGAATTTCCTTTCCACGAAGGCGTAACATAGATTCTCCTCTACCGCGTGCCAGGTCGCCGTCTGCTCCTTCTTCCATGGCTGGCGGTGATCAACTCGAACGTCGCATCGGCAAAATGTTAGGCTCTCTTTGGCCTTTCTGAATGATGCTCTATCGCCATTACCTGCTGCGCCAACATCGCAAGTTTTTCGGAATCTCGCCAGAAGTGGCGCCAGGTCAAACCAAATGCACTCTCGAGTTCTCGCCGCGATATCTTTGCGGGCGTATCGCTTGCCATTCGCGCTGTCTTTCCGAACCAAGGTTCAGCCGCTTCCACCAATACGGCAAGGTATGCCTGGCGCAATGTGCGCCTGGCCATCCGTGGGCTCGCAGTGCCAGTTGTGAATTGGATGGAAAAGACCAATCAGGCTGGCATCCTGGCCGCAGCGCATTGTCTGGTAAAAAACTCAAAAGCGCGTCTTAGTACCGCCAAACTATTGCATTTGGATGCCGAGAGCATTCCATGGCTGCGAGGCGTCCCTGAAATCTTCCATTGTCCGCAGTTTTCCCTGGCTTGATCTGGCCGATGCCATTTGCCCGCCGCACCAGCGCAGCTCATGGTCGCGCCCGAATGGTGTTGTCACAAACTTTCCCAGTTTGGCATAGTCTCTCACCTTTCAGCAGGCAAAAGAAGTTACTCACCAAACGGTGCCAAAAACTCTGACGATGTTCGTGGAAATGCGATTTCGTTCTTGCTAGAGAGACAACAAGGGGCTTCCGCGACGGCGCGTTGTGGGGCTCTTTCTTTGCGGCTTACTCTCCTGTTTCGTTGACGCTGTTGCCAATGCGCCTGAAAAGCGCGGGTAACTGCTCAAGCACGAACGCCGCAAAGTCTGGCGTCGCTTTTCTATCGATCATGATTTCCAGCTGCTCTTGCGGGCTGTATCACTTGCGCAAGCTGGGCCTCCGGACGGAGCCACCATGGACCTCGGCAACTTGCGAGCAATTCGACCGGCTTTCAGGTGAGCGAGGCACAGCTTTAAACCGTTCTGCGGATGGCTGTGCCTGCAACCTCTTGCCGAAATGCAACATATGGGAGCGCGTTCGAGGAAAGCTTGCCTTCTCGACCAGATCCGACAATAGCTTGCCAGCTTGGGCGTCCGATCCAGGGGCCGATCCAATAGCATCGATCAGTCAGAGGGAGGGCGTCGACCAGGAGCATCTTCAGAACAAATGGCTTTTTGTCGATCGACATTGCAGCAATGACGAATCTCGCGTGGAAACTGTTTGTTCAGATGATATGCGAAGCGGCGGCCTTCTCAATAAAAGTGAATCTCGCGCTCGTTGGTTTTCCTGCCTTGCCGCCACAACCAGTTGTTCATCCTCAGCTCGCGCGACCACGACTTTGACCGGAAGAACCCAATTCCGAAACAGCACGCAATCGCGGTGGCGATGCGACCTGATATCTGACCCGATTTGATTCCGGGTGAGGGTCGAACAAGGATCGGTACTTGGCTGGCCTTGGTCCCGGATTGACGCAGAAGGTCGTCAATATCACCCGGCATCCGATCCTGTACGAAGACGCTCAATCGTGGAGGGGTCCAGTTCGATCACCGCCTGACTTCAGCATAGACGGCGCTCGATCCTCAGCGGCGGTTGAGGCGATCATTTTGCTCGCCGCAGGCGTTTCCCGATATTCGCTGTCAACTTCGTAGCTGGATCGCGCTCTTTTCCGCGGCACACGAGAAGCGGCATGGACCGTGTTTTTGTCGCCCGGCTGTCAGCGTCGACTGTATCTGGGGTCCGCGGAGAACGCCAAGAATGTGTTTCCGGCTCATGGGGGTCTATCCCATGCTTTTTTTGATCAGATCTCAATCTCGTCATTGACGGCGTTCATCGCTTCCAGGGCTCTATCGTAGGTCGACCGTGTAAAATTGGCTGGCGATTCGACTTCAAAAAGGCGTTTGGTTATGTCGACGGCATCGCACCGCCGTAGTGTTCAGATCCCGGGAAATTGAGGACACTCTCACCGGATTGATCGGAGATAAGGCCGACCATCTGTTTTGTGCCATCGCTCGGTTCGGAAACGGGGTGATCAGTAGCGCATCCAGTTGAAACTTAAACTTGCGCGGCCGCGTTCTCGATTTCCCGCGAGATTTGATGTCATTGCCAGAAACTGGGTTCATTGACAGCACATCCAAACATTTGAGAGTGAACAGCTGACAAGAATGGGAAGTTGCGGCCGTCGAAAGCGGAGAGGCGTGAGGTAGCCTAGCTGCGGCGGGCAATCTGGATAACGACGACATTCGTAATTATCCCGCCTATGTCTTCAAATCACTTGGCTAATGCGACCATAAAAGAGAGTGTCCACCCTCTTGCGTTTGCATGAGCGCGCGTGGGTTATCGTGCTCAAATTCCATCAGTTCGAGGATTGCCTGGGATCAGCGTGGAGATCAGGAATATAAGTTCCTCTGACAACCTGCCTCAATCGGCACCTGCTTCATCAATCGTACCGAATTGCCCCCGTAGAGCGTTCGTTTGGACCAACATCGGTCTCAGGTTGCTGCCCAAACAGCGCGGAAAGCTAGCCCCCCCCACTGAGGCGTCCAGAATCGATGGCCAGAATTTCTATATCCGGGCATCGCGAGATACTGAGCCAGATGGGCAGCGGTGTTGGTCTTGGCAGATCCGCCTTTGAAATTCATAACGAAACAACCTGAGCTGTCGCGTCTCGACGATGCGGCACATACCGCCTGTTACGCGACCGACCTGTTCCATTTGCTTCCTGATCGCATGAATATCCTCGATCGAGATAACATTCCGCCTGCCACCAGGAGCTCATGCTTAACATTTCAGTTCCGCATCTCTGACGCCGTCTGCCGTAGGTATGACTCCCAACGCCAGCAGCTGGCTGCCTCGAGGGTCCAAATGTCCGGAGCCCTTCTCGGCAGTGGGCGGGAAAACCTGAGATGATGTGGCCTGAAGTTGGCGGAAAGCGCATGGCATGACCGCTCCATCAGCGGCGGTCAACGCCTTCCAATTACAGGCGGGGTTTTTGCGGCGGTGTTCGGCCATCCAAAAACTCATTCCTTGCCAGTGGTGATATTTTTCGCGAACCGCAATAGTTCCGCCACTTGACAGTAAGCGGCGATTCTAAATTTCTGAGCAAGCGCCTTTGGTGGTTAACGAAAGGTAAACGTCGCGAGGGAAAACCATCACTCCAAACCTGTTATTGTGTTTAACATCAATAATTTTAGGAAGCATACCATTCAAACCATGTTCCATCGTCTGTTTTTACTGTGAATTCCACAGTTGTTTCCTTACCGTAGTTTTTCCGCAAGGAAAGGGCTTGTCCGAGTACAATCAGACCGCCGTCGCCGCGCATAACTCACCCGACGTGAGTATTGCAGGAATTCTACAACTACCGCCCCATTCCGACCTGTTGCGAGTTTCTCCGCGAACAAACAACGACGGAGAAATGAGCAGGTTCTAGCGGTCATCTAGCCCCCCGAAATCGATGAAACACAGCTGCTCCTCAAACAACCACCGGCTTCGTGCCAGGTGTTACTCGACAAAGCCTTCTGGGTGTTTTGTGAAGTCGGAAGGAGAAGTTCTGCAGTTACGATTCATCTCCGAGAGAATTTCTCGAGGCGGTCTCGATGGTAAAGCTGGCCCGCCAACACTCACATACCTGGCAAGTCGCTTGCAACAGGACCATTGTCGCGCGGGCTGTGCCCGCCTTTTGCCCGCGCTCTCGGTTCCTTGACGATGGTCAGGCATGCTTCCCTTCGCTTTCTACGTGATGGAAACCTCCGCGCCCATTCCGCGAGGATCGAGGTTCGCGCTTCTGCGTCGGATTACCAACCTTCGAGAAGGAGGGGCGAAAGGGCTCGATCCACAAAAACAACGCGTCGCAATTGTTACGCTGGCATCACCGAAGGTGCATGGCGAACCGTTACACGGAAATCGTTACGGTCACGGACCTTCGATTCGAGAGGATCCTTTCCCGGGTCAGTTGGCACTCTACGGGCGGCTTGCCGACCAATGAAGGTGGGAGTGACTACGGCCGTCGCCGGCATACTGCAGCAGATCAGGATACGTTCCAAAGGCTCCGCCCCTGCCAATTATCGATCGCTTAGCACAACCCCGGTCAGCAAGCGGCCGTAGGGGAAATCCGTTGTACCGCGTCGCTCCCACCCCCGCTCGTTCCGAAACTCCAGGAGGCGCTCGGGGCCATCTGCATAAGCGCTCGACGACAGCAATGTCGTCGAGATCATGCTGAACCCTGACCGGCAAGGCTATTCATCGAACGGCCGACCACGGTGTCGCCCGCGCCGCGGCGAAATGTCACCGGCGGCTGCGGAAATGGCTCGGGCACGGTTGCCCGCGCCTCCAATCGGAAGCGATAGCCGATCAGGCGATTCATTTCCGGGGAACTCCCAATTGGCGGGCATCGCTTTGAGGGCCTTTTTGCCCCCCGATCGTTTGCCAAGCCTGCCTTCACGATCCGCCGCAGAGCATCACGCCTTATCCCACCGAGGACTTACATGCGGCACCGCGTCCTGGAACGGGGCGCAGGCCGACATATTCGCAGTGCCATAGAATCGCACCTCAACATCATCATTCTTCCGGCGGAAACAGGATCGGGCAAAGACGACACTTGCCAATGCGGTGATCGGCGAGATCGTAAAGAGTGCTCCGGAGACCGGCTGGTGATCCTTGAGGATACGGCAGAAAATCAGTGCGCGGCGAAGAACGCCGTTCTCCTCCACCAGCGACCGCGATTGGATATGTCCCGGCTCTGAAGAGCACAAATGCGGCTGCGCCTGTCGCATCATCGTCGCGAGGTTCGCGACGTGCTGCCCTACCCTCCTAAAGCGTGGAAACAGGCACCCCGGGAGTGCCACGACCACTCGGAATCCCGCAACCCCTCAGCGTAAGGACGCTCTGAGCAACTGACCGCTGAAAGCCAGCCATCAGCGATGCAAGAAGTGATCGGCGAAGCGTCGAGCTTCATCGGTGTGTCCATCGAGCGCACGCCCCCCGGCCGACGTATCGCGAACGTGATCCAGTCGGAAACGCTTTCGTGGACGACGGAACGGCTCCCAATCCGGACCAACCTACGCAGAACCAGGAGCGCGTCATGTCGCGTAGAATTCCATGTATCCCCACGCCCTTGTTGCAGCAACGTAATTGATATTGCTTCCGCAGCGCCGGGGCGTCAGCCAGTTCGGGCGGCAGTCTTCCCTGGAAACCACGTCCAACAATCCAGGAATCTATCACCGGCCCGGTTGCCGGCTATTATCGCCCTTGCCGCCTGTCGCGATCGCAGGTGGCATGCTGATCTTCGGTGGCGAGCTGAACGATTTGCACGGCGTTGATCTTACGTCTGCTCGTTGCCGGGAATCCTGCTCGGCGCCAAACTATTGTCGGGCTTATTTTGGCGGCAACGGCCGCTCGATCGGCCTGCGCTTGAGCAGATTCGTGCCTCCATCCACTTGGATAGGGAGGGGACCGAATGGCTGAGCTCCTGTCTGGCCTGCAACGCAAAATCGATTCACCGGTGCCCTGTCCCGTCCGAACTTTCTTAGGGTGCGGATCGGGAACTGCGTCCTGATTACCGGCCTGGCGGCCGTCATCCTGATCTTCGTTGTTCTCACGATCTACTCGCACTCTGCGGAGTGGCAGGCCTGGATCGTTGTCGTCGTGTTCTTCGCATGTGCGAAATCCGATCCGCAATGGCCAGTCTATGTGCGGCACATTTCCTACAAGCCGCATTTACAGGCCCACCAAGCTCGCGAACGTGGCGGAATATTGAGGAGACGGATATGCAGCACTCAAACGCTTCCGTGACACCGGACCAGCATTCCGCGGATCTCGTTCCCTATGCCAGGTTTGGTCGACAACGGTGTATTGCTTCTGAAAGACGGAAGCCTGATGCGGCTCGGTATTTTGCGGCCCCGATTCCGAAAGGCGCCACGGATTGTGGAGGCGCAACGAGCTTCGCGTCCAAATAAATGCGATTCCTGTCGCGGCTTGCAGCGGGCTGGATGATTCCAGGTCGAGCTATCCGATCCCGACCAACCGACTTACCGTCGGAGCAATGTTGCCATTTCCCAGACCCTGTCACCCAGGCGTCGATTGCAGAGCGGCGCGCGCATTTTGGGCGCAAGCAAGGCCATTTTTGAGAGCAGGCACGCGCTGATCCTCACCTACCGCCACTGGAACCCAGGAAGGCCGCGCCAGCAAGTATTATCTATCCGATCAGGGGAGCCGCCCAAGAAGTCCTATGCGTACACGGTTACTCCTTGTCTCAAACGCCATTTCCCGCGCAGATCGAGGCAGTATTCGCAATACGTCTCGATCAGACGCATTTGCAAACCCGCAGGTGCGCGAGCGGGGAGGGGGAGGGGCGCCCGTTTACGACGAGGCTTCTGCAATTCATCCGCTTCTGCATTCACAGGCGAGAGCCACCCGATCCGGCTCCCCCCGATGTTTCCCATGTATTTGGACTGGATCGCAACCGCCGAACTCGAGCACGGGCTGACACCCAAGGATTGAAGGCCGCTTGCTGGGCGTGGTTGGGATTATGCCTGCCTTGGCGAGAGGCTGGCCTGGTAATCTTGAATAAGCCCGATTCTGATGCCGCTTACCTATCGCTGGTCATCCCGTTTCATATTCCTGGATGCCGAAGAAGGCCCGGGAAAAACTCGAGAGCGAACGCGCAAGAAATGGCAGCAAAAGTTTCGACCTTTCTTCGATCAGCTTCCCAGACACAGAAGCCGTTCTGTCGATCAGGACGCCATGACCGATGGTCAGTGAGACCGAGGACGCAATCGCAGCCTCTTCGCAGTGATCCATATGGCTATACCACACCGTCGTGATCCTCTTCGACCCGGATCGGGAGGCGTTACAAGAGAAGGCGAGCATCCGCCGGCTTATCAGGCTGAGTGGCTTCGCGCCCAGGATTGAAACGCCAATGCCACGGATGGCCTTTCTCGGCAGCTTGCCCGGGCAACTGGTTACAGCAAACATCCGTTGAGCGCTGATCAACTCGGCCAATCTCGCCGACCTCTTCCCGCCAATTCGGTGTGGTCTGGGCGATTCCAGTGGCGCCGTGCCCGTTTTACCCGCGAAAAATTCCGCCGCCGCTGATGCAGGTCGCCAGCGGCTCGACACCACCGTTCCGCTTAACCCTTCATGGTCATGACGTCGGCCCATACCTTGATCTTCGGGCCCCACCGGACGGGCAAACGACGCTTTTGGCGCTCATTTGCGGCGCAGTTCCGACGGTACGAATTTGCCCAGAATCTTCGGCCTTTCGACAAGGGAAAAGCACTTCTGCGCTCACATTGGCATCGGGTTGGCGATCATTACGAAATGCGATGGACATGCAAGGAGAGGACGAGGCTGGCGTTCTGCCCCGCTCTTTGATCTCTTCCACCGACGGCGATCGGGCCTGGCGCTGAGTGATCGAAAACGCTGGTTGCCCTGCAGGGAATTGCTCGATTACGCCGGGACCATCGAAATGCCATCTCTCGCCAGGTTGGCTTGTGGCGGGGCGCCTGGCCGGTTCGCTCTCCGACTTTCGTCGAGCGGTGCAGATGCGAGAAATCCAAGGATGCCCTGCATCACTACACCGGTCGACGGCCAATGGGCCAGCGCTCGATGCCGAGGAGGGATGGCTGAGTGCGGGCGTTCCCAATGGCTTCGAAGAATCGAACAAGCTCATTGAACCTGGGCGAGCGAGCCTTGTACCCGTGCTTCACCTAGCCTGTTCCACGCATAGAGAAGGTCTCGAGGTCTCCGACCTGAAATCCTGCTGACGAGGCCTGTTGAGGCTTGTCATCCTGTCTTCCGGCAAAGATCGCAATGGCGTAAAGTACTGCGCAAGGCCCAACTGCGCAGTGTGCTTCGCAACGCAATCGATTTCGGACGCGGACGATCCGGGGTATCATCGACGTTGCTGAAGGAATCCTGACCCAACCAAAAGATCTTGCCTGCCGAACGGCGCTGCTCAGCGGAAGCCCCGGCACTCGCGAATTCTACGAACGCATCGGCCTTCAACGAAAACGCCAGATCGAGATCATTCTCAAATGGCATTCCAAAGCGCGAATTACTCTATGTCGCCTCGCCCGACGGGCGGCGCCTGTTCGACATGTCGCTTGGCCCCGTCGCACTGAGTTTTGTCGGCGCCTCAGGCAAGGAAACCTCAAGCGTATTCGCGCACTGAATTCCGAAACATGGCGTTAACTGGCCGGTCAGATGGCTTGAGACGAGAGGGAGTCACGATTGCTGGGCACGCACCTCGATTTCGGATAAATGGCTGGGCGGGGCTTGGCGCGACCCCTGAATCGTGATGGATCAGGTTATCCGGTTCGCGCCGGCACTGACGAACCGGTTGCGGCCACCGAATGGACGGCAGCTTCGCAATAATGCGCAAGCGGCATCGACCCTTCTGAAAAGTTCCGGCCTTCAGGTCGACAACCAGGCTGACGCAAGTCAGCCAGTTGGCGCGAGCAGATTTTCCAGAACCACTGAAGATCTACGAAACATTGCGCAAAAACATAGCGAGCTGCCCAGTCATTTCTGGGGCAGGTCGTGAGGCGATCTTAATCAGCTTTCGTAGCATTGTGGACCAGGGCAAGGAGTATCGCCTTTTCCATGGGCAAATGCCGACGATGTCGCTGCAGGCAGCGTTTCATGAGTTAGCCGAAGCTTCAGGCAAACCTGCCAAATGGCAGAATTTCTCCGCCACCTACCAAACATTGGTCAGACACCAATCGCGACACGATCGGCAGCACGCTGAAAAGCAAGCGAGCCTGAAGCGTGATCAATTGACAGCGAAGAGAAAGCACCATGGTTCGTTGCGAAAACATTGTCGGAATGGCAGATGGACAGATGGAAGGCTTCTGCAGGTCGGACATCAGGTCGGCTGCCCAGCAGTGGCGCAGAATGCAAAAAACTTGCGCGGCCTCGTATCCCAGCAGATGACGATGCATGGGTTACCTTGGCTTCAGTCGCGAAGCAGACCGACAAGACCTGCTCCAAGCTCGGCGGGAGAAGTTCTTCAACGCCGATGGTTCGATCAGTTACCGCAGGTCAAGAAGATGGAGCCACGCTGGTGAACCGCCTCGCCCATCATCGTAGCGGCAATCATGATCGTCGCAGCCGTCTCTGCCTTAATGACTGTGCTCATCGTCCCAGTGGGAAGGGCAAACACGCTCACGATGTCGATCAGCAAAAAGGCCGCTCGGAGAACTCTTCGTTCCGGAAAGAATCTCCCGCGATGAGGCAAGGGCTAGGAGATGCGTCCGCGATGGTGAAACTCGGGGCTCAAGCAAAGTTTTCTGGTAATCGCGGGTTGTCTGCATTACTTCTGGCTGGACCGGCATTCGGTCAGCAGGACAGGTCCTGACCCGAACTCCGAAAAACCAGGTCTCCACGGCCGCAAAGGGTGGAGACAAACCATCCAATGGACGCGGCCGCGGGTCCTTGTTGCTGGATCTCGCAACAATCGAGGTCGCATGCTGCGGTTTTTGGCTGGCGATTCAGGCAGCGTCCCTGGACAAGCTGGTTTGCGGAGCTGGGTTCCGCCGCATCAGGTTCATTTGGCTTTCTTGCCTTCGTGCGGAACCAGGGTCCGGCCGTCGCCCGCGCGGTCGTTGGACAGCCTGTTTCAGATCGGCGCCGGCAGTGGCGTCGGCATCGCCCGCTGAAGTGTTCGAGCAGGAAGACGCGGTGGCATCGCAGATGTCCCGAACAAGTTGAAGTCTTGCTTTTCGGGACAACGCCACTCGCCATCGCAGCCGTTCCCTGGCGATGGGTATCGTTCGTGATCTGCTTCTCCGCTTGTTGCAGCCATCTTAGTCCCGTGATGGTGGAGATGTAAGTCGGGTTGCTTTGCTGGCATGATCATGCTCGGCCTTGGCGGGTCTCCTATACGAAGGACTTTGCCATAGATATCTCGTCTACGCTTCAGCGTAGGCATGAAAGTGATGGTCTCGTGATGGATCGCCAAGATTGGCTCCGAGTCCTGCTCGGACTCGCGCCAAGCACCAACGGCGCAAAGTCGAGCAATCATAACGACGCTGGCAGTTGCCGGGCATTCTCGGTCGTTTCGTGTTCATCGTTGCCATGACGTGCCCAACATCATTCAGGAGTGGTTTTGCAGGGCCGCAATCCGTCACGGCGGCATGGAGAACAATCGCCACGCGCGGCAAGGCGCATTCTTTCGCAGGCGGCGCTGCCTCCTTACCGCAGGTGCCGCAGGTGCGGGGTTTGCCGCAGCACAATCAGCGCGCGGCCTCCGGTTCCTCGACTGCGAGTGCTGCGCTCCGCGGGAATCGGGGCCAGTTTTCGGCTCGGCGCAAAGCTCGGGATCAGCTGCCCAAGGAAAAGGCATCGGTTCACCCGGAAGCCTATGCAGTTCGCTCCTCGGACTTGCCAATGCAAAGCTTGATGGAGAGGCCGCGGTGGCGAAGCGGGAAGACTCCGCCTCCGGAAAAACGCAATGACAAACTGTAATCAAAGAGGGAATATCGGAATGCCGCGAACGCGCTCCCGAAAAACCCGTACCTTGCGCGTTCGCAGGAGTGGACGGAACGATTACGGCTTCTTAATGTCCAGCGCACGAGCCTGGAGGATCGTCGGTATCCTTGCCTCCCATGGCCGTAATCGGTTTTACCTATTGGCGAATGTATCTGAGCACTCAATCAAGCTGGTCCCTTATATTGTAGAGGTGGACAAACTCGGCACCTCGGTGACTGCGGGGGTCCCAACAGGCAATCGAATATGCCGATCCCCGTGTCTACGAGCTACCCTCGGCAGATTTATCACCAGTTTGCCGGTCGATCACACCAGATGCCGTGGTCAGAAGCAATACAATCGATTAGGAACCTACGCAAATTGCTTGCGCACCTCCGGATCCATCGACGCAAAGATCAATGCCTGGTTTCGGGGGGCAATTCACCGTTCGAGAAAGCGAAAACCTCGACTGTTCGGCCATCGAGGTCAACACATCGTGGCGCTGTCAAAACCAGGAACCTCCAGATCGACTGGACCGGAATATGAACGCGACCGCAAGCGGCAAGAAACGGGACGGGCCGCCGCTTCCGCGGGAATTGCAAACGGTTACGCTGGACCGCCTTTCCTCAGGACGAGGCGGGACCATTCCGCCCTCCAATCCGATCGCCGCTATTGTTCAGGATTTTGACTGGACCGCAACAAGCTTTAAAGGGCAAGGAATCTTACATGTACAGCAGAACAGGGAATGATCGCAGCAGCGGGCTGGCATGGCGGACTCAGTCCTTGTTGAAACGGGCTCATTTGCGGCAGAGGCCATGACACCGAACGAGGTGAAGGGGACAAACATCTCCCGGAAAGTGGCGCGGCACACCCAGGCCTTGTGACACGGGAACCGACGCAAGGTCATCTTCCCTTTGGGGAAAAACCCAAGCCCTCCGTCGTATGCTCGCCCAGGCTCCAGGTCTGCGATATCGAGCCTCGAGGGCGGGGAGATTCGTCCCGGCGACCGTTTCTTGGTCGGCGACCAGCGGTACGTTGGAAGATCGAGCCTGCGACTTTTCCGGTTGCCACCGGGCGGGCAAGCGATTCACCTTGGTTCGTCAAGCCGTCCGAAAGGGCAGGTCTTGTCACCTTCTATGGTGGTGACGGGACTTCGACGCCGGGACCTTACCACGCTCCCAGCTGAAAATCAGCCCATTCCCAGCCAGTATATGGCGCGGAAGTCGGGTTTTGAGGTTATCCCGAAGATGTGTCGACCAAGCTGGCTGACCATCCAATCTCGGCTAAGAAGACTGGCGGTATTTCTGGGGTCCGCGTTCGGAAAAAATTGAACTTCGCGTATTCAGGTCAGCGGGTCCGCGGGCCTCGCTGGGAACCGAAACCGTGTTTTCTACTCGGGACGGGGCCTGAAAAAAACCTTACATGCCAGTTTCCGAAAGGTCGAAAATTCTCCGGGCAGGATTGCGGCCGCTTTGCTTTTTCGTTCGTTCAAAGCGTGGCGGGGGCCCCCCATTTCTTCTCTTCCA
>Ga0163217_1023765_pt1 | contig 13657 bp, 21 predicted proteins | sample SynspAceP_FD_185933 | JGI IMG/M metagenome (GOLD analysis project Ga0163217, IMG submission 185933) | Saline lake microbial communities from Ace Lake in Antarctica - Synechococcus sp. Ace-P (PacBio error correction) | ecosystem: Environmental > Aquatic > Non-marine Saline and Alkaline > Saline ... | reverse complement strand
GCCGGCTTTCTTCGGCGACTCTCGACCTTCGGCTACGGAGCCCCGCGATGTGCTGCGCCGCATCCGTACGTTGAAGCCAGCACCAGCTTCCGCGACCGTTCCTGCCTATTCCAACATCGGCTTTTCCTGCCGGCGAACTGCGGCAGCGGCCGGCGGCCAGCCTTTCACCGGATCTCAGCGCAACTTATCTTCCAGCCGCTGGCCTGACCCGCCGGGCATCGCCTCGGCCCTGATCGGTGAGCGCCGGGCCAGGCGGCGCGCTGACGGATGTGAGCCGTTCCCACGCAATTTGGTGGGGGGATCGCCTGCAGGTGGTGCCCCGAACTGAGCGGTGTGTTCATCCGCTCGGCGGCTTCGCCAGCACGCGCCAACGACCTCGGGGTCGCTTCGTGGCGATGCTGGCCGGGCGGCGAGCGGGCGCCGCTGGGTGCTCGTTGCGGAGCCAGGCGTGAAGGATTGTTCGAGCCGGTTGATTCGCCGAGAGCCCGGCTTCGGCCGAGTTTCCCGATCGATGACACTCTGGCTTCGACTACTCCCCGGCTGGGGGCGTGTATCATACAACGGGCGCTGAACGGTGCTGGAAGAAGGGCGGCGCCCTCGAGGCGTCGCACCTGTGCTGGTGGTGCCCCCAGAACAGCGCTTCGCCGCGCTGGCCGATTCGTGGCCACCGCAAACCTCACGGCCTATGCGGAAGCGGTGCGCGCCGCCCTGCTGCAGCAGGCTTTCGGCCGACCGGCGACCGACATGCAGCCGGGCTCCAGGCCAAGGCCAACGGAGCTCGAAAGCCTCCTTTGGCTGTCGAAGTGAGCCCACCAACTCAAAGCCCCCCTCGTTGCCCCTGCCGGGCTACACGGCACCTTGTCAACATCTGTTCGGCTCCTGGACCGTGGCCAGCGCGATGGGGCCTGCAGTGGCTTGCGGGCCGCGACTACGCGGTTCGTTGCGCCCATGGACGGCGTACCTTCAGTTGCTCTGGCCCGGAACGTGATTCTCCTCATTCGGATGGATGTTGCCGTTCCAACCGATGCCCACGGGCAGGTGAGTGGCTTCCTCTTACGAGGCGTTATCAGGTTCACCGCCCGCCGTAGAGCGGCTTTGCCGCACGGCTGGACGCGATGAACCCTCAGGCCAAACCCCCGGGCCGTGCGCGAGCTGGAGAGGGAGATATGGTAGCAGCGGCCGGTGCCGCCCAGGCAGGGCTGGCGGCGTTGGCACGGCCCCACGTTGAAGGCCAGAGGACCAGCGTCGCCGTCGCCACGGGCAAGGGCGGCACCGATGGGGTTGACAGGCGGGGAACAATACAGCCGCGGCCACCGGCAGCTTGTATTGGGCCATTGCCGGTGCGAAAGGCTCTGGTTGTGCCACTCCTCGGGGGCCGTGAAAACAGAGCTGGCCGTCGAAGCTGTCGTGTGGATCTGGGGCGGCACCTTAGGAGATCCACACCGGGAGAAGAGCCACCCGTGGGTGTTGCTCGGGTTTGTAAGTTCCCCCGCCCACCTGGGAATTGAGGCCGACATCGATCTCTGCAGTCCGGAGCCGGCAGGCGTCCACGGCCCCCGCCCTGGGGCGGGCTGGCGGTCGATCACATGGCGGATCCGTGTCAAGGCGGCGCATCACTTCGGCGCAGAGGGCTGAAATACAGGGGTGACTGGGGGCCAGCTCGCTGCTGCCAGCTGAACCGGCCAAGCTTGGTGGAAGCTCGGGGTTGCTCGGGGCGCTCCAGCACTGAACTCCGTTGCGCAGCTCAGCGAGCAGGGGCACGGACAGGCCGGCTCTTGAGCACGGTAGGCAGGGAAGAGGGCGAGGGAACTTCGGTGGCTGCTGTCCATTGGCAGGGGAACGATCAGCTGGCCGCGTAATCCTCCACGCAGGCGCTCAGGCGCCGCAGCCCACGAGGCCATACCCGCTCCAGTGCGCACCCGATCACGGCTCATGCCCAGGATGGGCCGATGCCGGTTTGAGGCTCATCGCTCCTCCACGTTCCACTGCCGTAGCGCATCTTCAGACATTCGCGCTGCAGCTCCGGAGTTGCTCCAGCAGCGGCCGCATGTCACGCGTTAGGCACTCGTTATCGACGTTTTCCTCGGAGAGGTGCCATCGCCCTGCAGCCGACTCGAGCACGCTCGGTGTCTTCCGCCGTTTCGCCCACTTTGTTTCCAGGCTCACCGGTTGGCGCCGGCCGAGCAGTTCCTTCACTTTTCCTCCTCCGGCAGCCTCCAGCGACACGCAGCCTCGCTCAGGCTCGGGTTGCGGGCCCAGTCCTGGGTCAGCTCACGCTGACCTTTCTGGAGCTTGTTTAGCGTTTCAGGTGATGTGATCGGCAGCCGGTCGTTGCGGCTCTTCTCGGGCCAATCGCCGGGTGATCCCCCTGGGGGGGGGGGGCCGGATCCACAGTAGGCGTAGTGTGCGGAGACTATGTAGCCGCGGGGAGCGGTGGGGTCGAACTTTCAACGCCGCGCACCAGGACGATCGTGCCCTCCTGGCAGGTCGCGCAGCTCATGTTCGCTTGGTGTATTTCTTCGCCACGCTCACCACCGGCGCAGGTTGGTGCCGCCACCATCCGCTCCTTGGGCGCGGCGCCCGCAGGCCAGGTTGCGCTTGAGGCACGGGCTGACTTCAGGCCAGGGGCCTGGCCCCACTCCACGAACTTCGGCTGCGCGCTGCGGATTTCCAAGTTCCTGCTCCATTCCTCGAGCCGCATCAGGTCTGAACCTGGGCGGGGCCGAGGGTGATTGCCCTGCTCATGGTGAGCAGGGCACCCTGCGATGTCGCGCAGTAGGGAGCGCACTGAAGTCGCCATCACCGGAGCATGGAGGGCCGGCCGGGCGGGCGGGCGTCAGCAGCTTGCTTGGGCTGCGACCGCCTTTCGTTTCCGAACAGGCTTCGCTTCTGAGAGCCTTGGACTGGACGGTGCGATCCAACGAGAGTGCGAACAACACGCGAATCCAGAACGTGCTGTAAAGGCCTAACCTGAAGAGTTGTGAAGCAACTCTCAGAGCCTGCGGATTTCCACCGTTCAGGGGGTCAGGCCACGTGGTTCAGGCAGCCGGAGGGCGGTCTGCGGTAGAATGAACACCCCGGCACGTCGGTGGCGGGTGTGATGAATGGAGCCGACATCAGGCTGGATCCAGGCCCGCCGGTGTGAAACAGGCAGGGCAGGGACGCCCCGGGCCGTGGCCGCCGGGGTGGTGTGCAGACCCAGGTGTGCCGGCCGGCGGTGGCCACCAGGCATGCCGCCCGACCACTGCCGGCCCAGCGGCACCACACGGATCACCGCAGCAGGCCACAGCAATCCTGAGAACGCTTCGCGGCCACCGTGCGCACAGCCCAGGGCTGGATCCGCTGGGTGCTCAGGCGCGGGATCACCACCGTGGAGCTCTGGGCGCCCGTTGCCGCCGGTGCGCACTCAGCGCGGGATGCAGGGCGGCTCGGCAACACGCTCTGCGCCCCCTCCTTCGAGGCGTTCACGCGAGGGTGCCGTTGGCCACCAGCAGCCCAGCAGCCACACCACCCGGCGCCGGGCCACGGTGAACAGGTTGCTTTGAAGTAGTCGTTCTTCGTGCGGCTGCCACGCGCCCGGCGGGTAGAGGTTCGCGGCTGTGGCCTCCTGCTGGTCACGTCGATCACGTCGTCGACCGTGACGTCCGACGCCGTCTCCCATCGGACCCCGGCACGGCAGAAGTCGATAGGCGCTGGATGATCCGGGCACCGTCTTCCTGGTCGGTGGTGGTGGTCACGTGACCAACTCCCGGGTCATACCTCGCCAATGCGGTCGTCGGGCTCGGCGGTGCCAGACCCGCAGCGAGAGGATTGGCCGGTGAGTGGCGGGAGCCATCGGTGCATAAAGGCTGTAGACGTCTCGGTTTTTTCGCGGGCCCGCGGCGGGAACCATGGCGAGGGCCTGGGCGGCGCTGTGGGTTCTTGAGTGCGATGACTCGGTGGTTCAGCCGGCCTGCCGTCTCGCTCATAGCCAGAGGTTGGGCGTGACCTGCCGCTCGGCCGGGCTGAGCTGCATCAACAGCGGGCACCACCTTCGCGGCAGTGCGTGAACCAGCGCACCACGTCGTCTGGTGACATCTCCCACCAGCTCCAGCACTTCGCCGGAGGCGCAGCCGCTCCAGCAGGCTCTGCTGCCACCGGATCGAGATTTCGAGACCTCATGCGCCTCGTTTTTGACAGCGCCGAAGGCGGCCTCTGGCAGGGTGCGGGGGCAGGCGGACCGATCTGCCTCGGCGCAGTCACCGGCTGCACCGGCTCGCAGCAGCTTGACCCGTCATAATTGCCGGCCGTTGAGCAGGCTGCATGGCGCGGGCCACCCATCGGCACCTTGCCAGGCTGTTGTTTCCGCCGCAGTGGACTGCTGGGCGTGGTTGCCTCTCCTGCCCCAGAGGATCGCAGCCTTCCGAAGTGTATGGGAGAGCCCGAAGCCTAGGGTCCGCTTCGACTGCACTTGGTCCCATGACTGTGATGTATCGGACGTGGTGGTGAACGCTCGGCAGCGAGCGCGGGCTCGGTGTCTGCGGGGAGGTGCTGCTGATTGTCATGTGGCCAGCCGTTGTGGGCTTCAACCCGCCCAATCCGCCGGCGCAGGCGCTCAGGACAGCTACGGCCGCGCGGCCTGAGGTGCTCGGTTCCCTGCAAACGATTCGGCGCCAGGAGCGGCAGCCTCAGCGAGATCCAGCACGTTCTCGCACCACTACGGCGCCAACTTCACCCTGTTCGACAGGTTTCACGCAAAGGGAACAGACCGCCCCCTAGACTGCTCACAGGTGAGCGGCCGGAGCGTGGAGTGGATTTCGAGAGTTCTTGGTGGGCCGTGACGGGCACGGTGCTGGGGGCTTCCAGGCGCCGTGAACCGGACAGCCGGCGAGCTCAGCGCTGCGATCGAGGCGGCCTTTGGCGGCCTGATTCCACACCAGCGGCTGGTCGCCAGGCCGGCGGCGCGGCGGCCAGGCCAGCCCAGGGTGCGGATCAGCAGCGGCTGGGCCTCTTAGGGGTTGACCCTGGCGTGAGGCGCACGATCCGCTCCGGAGCTGGGTTGTGAGCGATCCCACGAGCCGATTTGCCGCCGGGCAGCGGCAGGGGAGTTGCGCGGGGACGTCCGGCCAGCCGCCGAGCAGGAACGTCCCAGCTTGGGAGAGCAGGTTGGCTCGGCTACCGGTGGCGCCGTCGGCGAGGGGGGGCCCGATCCTGCACTCCAGCGCCAGCGCAGCATCGCGCGGGCACGCACGGCCGGCCACTCAGCCCCGTTCCCATTAGGCGAGCGCAGGCGGCGTTTCATCTTCAGCTGCTCCCAACGCAAGCCCAGCTGCCGGCACGGACGCGCGAGCACCGAGGCGGCTGCGCAGGCGCCGCATCGCCGGGGTTTCGGCCCTGCGCAGGTTTGCAGACTTCCACCTCAAGGTGGGAGAAGGGCTCAAGCTTGCCAGGAACGGTGGCGGATCAGCGCAGCAGCTCTTGGCCGTCCGGAGCCGCACCTTGACCAGGGCGACCGCAAGCGGGGCGGAAGGCGGCGCCCACTTCACTCCCGAGGTTGGGCCAGTGCCGACGGGGCAGCATCGGCTCGAAATGGTTGCCGGCGACAACCGCAAGCCAGGCGCCGGCACGCTCGAGTGCACCAGAAGGGTGCTTGCAGGTCAGAATCAGGCATGTGATTCATCGGGCAGCAGCCGCCGGCGGGGTTTGGCCGACCGTGGGGCTGGCGCTTGAAACCTGCAGCGCGGTTGCCACGGGCCCGCCAGGTTGCGCAGCAGCGGCACGGCTCGCTGCTGCGCTGCAGGTTTGGGTGGACCAGGGGCGGAGTGCTTGGGGCGCGCAACGCAGCGACAGCGGCCCGGCGGCAAGAGGGGGATCTTTGCTCTGCGCGCCGACGGCAGCTCCGGCGGAGCGGCGCTCACCGCCCACCGCCGGGCAACGCTGCTGGAGCGGTCAAGGCCAGCCCCAGCACCCAGTGCAGACGCCCCATTCATCAGATTGCTCGAGCTGGCGCGAAATCGAGTTCGGCGCTGTGGGCCGAATTGAACTCCGCGCGGGCACTTTGTACCCATCAGGATTGTGAAGTGCGATCGGCTTCGGCAGCATTCTTCAATCTCGACCGCTTATCCGTCGGGTCGTTGGATCCATGTGGTGTTCCAGGCTGCTTGGGCTCTTTCGCCCAGGCCCTTGAAACGTGATTGTGTAATTGGCCTTGCGCCAAACCATCGAGGTGGTTTGAGATCCGCTCGTTGTGCACTAGGTTGTGATTTTTACCGCGCTCCACTTTGTAGGGGCGGGCAGGGCGATGTGATGTAAGCACCTTCCAGCGCGTTTTCGAAGCGCTAGAGAGGTGAGTGGCAGTCGGATTGTGGGCGCCATCCACATCGGCGCGGTCATGATCACGATGCGGTGATAAACCGCAGGCCGATCGTTTGACTCCTCCCCCTTTGATGCCCCAGGCCCAGCCTGTGTCGGGCCTGAATTCGGTGTTTTTATTAGGATCTTGGCATCGTCGGTTTTCTCGATGTTGGATCTTGCCGCGCGCGGGCAGTCGCCTGGAGCGCCGATTCCGGCCCTGCTTGGCTTGAACCCACCGGCGGGTGTCGCTCACAGGTAGATCTCGGTCGGAGGATCGCGGAGGCTGCCAGTCAGCCAGTTTGCCCGGCAGGGTGGGCTCTCCAGCACCGATTTACGCCGCACCAGTCCTGGGCACGCCGGCGGCCTCGCAGCGCTTGAGGCTGGATCGCTTTCCCAGGTCGGTCGATCACCTCGGGGATGGGCATTCCAGGATTCACTAGCGTTCGCCACACCGTGGTCAACGATGCCCGACTCGTGTTGCCGGCTTGGTTTTGGTCTGGGCCTTCGAATTTCAGGATTCGGCACCTTCACGAGAGGCACGCGGGTTGAGGCCTTCGGCGGTGTTCTCGCCGGCCAGATTGGGATCGCGTCTTTGGCGTTGCCGGCCGCTTTTTGGGCAGTGTTGAAGGTGCGTGTGAGACCGTTTATGAGGCCCTCGTATGGGTGCCCCATCGCGGTCGGATTGGTGTTGGCGAAGCCGAGATGCTGTCGGAGTAGGCATCGACGCCCACTGCAGGGCGGCTTCAACCTGAACGCCGTCCTTCTTCGTTGTTGCGTCAGATGATGTCGGGATTGGAGCGGACTCCTGCCGCTTCATGTGGTCACATATTCGCGAATGCCGCCTTCCGTATGATAGTTCTCCTCATGGGCTTCACCTCAGGGCTCAGGGGCTGCCCGCCCTTTCGTCGCGGAAGACGCTCGCCACCCGCCGTTGAGGTAGGCCAGCTCGCGCAGGGGCGTCTGAGCGGGTGGCGTGTCGAAGACGGATTTGCGACGGTGAAGATCTCGGTGTCGGGGCTTGAGCGCCGGCTGTGCGGTTTTGCCGCGCTGTCGGCTTCAGATTCGCAGTATCCGATCGGGTGTGCACTGCTCAAGCGCTGGGCGGTGCACTGGCCCTGGCCGCGCACCGGTGACTTCACCCATTCGCTCAGGCGTTGCCCGAGATGCCCACCCGTGCAGACCGCCGGACCCACTTGTGCGGCCCTGCCGAATTGCCGCCGGTTTGAGCACGGTCCAAAACCGTTCAGGCCGAACTTGCCGGTGCGGGGTGGATTGTCGGTGGGGATGCCGCCGGCCGTGTCGGTGACTTCACCGAGCCTGGTCGTCGCGAGGCGGAACGGGATTTCGTCGCAATGGGCCGCGAGGGGCCTATCACAGAGTTGTCGACCCTCATAAACGAGGTGGTGCGACCCTTGCCGGTGGTGCCGATGTAATGCCGGGCGCTTGGCACGTTTTCCCAGCCCTTCAAGGACCTGGATCTGCTCGGGCGTGGCGTGCTCGATTCTGGGGGATCGGTCTGGTCAGATGCTCGCGGCTGGCGGCCGGTCGGTGGGGAAACGGCCCTAGCCCCAGCGGCGAGGCCAGGTTTTGCCCAGCCACATCGGCGAGATTCATCTGTTGGGAACGCTGAGATTGGAAAGCGAGGTTCTGAGGGGCTTCAAGAGAGCTCAAAGCCAATCAAGAGGTTGACTTATCCCCTGGGCCCTGAAGAGGCTCCGGGGGCTCTGGAGCCTGTTCGGGTATGGAGACCAACCTTGCCTGGACTGTCTCCTGCTCCAGTCCCCTGTTTTCGGCTCCGCCAGCGGCCGACCCGTGGCTCCCAAAACCCTGCCGTGATCGTCTGCTCGGGCCCCACGGCCGCCGGCAGACCGACCTGCGCGATCGAGATCGCCGGCGCCCCTCGAACCTGGCTGTATCTGTCGGTGGATTCCCGCAGCTCTAATGCCGGCATGGACCATCGCACCCGCCAAGCCCCACAAGCGCTTTGCAGGCGGGCCGGGGTACCGCCTTGAAGCTAAGCTGCGACTCGCTCACCGGTCGGCCGATCAAACCTCCACGACTTGTCCGCCGGCGGCAGACCGCCAGCTATCGGCCGCCGGGGGGAGCGTCGGGGTATGGCCTTCCTGGTGGGCGAGCGGCTCTACCTCCAGGCCCGATCCAGGGGGATCGAGCCCCCGGCCGGCACCCCAGCCGGCCCTGCGTTGACAGTGGGGGCGCCTGGGTCAGGCCAGTGACCAGCCAACTGCTGCCGGCCGACCCGATCGCGCCGCCCGGTTGCCGCTTGCCCGATTCGGTGCCGCCGTGCGCGCCCTGGAGGTGCTCTATTTGCCACCGGCGCCCCTCCACGGGCCGCGGCAACGCATTTCCGCCTCCCTGGGCGCCTGTTGCTCGAACTCGCCTCGATCCACCTGACACTGCCCAAGCCCGCATTTCGCCGCGCGCAGCCGCCAGTTGTCAGCGGCGGCCTGCTCGAGGAAACCGCCGCACTGATTGGTCGTACGGCGAGGCTTTGCCGCTGCTCGACACCGATCGGACTATCGGGAAAGCCAGGCAGACCCCTGGCCGGCGAGCTCAGGAAGCCGAGCCATCGGCTCTTACCGAGGCGGCGCACCGCCAGTACGCCAAACGCCAGGTGCGCACTGGTTCGCGCAGCACAGCCCCTCGCTCGAAGGCCAGGATCCTGCTGGCGGACGGCCTTAGGGCGAGTAGAGCGGCCGCCTAGGTGAAGGGTTCTGGGTGTTTCCAGGGACTTGTCTGTCGATCAGGCTTCGGGAATTCAAGCTCTTGCCTCCCGCCCAGGGACGTCCTAAGGCGGGCACCTCCGCTCCGTTCCCTCGCTTTTCTTTGAATTGCCACCTCGGTCCCCGCTTTTGATCGCCGCGCTCCGTGCGGGAGCTCCCCAACATCAACGACCGCATCAGTTACCCCCAGTGCGGGTGGTCGATGCCGACGGGCCAGCCAGCTCGGGAGTGTCACCCAGGGAAAGCGGCCTGGAGGTGGCCAGGATCGGGATCTTGGATCTGGTGCTGTCAGCGCGAAGGGCCGATCCGCGGATCTTTGCCGGACATGGATACGGCAGTTCAATTCGAGCAGGAGAAAAAAGGCCAGGAGCCAAGAAAATCTCACCGACGGAAGTCAAGGGGTTGAAGATGCGCTACAAGTCGGACCCCACGACTACCAGGTGCGCCATCAGCCGGCGTGCGCTTCCTCAGGCGGTGACAGGTCAATTGGCACGTGATTTTCGTGGTTCGGGATCCAGCACACCAGCTTGGCTGAAGTGGCTGTTGATCGCATGGCCACAAGACCTCGAGAGCGCGCTGAGATCCAGCAGGATTCCGAAGCGGGCAGGCCGCAACATGAGCATTGTTCCTCACCCCCGCGCAAAACTCCACTCACCAAGGCGAGGATTGTGTCTGCTGCCTGGCAGCCCAGGCGGTGCGCACCATTTCCCTCACCGTCGTCAGACACACGGCCGACCACGCCCCTGGCGCGGCCTGAGCAGCGGCTCCTGGGCCCCAACCGGGCACAGCCCGCTATGCCAAGTGGAATTGTCACCGGGACAGAAGGCCTCCGTAGGCGTGGCGGGCAAAAGTTTGGCAGGTTCCCACCGGCTGCGATTCCACTCCAGCACGGAAAGCGACATCCTGGCGTCGACCCGCCTGACAACCAGATCTGTTTCGCCATCGCGGCGCGCAACTACCGCCCCGGCCACGGTGCCCAGCACCCGCCAGCTGGCGATGCAGACCGGCCTGCACCGCACACAATCCAGCAAGGTCTACCGCCCAACTCGAAAATGACACGGCGTGTAGGGCCTGGGCTGGTTCCGGCATTTTATGGTGCGCGACCAGCGCAGCCCCGCGCAGCTCAAGTGCCGCCGGGCTGCGCCCATCGCCTCCCCCGACATTGACCGGGAAGTGCGGCAGTCGGTCGACGGGAGCTGCTTATTGCCGGTTTGGCACCTGCCAGCAAGCCCGCGAGTGATCAACCGCGAGATCGACTGGCGCCTGCGCTTGCGGCACCCGGTGCTGGTCCCACACCCCGGAGCGACATCGGCGCCCTCCCGCTGATCGCTGAGGAGCTGGGGCTGTTCCTGGAGGTGCGGCTGGAAGTGGTGCCGCGTCGAGGAGCTCGAAGCGGTGCTCGAACCTCAGGCACGGACACCGTTGGTGACCAGGCGCTACTTCCTGCAGACCGTCGAAGAGCTGGCCCCATCGCTATGGGTGCGGGGCGGTGGCGTCCGACCTCATGATTCCGCCACGAGTCGACTGTCAAGGAACTGCGCACCGCGCAGCTGAGTTGGGGCTGCGTGAGCATCAGCCCCGGCATCTTGCGGGCGCGGCCGAGGTGATTTTGCACAGCATGCGCGGCAACGATCTGCTCGCGTGATGACCGCCAACCCGGATTGTCGGCAGCCGCCTGTGGCTGCTGCGTTTGCCGCCAGACCATTGTGCTCTGCGCAGCCCAGTTTGCCGCTGGTTGAGCAGACCTGCGCCAGGGAATCGGTCCCAGCTGATGCGCCCCTGCCCAGGTGCACTGTGCCCAGAAGCTTACCCTGGGGCTGGCCCCCAATTCGACCTGGCTTGGCGTAAGGAGCTCGGCCTGACCTCCCGCCGACGGCCTCCTGGATCGGAGTAGCCCACGGCGGCTGACTGAGCATGCCTCGCCCCCTCCAGCAGGCCTTCCCGTTCTTCTCCCGTCCGACCTTTCCCCGTCTGCCTTGGGTTCCTCGTTCGGCAACTCTGAGCACCGCTGGCGCCGATCTCGGATCATCCGCAGGCGCGACCTGCCGCCGTGGCACCTTGGAGGATCCTGCCTTGCTATCCGGACGATTCCACGCCCGGTGCTGCATTCGGTTCAGCCACGGCTTGGCGCTGCCAGTTCCCTGCTCCGCGGTGCTCTCCCAGCTGGGCCCGCAGCCTCACCGGCGTTCGGAGGATTCCCACCCCAGCGCAGGATCGGCTTCCGGCGGTGTCAATCGACACGGCAATTGGGCGTCGGTGAATCGGGCGAACTCCGAGATCCGGCAACCGCTGCCTTCCTCTGTCCAGGGCGTGACCCTGGCGCGGCACGGCCAAGGTGCACGGCAAGCGTCACCCAACCCTGGGGAGAACGTGGTGGCTGGCGCGGCGCCCAACGAGGTGCTCGGGGCGGTCGGGCGTTGGATCGACACCGCTCATTCCGGCGCCTGGATCGGGTGGATCGCTGCATGACGTTCACCCGCAGCACCCGTGGTGGGCATCCCTGGCCGGGTTGTGCATTCAATCGGGGTGCGCATTCGGGCCCCTGGGCCCACATCCCAGGCTGCCGGGATGCGGAAGCCAGGGTTGATTTCGCAATCTGATGGAGCGCATCGACCGCCGGCTCGAGGCGACCTTCAGCGTCTGCAGCACTGTCTGCGGCGAGGGCGCCGCGGGCGTTCCGCTGCAGGAAGCCTGCGGCGCACCTCCAGAACCTCAGGTCGACCGAATTCTCCAGTTCCTCGCGAAGGATTGCTGCCAGTGATGTTCGCCGCCACCAGCACCAAGCCACTGAGCGGGCGGGGGCCGCTGGGCGGCTCGTTCACGCCGGGGCACGGCTGGCTGTTTTCCATGCGGGGCTGGAACCGTGAACATTGAACTAGATCACCTTGCGGCGCATCGCAAGTCCATGCAGTCGAGGAACATGTCGTGCCATCGTTTCTCTGTATTCGATCAGGGCGATCTTTCTGGCCGTAGGCCGCGCAGGCCACCGATTTCACGCAGGGCGTCCATTGGCCTGGAGAATTGCTCGCGCCACAGAGGGTGTCGATCTGGCGGAGGATAAAGAAAAACGCTCGGCCTCGCGCATTTCAAGTTGGGCGGATGATTCACCTGGCTTTCCTTTGAGGTCATAGGCATTTTGCGCACGGCTTCGCGCAAGGGAGGCCTTTGAGCTTCCTCATCGACAGGCCCTGCAACTGCTTTCAGGCGTTGAGATCGCCAGCAGATAAACGGAATTCTGGACCGTCGAGACCAGGCGGGCAGATCCACTCTCGAGGCAGGTCGGGGTTTGACGTAGGCCTCGACGACGTTGTCCATTGGTGGCTCCCCCGTAGCCCGATCACCTTGAGCTTCAGGTCCGCCCTCCAGAACACGGCGGGCGTTCGGCATACACGGCACGCCGGCTGGTTTGTTCATCACTTTCGTTCGCTACTCGAACCCTGCTTGCGGATGTCGTAGAGTGTAGTTTCGACCTTTTTCTTGTGCTCCCCGAGCGAGCGGTGAGCTTGCCGATTTCGATCGGCATTGTCCTCTTCCACCGGGAAGTATTATCAGGACCGGGCCCACCCGCCCACCGAGATGCGCCAGCGAGGTTGTCTTCCGCGGGAAGGAGAGCGGGGTGTGATGCCCGGGTTCCCTGGGCGCGCCGGCGCGGGCCACGCGCTTGGTTGTCACCCGTCGCGCATTCATGGCGTTCGGTTGCCGATCCGTTGGCAGGCCGCCGGCCTGCCGCAACCCGTGTGCCTTCCTCCTCTTGAGGACCAGCCATCGTTTCGGCCCCGGACACCCGGGGTGATCAGCTGGCGCAGGGCCTGGATCTGGGCGTCGTCGGTGGGGAGGCCTTTCGGCGCCTGGGCGTGCGTTTTCGAGTTCAGCACCGAGCGGGCCGCTCGCCCAGGCCTTCGACCGTTCCCTTTGGCCAAGCTCCACCAGGATTGTTCCGGTGCGTCGGTGAGGGCGGCAGGCGTAAGAGGCGCCGGATTGGCGCGGGCCTCGCTGGGGGCATGGGCCAGGGCCGGAGGGGCTGGCTGCCGAGCACGCCGGCAGCCTCCCGCTGGCCAGTGTGAACGGGGGGACGGTGGGCCTCCTCCGGACGCTCGCACCAGCGGAGGCAGGCAGCCACCTCGCGCATGGGGGTTTGAGGCGGCCATGGTAATCGCTAGTTGCACGAGGATTTGATGTCGCTTGCGCGTCCAGCATTTGTTGGTGGGCGATCGTGGACGGCGCCCCGGCCCCGGGGGGCGGCGCCTGGGGCGATGATTCTCCCAGCCCTCCGCTCCACGTTTCGGTCGGCTTGGCGTTCGAAAAAAACCAGGTTTTTGGGGGGAACTGCTGTTTCGGGCAAAAGGCGAAAGCGGCACTGAGCAAATTTTCCTTGAATTTTCTCCCCACCCCCCGCCTGGTGGTTTTTCCCACAAAGGCGCCGGGGGGGGCCGGATCGGCCGGTTTGGGGGGATGGGCAAGCGGGTTTTTCGGGCCGGGGGGGCCCCCCCCCCCCACGGGGCGGGGCGGGGGAGCCCCCCCCAAAAAATTTTTTTGGGGGGCCGGGGCTCGTTTCTTGTACCCCTGACTCACAGAATCTCTCT
>Ga0163217_1064846_pt1 | contig 13658 bp, 12 predicted proteins | sample SynspAceP_FD_185933 | JGI IMG/M metagenome (GOLD analysis project Ga0163217, IMG submission 185933) | Saline lake microbial communities from Ace Lake in Antarctica - Synechococcus sp. Ace-P (PacBio error correction) | ecosystem: Environmental > Aquatic > Non-marine Saline and Alkaline > Saline ... | reverse complement strand
CGGCTTAGAAAGACGCTTTGCTACAATTGATTGCCTATCATTATTGCCTAACCAAACTGAATCTAGTGGCCCATTGGCGAGTAAAAACGGCGCAACAACGGTACCACGACGAAGGTAATCTCAATGAAGTCTAAAATGAATGCCAAGGAAAAACATTTAGCAAACATAAAACACAATCATAGCGCCGACAAACACCGCCAGGAAGTGAGAGAAGAAGTCTTGAATCAACTCTTCGCCACCAAAGCACGGAATACCAAGGAAAAAGCGACGCACCGCATGAGGATCATGAACACCATGGCAGGTCACTTCGTGGTCGGAATGCACGGCTTCTTTTAAAGGTTGGAAAACTAAGTTTGCCGCTTCCCACGCCAACAACGCCGCGCCTAACTGCCCCAACGCCTGCGCTTCTGTTGTGTGGCAATACGCTGAGGATAGAAACCTAGCCACCGCAAAAATTAAGCACCAAAGGCGGTAATAAGCCTTTTTATAATTTGTATTGCGGAGAGGTTCCGTAGAAGCCATTGCGTAATCTTTCAACGCTGACACCGCCGCCGCTTATGAGGTTGTAACCCACGCCACAACGACGACGTATAAATGAGAGAGCAACAAGGATCATCCAGAATTCAGGCGCGCCAACAAAACAAGTCGCCCACAGCAAATGGTTTTAGTGAAAAAAATCCCCATTTCCAAACTGCGCTTTCTGGAACGCATTGACATCAACATCCGCAATAAAACCAAACCGCAAAGACGGCGAATTGATTTTGCGCCCAATGGACGGTTGCGCAAGATGGTGCCTGCCGCTAACGCTGATCATACCCACGGCGCAAACATAGTGTAGCGAAATCGTTGCCCCATGGTAACCCACCGTCGCGCCGGGACAAAACCAGTACTCGCGGCCAGGCAGCAATGCCGACCAAAATAAAAACCGAAATGGCCAAACGCACGCAGTACCAAAAATAGCATCGCCATTGAATTCGAGCAACTTCTCAGCAGCTCCATTTTCTAGCAGAACTACCCATTAAACAAAGAGAGGCACCGCCATGAGGTTTTCCATTGCCGACAATACCGAACAAACATTGGGTAACGCTTCTAAAAAAACGCTATCGAAAGTGCCCAAAAAAGAACCCACCGCCGCAAAAAATCAAACCGCGTGCCGCCCAGTGAAAACGCCACAGGGTAGCCAAAAATAAGCCAGACACCAAACGCCGGCAAAAGAGCCATAAAGGCGATAAATTCAGCCATTAGTTCTGTCCTTTAGCGTACGCAGCCGCATTTACAACGCAATATTTTTTCAGGATTATCACCGGCCGTCCCTTTGAATGAATCTGACTAATCCATCATCATCCGGGAATCAGAGTCTTAGTAGATACACGAAGGCACAACCGCCCGGTTCTGGAGACGGTTTCGAATACGCGCCAAAACGCACTAACCGTAAATCATACTTAAATACGCGGATAAAAGCGTAAAAGCATAGAAAAGAGATACCGCCAATGATATTTGACCATGTTTTTTTAGAGGGCCCCAGAAAATCGCCGATAAAAAAACAGACAAACACGAAAACGTGTTCATCGTCGTTAAAGTATAGGCCGCGCCCAGCATAAAAAAACCATAGCGGAAGATAAAGGACAGATTCTTGTTAGCGCATAGAACCAATATCAAAACCATAGCGGCAAAAACTAGTACGATGAGGACAGGTAATTAGCATCCATCGCGTAACGTAAGCCAAGCAACACATTTCCCCGTTAATAGGAAACGGGGGGGTACCTCAGCGAACAGGACCAGTTGGTTAAACATTAAAGTACCACAGTTTTAATCATATTATCGGATGTGTCTCTAGTGGACTTTAATCCGGACGGCTAGTCTATGGATAACGCCCACGCTTTGGGGAATATTCAGGCGTCACATAAAGCCTTCGACGCCTTTATCGATTAAAACAGCTCTCGAAAATAGGGAGTTCATACGATTAAGCACTCATTTCACTCCCTTTACTTCAGCTGAGGGTTAGGGAGAGGTGGTTTATTACTTTTCCCGCTCTACTAATTGGGTAGTTTTGACCAGATCCCGAAAAACTTATTTTTTTGAAAGAAAAGTAAAAGGTCTTCTTTTAGAGCGTTAAGTATGGATTAGCTTTGATTGGTTGGGAGCATACATCATTAAATGACTCGTAATTTTCGGGTCCTGTGGGTTGGGATTTATCTCAAACAGAGTAGCTTTAAATGCAGACTTACCTGTTGTTTTTTTTTTTTTTTTTTTTTTTTTTTTATTTTTTTTTTTTGTGTTTTTTCTGAGAAAGTCCGAAAGTTGTGGGAGCCGAATGATCCCTTTAGGCCTGTTTCTTAAATCCCCAAAAACTTTTTTTGAAATATTTCCACTGTGTAACATTTTTGTCACAAGACTTGTGTATCAGTAGCCTCTATCGAAACGACTATGGGGCACTTGCCATAAATATTTGACTATAACCACTGAGTTTATGTGAGGAAAAAAACTAGTTGCCAGGTTTAGCAATGACGCAGCAGTAGGCTTTCTTTTAACGCTTTTGCCGATGTTGATTCAGAAGTTAATGTCCTTACAAACAAAAGCAAGCGGCGTTTCAGCGAAATATTTCAAGTGTTGGCTCTGATACTCTAGCGAAACTTGATGACATTTGGGCTGAAGACTTCAAGCGTCTATACCCAAATGTAAACATTCAAATTTCAAGCGGCCGGCTCCTCTACTTTCGCCACCAGCATTGGACGAAGGTACATCAAACTTCGTCCTATGTTCGTTATGATGAAAGACAAAAGAAAATCGCTTCTTTTTGAGAAAAAATACGGCTATAAGGCCAACCGCGGTTCCAGTAGCGATGCATGCAAAAACTAGCGGTTTTCGCTACATAAAGGTTATAACCCAATACAAAGGTTTGTACTTCCAGAAGTGATCATCTTCTTTCTACTCTAAAGGTGGTCACAGCGAAGAATTCACTAACTGGGGTAAAACTGTCTAACGGCGCTTGGGCGAACCGTGACATTCAATTGTTTGGTCGTAACTCAGTATCTGCTAACTTATGTTACTTTAAAAGAGCACGCGCTTTTTAAAGGTGACTTTCAAAACAGTGTAAATGAGCAACCAGTTCTGCGTCTGTTGTTCAGTCGTTTCTACTCTTCTTAATGGTATTGGTACTCTGGAATCGGTTACCAAAACGTTCTTCCAGTACGTTGCAGTTGGCGTTGACTAAGGAAAGAAGCGCGCGTTCATGATCGCAACGATTGAGAACGCGGCAACGGGTAAATATCCTCTGTCTCGCTTCTTATACTTATTGTAAAACAAAGCACCTAACCAAGCCATTGCACCGTGCAGCCGTGAGTTGGTTAAATGTCCTTTCTTAAAAGGGCCAAGAGGTGTTCGTAAAAAACGTTATGACCTCTACCAGCAAAAAGTAGCTAACAATACCTAATAGATCTAGGATTAACTAAGCAAACGCGTAGCGACTTACGGATGAGATGCTTTAAAGTAGGAGGCCGAACGCTCTCCTGCCTTTTCTCTTGTGCAGCAGGCTGTCACACTACTGTCACATAAAAAAAAATTGTCACACAACCAAAGATGGAAGCGGATGACTAATCAACTGGACATCAGATGCCTGAACTGGATTTCAATACACCAGCTTTAAAAGCGTCATCGTTAAAATTCGCGCCCTGAAAGCACCGTATGGCTGGAATGGTATTGCCGTGGGAGGCAGCAGTGTATTTGGCTGTGCTGCTCATTGCTTCTATTACTCACGAAAGATGGCGCCTTTGTTCTTCAAGCGCTTAGTATGATGCTGAGGCCAGTTATACGCTTACCAGCCAGGAAGATCAAGGTGAAAGCTCACTAACGACAGAAGAAACAAGCTTGAAGTCGCGCGTGCCGAGTGACGAGTAATGGCAGTAATTGTGTTTCTTCTCTGTTCGAGATAGCACGCGTGTTCGAACACGGTTAAAAACCTTCGACTGAAAAAAGTCACCCTTATGCTGTTGAATCCCTGATACCAGTCGTTTGATGGCGTTTGGTTATGAAGACGGTAAAGCGTTGAATTGTGAAACACGATACCGTATCTCCTTACCAATAGTAAACGTAAAATCACTCCCGTTTTGAAACCCTTATGGTGAAGATGCGTTGGACGTACTGATTTTGCGATCAGAAAACTGACACTTCGTGATGCAGGGCCGGGGGGGGGGGGGGGGGGGGGGGGGGGGGGGGGAACCCCAAAAGTTTTTTTTAAACCTGCCTTGCGGATTGGCGATACGAGCAGTGCCATTACTAAGTGACTAAGACGTTAATTTATTTACGAAGAAGTGGAACTGAAGCGAGCAAAGCGAACCGTTACCTTTTGTTCCTTGATGTTGGCCAGCATGTTGCTGAGTGGTAATCCAGCGTTACCTTTTATGTGGCAACACGTTCTGTGCGATGCAGTGAATTTTGATCTGCGTGATTTCGATAAAACATCGAAACTGAAAAATGAAACTGTCTTGTTCTAAGACGACGCCAACTAAGCTGTTCATGAGCTTATTTATTGCAATCTTCTATCATGGTGCGGAAATTCCTCTGGTCGTGTGAGCCATGCGTTTAATGTTCGAAATGATGAGATCCCAACGAAGAAAAACTCACTTTTATCGTTGCATGTAAAACAACCTGTTGCCTTTAGTTATTTGGCGATGGAGCAAACGTCGTAAAGTTTTGCTACGTTGATGAGCGCGGTTTGGTGGCGATTACAATGCCACTTCTTACTCGCCCAAGTTTCTAATTGAGAAATTGAGTGATATAGCGACTCGACTAATCAAGCTTTGCACCGCGTGCGAATGGCTTACTTTGGAAGACAGCAAAAGTTTGCATTTCTTCCGTGTGGACAATGAACCACCAGAAGTGTCTTGTCTTCTTTGTGCGGCAAAGTGGGTTTTTTTATGTACGAAGGCTATCAAGAGCCGACTTACACCCTGCAGTCTTCTGCAGCAAATAACGATTTTGAACCAAAATACAGCTTATTTGCCATTGGGCATTTGGTACTTTAAAAGCCGCCATTTCTACGCCATGTTGATGCGCATGGCGATTTGTGTGCGATTTACCCACCGCTTATTTTTATGGCGCAGCGCTGCGTCGTAAGATTTAAGCCTGTGATCGAGTTGATGGAAGCTTTGCCTTACGGTTATTTTGCGGCTTCTTAGCTGGTTGTTCTTCGCCCTTTTTCTGGGAAGAAGAACCTAGTGGCTACTTTCAGTATTTTGGTGATATTACCGGTCGGTATTCTCCTTGTTTGCCTACATTTTGGTCTCGCTTACACCAGCAAATTCGATGGCTGGTACCTGAAGGTTGGCAAACCGTGTGTTGATTCCTGTGGTCGTTTTCCTTGCGTGGTTCTGTTTAGCGTTGAGCCCGATCGTTTGAATTGAACGTCTTTGACGTAACGTTCGAGGCTGGATCACTAATGATCTTGGCATCACTTCGACCAACGTAATCGCTGTGGGGGGTTTTTGCGATGGGCTTTGCGTTATCCCAAAACAAATTTTCTCTTATTACGAAGATGCCATTTTAGTGTTGCCAAAATCGTTAACTCAAGGATCATTGGCATTGGGTGCACTACTGGCAAACCATACACGTGTTGTCTTACCAACCGCCAAGGCCCAGGATTTTCTTCTGCGATCATGATTGTATGCGGACGCGGCAGTTGGTGAACCATGATTGTCTTGATGGCAACGGTTAATACGCCAATTTATGGACGGAATATTTTGAAGGAATGCGAACTTAGCGGCCAACTGCTGTGAAGATGCCAGGAATCTGAAGTGGGAAGTTCCCACTATCGTATCTTTTCTTAGCGGCCATTTGGTGCTCTTATCTTCACCTTTATCTGAACACAATCGCCGAAACCGTCGTCAGCACCTACGCAAAAAAAAAACGTCGCTATAATGAGTAACTGAGATGAAAAATGAGGAAAAAAAATCGTAATCCGAATGGTCAAATCAGGTGATCCATGGGTGTGCTAAAATTGGCTGCGTGCTTGTGGCGATTTCAGTCATCATGGTGCTTGGTTTGTTATTACTGATGCGGTACGTGGTTTGGGCATTTTTGGCCTGCGGACGTTGTGGAGTTCTCATTACCTTTGCCGGGTGGAATCTGAATTTACAACATCGTGCGGAACGGTAGAAAGTCTTGAGGTATCTGCTGCGGCGTTGCGGGAGCGGGAATTGATATTCCTGACAAGATCAGTTGATGCAGCGTACTTTGATGAAAACGGTAACCGTGAGTGTCGGTTCAGATTTCGTTTGGTAATCGATGAGTACCTTACGAAACCTCAGCGTTCCAGAGATGCTATTTACGGCGGAGCGTCGCGAAGTGGGGTTAATTTGTACGTTACTTAAAAACCGTTAAGGAGACGGAAAAATTGGCGGTCTCAAACAATGATCTAATGGCCTACCGAGTCATGCTATGGCGACGTGAAACACGTTTGAGAAAAAGTTATTGAAACGTGTGGAAAGGATTCACGACAACTAGTGATCATGAGAAAAGCGACATGGCAGAGTCAACTATGCCCTTGAACGCATTCGTCTTACGCAGCTCGTCTTGAACTGAAGGAAGTTAACGCCAGCGGCGGAAGCGGGACCTTGCAGTAGAACGCCAGTCCAATACGATGAAAGAGTAACAAAAGGGCTACAGCAGAGCTTGATCGACCTTTATGCTCCAAATTAAATCGCGATACTTTGTGGTACAAGTGATGGATGTACTGAGCACGAAATTGCATCGCCAAAATTTGTTCATGGTTACCTTGCAAACTCGATGAACGTCGGTCAGAATATGAGTTTCCTTTACTAAAAATTGTGGGAATTTTATCGGATTGGAGCCTCGTGAAGCCAATACAGAAGGTGGTGTGTTCCCTGCATTTCGCCGTACGGTGATGATGGTTTGTTGTATGATTCTTTGTCACCACCGTTTGGTGTGGTGCTGCCGTGTATTTGCGTGAATACGCATCGCAAGGTTGGGTGGACTCGCATATTCGCATCGCGCTAAAAACCTTTAGCAGGCGTGCCGCTCTTATTGTTTATTGTGTGTTTGGCTTAGGTTTCTTTATTGACTTCCTAGGTTCAGGCATTGACCAAGCGTTTCTTCCCGAAGCCTTACCGTCACCAACATTTGGTACCGGTTGGTTTAATGTGGGCATCTTATCACAACTGGCTCTTCGTTAACAGTTTCCTGTGGTGATTGTGGCGACCGAAGAAGATTGTTCTCGTATCCTCGCAATGTTTTCGTGAGGCGGAGCTTGCATTGGCGCAAACAAAAGCGGAAACGTTATGGCGTTGTGGTGTTGCCGATGGCAAGCCCCTCGATCATCGGGTTGTTATCTGCTGTCGCTCGAGCGGGCCGGTGAAGTGGCGCCATTGATGTTGGTGGGTGTGGTGAAACTCGCGCCATCATTGCCGTTTAGCATGGCAATTACCCTTACATCCATTTAGGACCAAAAAATTCATGCATTTAGGGTTTCATATTTACGACGTTTGGTTTCCAAAGTCCGAATGGGGAATCGGCACGACCTCTTGTTACGCAACGGCCTTATTGCTCGTGAGTGTTATTGCTTTGCTTAACCTATCAGCAGTAACGATTCGTAAACCCTTTTACGTTGAAAAATACAAATCGGGGAAAGGTAAAGCGGCTATAGAAGAGACTATTATGAGCGACGTAAAAACACACCTATCGATATTTCAGCATTGCAGCGCCAAGCCAAACAGGCATTGCGCATTGAGAATGAAAACCGTTTGCCTTGCGGTGAATGATTTGCAAACCTTTATTACGGTGAAAAGAAGCGCTAAAAGGGTAATTATGATTATCCCTAGAAAAACGGGTGACGGCAATTTATCGCGACCATCTGGTTGTGGAAATCGACTTTATTGCGCTGTTTTTAATCGATGAACGATTTGGGTCGATGGCTGCCGTATTACGGGTGAAATCAATCTACGTGACCAAAAATATTTATTGCAAAGGAAACCGATGTGGCAGAGCGTGCGTTACGTCGCGTTGCGATATGTGTTTCAAAAGCACCAACCCATTCCCAAAAAGCATTTTTCGGAATACGGGTCGCTTATGGCATTGCGTATTTCAAGGCATTATAATAAACAAAACGTCTTTTAGACCGAAACCGTTGATTGGGCACTCCGCTCTTGCCGCGTTATGGACGAAGTAAAAAAGTCTCTACTACGTGAAAGTGCGTTGGGTATGTCTGGTGGTCAGCAGCCAGCGTTTGGTGATTGCGCGCCACGGTTGGCGTGTAAAACCAGAAGTCCTTTTGTTGGATGGAGCCAGGCGTCGGCATTGATCCAATTTCAACCTTGGAAGATTGAAGAATTGATTTCATGAGTTGTGATAACGCAGTTCACCATTTGCGATTGTGACTCACAATATGCAGCAGGCGGCGCGTGTGTCTAGATTATACTGGCGTTTATGTAACCATGGGGGGATTTGATCGTAGTTTGGTGATACCAACTCTTTATTTACGAATTCCCATTAAGCCAGCAAACAAGAAGACTACATCACGGGTCGCTACGGGGGCTAGAGGGAGACGCCATTTATGGAAAGAGTTAACAACGGATCATATTCTAAGCAGTTTATTCCATGAGCATAGAATCGCTACGCCAAACACTTTTTGACCATGGGTGGTAGGTAGTAGAGACCCAGGTTACAGTATGCGTTCAGCTTGCTCGAAAGCATGGCTCTTTGCCGAAGACGTGACAGATAAAGAGGTGACAGTGAATCAGCTAGACGCGTCTGATTGACGAAAATGCGACGAATTTTGCGAAACGCCAGCCAGCAGCGTCTATTTTACGCATGATTTTGATCATCAGTCAAAGCCGTGAGTGAATAGAGCGCATTGGTGTTTGAGCGAAGAAAAAAATCGCTAATCTCTACCTTGAACTGGTTAATGAAGTGAATCTTCCACGCGGGGTATTTGAGATTCAACCGAATTGATCAAGAGATGGTGTCACGTATGATCATGACACAATTGATGCATTTGTATGAGTCTCTCCAGTTTCTTGACCGATGAAACCCATAGTCAGCTGCGATCAATAGCGCAAAGTCCACGCGGCGAGGTCGCGTGCCTTGTAGACCGAACGAGTATGAATACGGCCCATTGCGATCAATTGAGTACCTACATGATTGGAAGACCCCGCGCTAGTATTTCACGTGTGATTATGTGATTTGGGTACTTCGTTCACTTTTGAACGCATTGGTGATCATGCGCGTTACACTTTGTCAGCATTTAATCTTTATGGTGAAGCTGCGACGTTTTCGCCAATTCATGTGAATGATCTTTGCTAGCGAAATAGAAGACAAATAGTACAAACGTTTTGTGTTACTGAAAGTTATGAGGCCCATCGATTCTCTTGTGACTTGCTAAAGTGAGCAAGGGAAGTCGATCGTTTTTTTGCATTTTTTATCGATATGGGTCTTTCTTTCTCTATTCTTTCATGTTCACAGTGTTTAGTCGTTGTTCAGATGTGGACTTTGCTATTATCAGACTTTCGTTTTATCTGGTGCAAGAATGCCGATTGTTTACCATAGAATTGAATTCAACCGTTTTCCCTCGAGATTGCTTATCAAGAGCTCAATGCCCCAGCCTGGCGGCGTTGTTAGTGGAGAGCTAGACCTTATCTTAATTGCGCTCAGTTTTCTGCCTTGTTAAATGCAAACGATTCCTGATCTGAATTGGTCTGGCTTCTATGTTGCTCGTTAAACGAAGAGTTGTCTATTGGGCCTTATGTAGGGAAAGTGGCTTTGCACGCGGAGTCCTTTTGGTCGTGGCAGGTTTGGGTGTGTCGAGGGAGGTGGGTCGTAGTCGGGAGAATTTGCTGCTCAAAAACCTTATTCAGAGGCTTCCTAGCGCATCGACCGTAGATTGTACATGCATTTTAGTATGTGGGTTCATTATTGCATTATTTTCTATTATGTTGGGTAACAGTTTCGTGCGCTGTTTGTGGATGCTTTTCTATGTCGGGATCTTCTGATGATGGTGTGGTTCCGGTTTGTTCGTAGACAGGTAAGTGCGTGGTCGGCGTGTTGTTGTTGATTAATGATCCATTCCCAAAGTAGGCCGGGTTTTTCTGTTATTAGATCGATCAACTGAATTGATGGCCTTCGTCTCCTTGTGTTGGCGAATTGCGTTTTAATCCCAATTTTTTTGGCCACAACTGTTTACTTGTGTTTGGTTCTCACTATAAATATTGCGATTATGAATAAGTACGGATGGGACGCCGGGCCAAGCGCTTATTAATGGTGGATTGTAAAAATTTTGGCAGTGGCAGTAGTCACAGCAGGTCATCTTTATGATGGCTTGTATTTTCCTGGTGTAGTTCATTGTTTGTTGTTTATGATTAAATGTGTGTGTTCTCTTATTCGAGGTTCTGATCTATTTTGTTCTTAGCAAAGACTATAACATACGCCATATTTAAGTCGGTAGGAGTGTTGCAATATTTGCAATGACTCACGGTTCTGCAATTCTTGTTTTCTGGTCTAGTTTTCTTTCCTCCCAAGCGGTCGCATATTAATTAAGCGTCATTTTTTGTGTGTTTGTGGTGTTTTTTGACGACTTGTCTTGAGTCATATTCTAAGTGGCGGGAAGTCCGCTAGTTTATTGAGTTGGTTATGTATGTCTATTGGCCTAATAAGCTGGGTGGCGGTGAGCGTGTCCAGCTGGCGTGATCAATCGTTATGCAGTAATTAGCCTTTGGCGATCTGCTTTGGTTATATAACACACTCGCAATAAGCGTCTCTAGTTGGCTGTGTGGTTAATCGTAAAATTTGCAACTGTGCTTCTGTAGATGATTGGGTATTCTCGAGGGTGGGTTTTGTAATAGTCGCTAGGGTATAAGCTAATATACGGACATGCTTTTTTGCTTGTCGTTTTGCATAATTGCGTCGTTTGTGCTTTCTCGTTTGTGTGCGTGGAATTTTGGGCTCCCAGTTGTCGGTTTACCCTGATGATGACAGCAAGATCAAATCTTTATGGTCTTGGAATGACTACCATCCTTTTAGAAAGGAGGACGATCAATATTAACCGTCGCGCGAACTTTAGAGCTGAGTCGCACTTTGGCAGGTGGTGCATTCCCGTTCTATGAGTAATGCGTCGTGTTTTATCCAGGCAGGACTAAAAGTGGTTTGTGGGGTGTCGTTGGTTGTAGGGGTTGGGGTGTGTGGTTGTAACATATAATGGATTCCAATCCAGAATTCACAGCCTTTTTGTGCGCGCTGGGGAAAAATGCATTTCACCTTTGCATTTCAAGTAAACCAATTATGACCACAGCGCCAAACTTAACCCCTTACCTTGCTTGGCATTAGGTGTCCTTCTTGTTGCGTGTGATGTGTTAAAGTGGGGTTGATTCTTAAATTCTGCTGTAAAATCAGTTTTGCATTGGCCAGATTGCCTGTTGTCCTCGGGAGAAGGGGCGATTGTCGATTTGGGCAAGACAGACGCTTCTTTATCATGGCCAAAGTGGTGAAGCGATATATTTGAGGGGTCGACACTTGTATTAGTGCGGATGGCTCCTGATTTGCTTAGAACTGATTTGCTACCGGGGGTCGTATAATGTGCCGAGGCATTTTGCAGTAATTTGGGCAAAGTTGATGGATTTCTTTGTGCGAACTAAATCTAAGTGGGATGGCCTAGGACAGAAGAGGTCATGATGTAGGACAAACACTCTGCAGTCTGTTTGCTAGCTCATCTGAGTGTCATATAGAATAGTAAGGTAACAATCTTCCGATGGAACATGGGGGGTTAGAGCTGTTCATTTGGTTGCGTGTTAGTGTCAATTTTTTTGCTTGCGTACAATAAGCGCCATTGTAGTCAGACAGCATTTCGGATGTGTTAAGAAAGCTGATGTCCGGATTCCTTCAAGTATTGCTTCGAGAGGACTTTTGTTATTCGTTTTTTGATCTTGTTTGGGTTATTGTACATTGTGCGTTGATGGCGGAGCGACGGTTGATGATGTGGACTATTATACGGCGGAAAGGCTTAGTGTGCTTGTGTAATAGAAGGACAACATTGTTGGCTGTTGGTCTTCGTGATGAACGGTCCTGTTGCCTTAGTGTTGATGTTGTATTGTGTCTTTACAGAGGGTACCCTTTTTAGAATCTCAAGAGTAGTCTCTCTTTGATTGTGTAATAAAAGGAGTGCAGAATGAGCAATAAGCACGCTAGGGAGCGCCATATATAAATAGGCTTGAAGTTGTAGTGTAGAATTCTTTAAAGTGAATTTGATTGGTTTCAGTGTTGCTTTATTGTGTATGATATATTATGCTGCCCTTTATTTGACTCAGAGTGACGATAAACTCTTGATTAATTTGTGACTTTCAGATACGGTGTTTGAACGATCGTGATTCAATTTAATTTGGGAGATATACGAGTCCCGGCTGTCCATCCTGGACAAAGTTGAAACTGTTTTTTAGTAATTCGAGTTCGCCTGTTTAATGATGTGCTTCCTATTAGTCTTATGTGTCGTCACCGCTCAAAGAGTGTCGCTTGATAAGTGAGGTCTGTACCCGCGCTTCCTTTCTTGCTTATTTAAATCGACGCCGACTTCTGATTAGACAAGTCATATTCAAAGAATGAGCCGGTCTAGCGTTCAGAGGGTGGTGTGGGTAGTCGTTTCGTTTCTAATGGCAATAAAGTATGAGGAAGCTGGGAAAGACGTGACTGAGATGTGCAGGGCGATGTTCCATTAAGAGGCTTTAACAAAATGGCGAGCGGCGATTTGGGGTGTATCTTTTGAGACTGTCAGCTGGTGTAGGTTAATGATTGCCAAACACAAGCGATAGAAATAGGCGAGGATGATAAATTTTAGAAGGTTAAAAGCCGTAAAGAAACGATTGTTGTAGAATTTGATTGCCAGAGGGCACGTTTCCGGGTTTGAGAGTATAAGCGCGATTTGTTTGTAATCCGCTATAAGCACATCCAAGTTTGTATTGCGTCTACTTTGCCAGAGCTTGATGCTACGTAAGGAAGCGACCTTCAGGATTGTCAGATCTTTCACGTCTCATCAAACGGGATAGTCTATCATAATGTGCTGGTGGGTGGTGTTGGACCAAGATTTCTAACCGCTGCATCGTGTGTTTTACCGTCATTGTATTTTGCGTGTGGCAAACTAGCCCTATTTTATCTATTATTAAAGTTCCCTGAGGTGTGTGATTTTCCGTTCATGTTTTATCTCCATTGAGCGCAGTGACTTTCCAATGAGAGTGACGGCGTTGGCTTTCTAGAGCGTTTTGAATAGTTCGATGCGGAGAAACCGATTAAGGTAATGGGTATTGTGCCTTTTGTTCCGATGGATTATGGGGTTATGGTTTTGATGCACGTTACTGGTGGGGGGTAATTGCTGGTGTAACATGCCATATCAGAAAGTTTGACATACTGCTTGCTTACGTTAGTCGTTTTATGGCTCCCGGATAACCGGTTAGCATTTACTCTGCCTTTCGGTTTTTTAGGCATTTAAGGACGAAGTTGAACTAGGCCGAAGAAAAGCCAATACAAAGAAGAGAGAGGTGGTACGAATAGATGAGGGCCTTAACGCAGTTTAATAAGAGTTCTTCCACGGAGTTTGGTGAACAAGAAATAGGCGCGGCTGTTTGGTCGTTAGATACTAGGGTGACGATATGAAACTAACATTCGTG
>Ga0163217_1037486_pt1 | contig 13658 bp, 20 predicted proteins | sample SynspAceP_FD_185933 | JGI IMG/M metagenome (GOLD analysis project Ga0163217, IMG submission 185933) | Saline lake microbial communities from Ace Lake in Antarctica - Synechococcus sp. Ace-P (PacBio error correction) | ecosystem: Environmental > Aquatic > Non-marine Saline and Alkaline > Saline ... | reverse complement strand
CACGGTACTCACGGGTCCAAACGACCTAGCTCACGCAAAGGGCCTCCAGCGGTGTTGCATGGATGATATCAGGCCGGGGGTAGTGTTCGGATCCTGCATGGCGCTCCGTAGATGTGTCAGGCATTTCGATGCGTGCAGGTTAGGCATCCGTGGCGGACGGTCCATGCTTCGGCTAGTGTTTATTACTCTTGCTGCACGCAAGAATGCGGTAGGCCTAGACTGAGCTGCCGAGGAGGAAAAACGCCTTCCCATGGGGTATCTTTCCGTTCATGAAATCCTCCAGTTACCAGGGCTTTGAGTGGCTAATGTAGCCGTCACAATAAACTTCATCGCCCATTTCAGTCCCGCGTCTAACGCACTGCGACGCAAGCGCTGCAAAGCTTCAATGCAACGGTCCTGGGCCAGAGTCAGCACGTCGGTGTCCGCCGGATTGAAACTCGCCCTGGGAACCGTGCTGGCTCGATCTCATGCTCATATGCCATAAGGGCCGGCTGCCAGGCTGGCGGCAATCGCCGAATAGGGATTGGCGTCAGCCGCCAGGCAGCCGATTCTCGAACACCGCCGGACACCGGGGCCGTGGCCGAATGCGCAGCGGCGCTTTGCATCTCGTGGACCAGCACAGTTTGGGCGAGGCCGAAGGTATGCAAAGGCGCTGTAGAGTTGATTGCCGCGCCAATCAGCAGCGTCAGATCAGCCAGCAATGCTGAGGCGCCAATATAATGCGGGAAAACTGAAAGTCGGTTGTCGCCATTGTTCGGTCGGTTAAAGATATTTACGCCCAGTGTCCAGCTCGACGATGCTCTGGTGATATGCATCGAGCACCCGAGGCCACCCGACGCCAGCGGCCTGCATGAGCATCCCCGGGGGGCCCGATCACCATGCTTGAGGCGCGACTTCATGCAGCAATAGCTTGAACGAAAGTTCTGAATCGGCGATCAGCAGCGGATTTCACCGTGGCTAATGGAATCTCGAACTGGGAGGTGCGCCCATCTTCATGCATAAAGTATCGCGATGGATACCACTAGCGCCGCCAGTCCGAGGCTTTCAGTTCCATCGAGAAGGGCCGCAAGGCCCGTTGTTGGAGCTGCCGCTGAACGCGCATGCCCCGCCTTCACGCGCCCATCAGCCCAACGGGAGTTTGAAAGGGTGTGCACATCGGTGTGCAGTTCAAATATGAAAAAACCCATGTTCGGTAGCCACCACCGGTTGCCAGGTTCCGCTCAGCGTAAGCGCTCGAACCGCTCAACAGGCGCGGGCTGGATAACCCGACCGGCGCCCCCCCGTCGAGCTCTACCGCATCGCACCCGCCAAGAGCGCTGGGGGTCAGCCCAGGGCAAGCACATCACCTGGATCGGCCCCAGCGCGCAAGGCACCAGATCGCCGCCTTCTCCGCCGTAATAGCGCGCTTCGGGATAACCGTCCACGGGCCTGCAACAGCACACCCGGGCCATCTGCAAAAAACGTCGACCCTGCAGGAATCCCTCTCGTCATGACCTTGCACGGAATACCGTTTGAGATCCGGCTACGTCACGCACTCGATGTCAGGCACCGGCAGACGCAATTTCCAGAGGAGGCAGGACCAGCGCGAGGACATGACGGGCACCTTGGTTATGGCGGAGGGTCAGAAGACAGTTCCGGATGGATAGTCTCCAGGCCACAGACGTCACCGCCGCACCTTGCAGCAGACATAAACGACCAGTTGGCAGCTCCGGGCAATCGAGTATCTTTGATATAATAACGGAACGTTCATTCGTAAATTTGCATTGCTATTCCACCTATCTAATAACAAAGATACCGCATGCCTTCCGCCTGCAACTAATCAAAGCCTTCTATTTAGCGGGATCATTAGCTTATTGACTGGGCATGCCTGGGTGCGGAGGTGGGCAGCACCAACGACGCGCCGCCTGTCACGGTTCCTAACCTGAACTGTTCGCCACCTGCCTTTTATGAGCGCTGCGCTGCCGTCAGTGACCTGGATGACGCCGATGCGCGCTGTATATAACGATGGCATGGGAGATGCGCGAAGTCGCAGCGCCTGACGCGACAATACCGCACCGAGGTGTATCTCGAGTCCGCCGACGCGCGTGGTCAAGCATCATACTGATGGAGCTTCACCGATTGGCGTCGGCCGCAAACTTTCAGCAGAAACCCCGGCAAGCTGGTGTTCTACGCCAAAGGACCCCAGCGCCATTCGCCGCTGACTGTACCAGCGCCGAGCGGACGCATCACGTCCGCCGGCGCACAGCCCGCGTTTGCAATGTTCAGTGGTCGGTTTTGGGTTGACCTGGACAACACCTGATCGAGATGTCGGCGAGCCGGCGCCACAGCATGCATTCTTTCGCGCCTTCGTGATTGCGCGCAGCGACTTGAAACGCCGGACTTCTTACGTGAACCAGACTTGGCTGAACAAGTCAGTTTCTGCAGATCCCTGGGCAGTACGACGATATATACTGACCTCCGGTACCGGCAGGCTCGGCCGTTGCGATGAACTGGGACCAATGGCAGCGTGCGCAACTACACCATAAACCCGGTCAGCTGCAACCTCGACGTCGCCTACCGCAGGCAATGACGGCGACATCAGGACGCCGGTGGCACGTCAGCCGACGAAGCCTGCAGCTCTCATCAGGAAAGCGGATCTGGAAACCAAGGATGCTGGCCTATGCCACACGCGATGGCACGCTGCTGGAAATCCGCCAAGCATCCGCGGTACCTGGTGGCGCCGCTGGTATCGGTCGTGGGAAGATTCTGGAAGCAGCGGTGGCTTGTACCGTGACGGGCTGGAATGAAGAATAGCCCGCCGCAGCCGCGAAGACCGCGATGGAGAGTGGTCCATGCGCCGGACGAGGCGCGGTTCCGAACGTCGGTTCTGATGGGCTTTACCATGGCGGCACCCGCAAACTATCGGCAAATCCCGGCAAGCTGGTTTTCTACGTCAGGTTCCTGATCAGTACGCGCTGGATCACTCGGCCGCCGGGGGCCGGGTCACCGGTGCCGGCCTGCATTTCAAGCAGGCTTGAACGTCACTGTCGGCTTTGGCCGTGACCTTGGACAACACCTGATCATTTGTTGGCAGTTGACTATTCATGGCGTCCACTTCGGCGCATCGTATTGGCGAGCGAACCTGCAGGCCGCTCGGATTTTTATGTAGACGAGATCGGCTTTCGCGAGGTTGATCTTCTGCCGATCCCGTTCCAGTATACGAGTACATTCTGCAGGGCCAGGGCGGTTCGCTGGTACTGATGATGGACAAACGGCAGCCCGCATAACTACATGACATCCGGTGAAAGATGGACTGCGCAGCATGTCCCAGAAGGTCCTTGGCCCAAGCCATAAAGTTGACGCAGGCCGAGGACGGTGAGCCAGACGCCCGCGCATCGACGACAGTACCGCGAAGGCGACACTGTGCGGCTACGGCCAAAAGGATGCGATGGCACGACTGATCGAAATCCTTTTCGCGACCCCTGGGCGACAAAAGTAGCCTCCGCGCGCCCATGAAAGGCCAGATCGGTTGCCGGGCCTGGCCTTTGTTTAGTCTTCACGATGGATCAGAATCCAGCGCGCATCACCCTCTTCATCCTTCGAGCGGGTCGGCAGTCCCATTTCGTTGGAGCAGCTTGAGAAAGAAACGCTTGGGGCGGTAACTCCTCGACCGTTGGCCATCTTCTGCACATCCCACTCGCCCGAAGGCAATCAGCAGCGCCGCTGCGACCGGTGGCACACCTGCGGTATAGGAAATGCACCTGGCTACGGACTCCTGATAAGCTCGCATGATCAAGGCGACGTTATAGAATGAACTCGCGATCCTCGCCGTCCTTCTTGCCGTGACCAGATCACCGATGCAGGTACTTGGCCCTTAGTAATTCTGCGCAGGCGACGAGGGGATCCGCAGTCACCGCCTGGACCACTTTCAGCGCACCACCTTCCAGACTTCGGGCGGGGGTCACGGCTTGCTCGGGAAAGCAGGCCGAAGGTTGTTGAGCACAGTTGAAATACATGGATGTCAATGCTCACCAAAGCCCATTCCAGGAAACGCCATTGGGCACCTGAGGTTCTGCGACAGCGGTGCATTCATCCATGGCCAGTCATGTAGCTGTCTGTGCGCCCACCCTGCAGGTCGTCGGCCGTTGACCTCAACATTTGCTGTTGCTGACCCCCACTGGTTTCTGCCGGACCAAGACGTGCCGGTATAAATTCGGGAAGTTGATCTCCGGATCAAAGTTCGGTGGCGAAATACTTGCCGTGAGCGCCAGCGTTCGATATCGTATTGTCGATATCAATGACGCGTGTCAAATAAGCTTCGGACGCCAAGCGCCGTAGGCATTGACTACCACCCGGAGAAGCCGACACCCAGAATCGCGGTAATGCTCTGTTGGGGGACTTCGCACAGGCTCGCGGCGCTTCCACTCGTATGTTGCACGTACCCAGGGCGGTGTTTCGCAGTCTTCTCGGGTCTTCGTGAAGCGGTTCGAAGTAAGCGCGGCCGGTTTCATACAGGCCTGCAGCACGGACATATGACGAAGCCGATCGGAACAATTGATGACGATTTGACGACCGTGTCTTGCAATTCAGCGGCTTGGTCGCCTCGATATCGAGGGCATCCAGAGGCGTGCGCTTTGCAATTACCGGCAACCTTGAGGCTTGCCCTTTTCCCGTACGCTTGTCGACCAGTTGCTGGCATTTTTCCAGAGTAACGTGACATAGATATACCCAGCACACGTTATGCTTGCGCACCACTTGTGCGCGACCACGGGGCAACACCACCGGCACCATAATTCAGAACGTTTTCTTCATGTCTCTTCCTCGAACGCCTCCTTGAAAGGCTGGTGTTAAGACCCAGGAGAGGCCGTTGACAAAGTCTTCGAATTCCAACTCGCGACCAGTTCAATCTCGCCCATCAAAGCTGCGTGTACGGCAAATGACGCTTTTCCCCCATTGAACCAGTTCTTCTTGACCATGGTTGTAACCGCGCGTCGATAAACGACAAGGCGATCACCAATCCTCAGCGTTTGTTGAAGTGAACTCACCGAAATTATCCCGCCCGCAGACAGACTTGCCGCCAACATGTATTCATGTCGCCCTCGCACGGGCATCCATTTTGCGCTGGCTGGCGATAGATCAGCAGATCAAGACATGTGCGCCTCGATCAAGCTGCTCGACCACTGCCAGTGCGTGGTTTGACAGGGTATCGGAGCACCGACTACTTCCAGCGAATACTCATGGTGATCGCCCGCCTCGCCTGCTCCAGGTTAAACCTGCACCCGTAGCGCTCGGCAAACTCTTGAGCCGCGCACGCAGAGAACGCATCAGAGCGGATAACCTCGCCGTGAAATTGATGCCCCACCCAGACTGACACCAATCGACTGCTGTCAAGCAATCGCCCAAAGCGCTCTTCCATCGTGCCCAGCATCTGAATCGAAAGACCAAACACTGTTCTCGCAGTTGTTGTGAATCATGAAGCCGGAGACCATGATCGATCACATCGGCGATTTTCTCTGCTCCCATCGGCCCAGCTCGCTGAAGGGCCGTGAGGATCGCATCAGAAATCGTGAAGTGCTGGACACCTGGTTCCAACGCAGGCGCGATACATGCAGATCGGAGGATCGCAGCGTCAAGCTGGACTGATCGAGTTGAAGTTGATCTTGTCCGAATGTGCCAGCACTGTCCTCGATCTTCATTCATCGCCATAAGCAACGCTGTAGGCAGGGTATTCACCGCCAAACTTTTCAGGCTGCCCCGAGTTTGACCTCATAACAGCGACGAGAAGTGTGCCGTCCATATATCTGCTGCACAGATCGAACACCGACCAGTGGCAAAACAACTTTCAGCCACAAGCAATGCCTTGGCCCGGAATGTGCGCGCCACACTAGGCAATCTTTCCAAGATTGCGCAGCAGCTTGCTCTTGTCAGACACGTTCGGCCGTCTGATCAACGTGAGTTCATACCCTCTGGTCGTGCCGATCAGCGGGCAACTTCCGCCGGGGTGTCGAGAAAGCCGCGCCGATTATAGTAAAGGGCCAAGGCTTCGAGGGAAAAAATTGAGGTCCTGACCGGCCCGGTAAGGCTTCCAGCATTAACCGGCTAGTGTGCAAATTGGCTGCCACTTGCAACACAGCAGTGTTAACGCCCAGGTCGCAATGCATTAAAAGCGCTTCGATAACTCACCAAAAAAATGCATTGATATATCAAAAGTCTCTGCTTCTTAGTCACTCAGCATCTGATCGCCATCAATAAACAATGCTGGAGTCCTTCACCCATGCGTTACCGTCTTCCGCTACTTCTGACCGGCCTGCTGACCGCGAGGCTGCGCCCTGTCTGCCATCGCAGAACCCAAACCGCCGAATCACTTCACTGCCGAGCCGCCAACAAGCGGTGCTGGGACGCCCCTGCCTTGCAATACCCAGGCCTTCGGGATATGCCAAGCGTTGGCTTCTATTGCTGAGTGCCCGAAGGCCAGGTCACGAAAAGGACGGACATTCTGCCTGGAAATTATGCGGCTTACGCTTTTCTGAAGGCAAGTCGGCGGCCGGACCGGCAATCCCAGCCTGGCGTCAGGCGAACTGCGCAGGATACATGGCCTGTTCGCGGTCCTGGAAGGCATGTACCAGATCCGCGGTAGGACCTGGCCAAAACCATCATCGAGGCAAGACGGGCTGATTCCATTATTCGACCCGCTGCTGACACCGGCCACCGCCAAAAGGCGGGTTGGAGCTTATACTACAGAGAACCCGCCCGCAGAACCGTAGTAGCAGTGCTCTACACGCTAACCTCCCGCCACTTCGGCGCGCTCGTTAAGGCGTGATTGATGAGGCCGATGTGCGCGCAGGCAAAAGGTCAAGGTGTTATGCGCCCTTATGGTTTCCTCAGCACGGCATCGTGTCTGAAAACGTGATTGCCGGCCAGCGCCATGAGCCGCCGCGCCACCTACCATTCGGCCGCGCAGGTGCCCACCCGGCGTGAGCTGGCCTGTGGATACCGGCGGCCAACCGGCACTGGCCAGCGGTCCGCTGACCTTGATCCAGCCGGACCGACCACCGTGCCCGAGGACGCTACATGGACCATCGACAGGCATCGAGATTGAATTCCAATGGCCCACGGTACCGAGCCGAATCGGAAGTGATGATGTATTTCCACGCATTCAAGGTGCTCAATACCGCCGACAATCACAGCCAGCCCTGCACAAATCTATACCATCGCGGCGCGCGATTCGCGATGCCAAGCGCCTGGTCGCACATTATATCGACAAGGGCGTTGGAGCGCTTTTGCGGACCGCCATGCCGAATATTCTTATTGCCCAGGCATCACTGGCCGATCTTGGAGCAGTAGCAGGCACCAGCACTTTCTCGGCGTGCAGCGCGGACCTGTACAAATTCTCCACGACCAGTCGGTACGGATGATGAACAAGCGGCCATTGGCGGGCGACATCGCCGAGGAATATCAAGTGCCAAGAGCCTCGACCAGGAATGGTACGCGCGCGGCATACTACGGCACCCTGAGCACAATGCCCCGTGCCATTTACCAGCGCTAACATGGGCGTACGAACGCCAAACCCGGCCAACTCGACCCTCTGCCGCCACAGCAGAGCTGCCCCAAAACCATCGCTATATGGGCCGGTTATGGACAAGGTATGGCGCAGACGCGCGGACTACGCGCAAGGGTGAATACCGGCTGGTGGCTGTGTCTGAGTCAGGCGGGTATTTGCCGAACGCAGAACAAGGTCGCGCGCTGGCCGAACGTCGGTTGCCGATTTGCGCTGGCGAGCAGCTGGGTTTTCAGGCTTGAAGCAGTAACCTGCCGCGGCGCCTATTCTGAACCGGCGCCAGGATTGGCGTCAGGGGCCGCAGAGCCACGAGCGCAATGCCCTTCCCCGGACCTTCTGCAGCACTGGAAGCGGGCATGTCTTGCGACCTGTTACGTGCGCTTGAACGCGGAGAAAGCCCGAGGAGGGCACACCATGTTGATCAACTGGACACCTGACCGATATCGACGGGCAGTACCGCCTGAACCTGGAAAACGCGGACCCCCTCACACACGGGCTGGCAGCCCTTGCAGAAAAACCCCGATGGCCAGCGTCAGCATGACTCGCGGTACGCTGGACCGCATCCTGCTCGCCAATTGACCTTCCCCGGACCGCGAGTCAGGCCTGGCTACATCAGTCTGGAAGCGTAACCCCAAGGCAGTTCTTCGATCTTGCTGCAACTGATTGAAGGAAGCCACCTGGCCCAACTTCGCCTAATCGAGCGGTTAACGCAGTAGTAACCGGTTTCAGAAACACAAAAGCCGGGCACAGAGCCCCCGCTTTTATGCTTGCAGCCTGTCAATCCAGCAATCAGCATTCCATGCAGTCGCTGTACAAAGAACTCCACCTCCTGGCTTGAGACAGAAAACCCGGAGCCAAACAGCCAATCTGGTTACACGCCCATAAGGTAAGGTATATTACACCGCAGGCCCACGCTTGCGGATGGCTGCCGTTGCAGGGAATCTGCTCAGCCTGCGCCTGGGCAAATCAGCCGCGCCAGGGTATCCGATTGGATATGCCGCCGTCAATTCCCCGCTCACGCGTGTAGCCGTGGGCGCGACCGCCTCGTCAGCCGGTCTTGTTCGCAGAATTTCAAGGGACTGGCGAACCAGATATCACCTGCGGTAACGCCAATCCACTGCGCGCAAAGGTATCAATGGCCTCCCACCGGCCGGAGGCCACGTCCGCGCGCGGCATTATCGGATCAGTTTGCTCGAGGCTGCCTGCGAGGCAGGCGGAGAACGTCCTGTTAGGAGCATCCTTTCTTGAAATGCAAGTATATGGAGGCCGCGGCTGTAACCGGCTTCGGGTGCCGATCATCGCCAGGGTGGTATCGAGAAACCGTTGGGCTGAACCCAGCACCCATGCCGGCTTACGATGGAATTCAGGCGGTTTTTTCCGCGTCCTTCTTTCGTAACGGCGCATGGGTGTTCCAATCGAGCATCAGCCCACCTCAACCGAGTTCAGCCGAGGATGGGTGAGGGCGTTTATCAGAGTGCGTCGTCAGCCGCGCATTGCATGTAGGGAAGCAGTCAACAGCGCAGCTTGATATTATCAGCATCGCCCAGCGTTCTTGTCAACCGGAGGAAGCTGATGCCAACACAATCGGCAGAAGGCGCAACCGTCAACGACAGTTAGCCCCTTCTCGAAGGAAGAAGTCGCCCCACTGTCCATCGCCTCGGACCGCTGTGTCACGGAGGATTTGAAGGGGCAACCGGCAATCTGGCCGGTTTTGCCAAGACATCTTCTCATACACCGGCCAGTTGTGGCTTCATTAGCCGGCCTGGTCAGTGCCAGAGGCTTCGCCCAGAGCCGCACGAGCTTTCTGACCTGCTTCACTATCGGTACCCAATTTCAAGCCATCAATCGAACCAGGGCGCCCGGACCAGGGCTTTGCCCAGTTTGGGGATTGTCGCCAGGCGTCTGGGTGTTGACGGACAGTCAGATCCTTGATTATGGCCTGGGATCTGGCTTAGAGTCGAATACGCGACTTGAGCGCCCGGCATCTTCGCCAGCGTCCATCGAGTAGCGGGTCCCAGGTCACCCGTTCTCACGCCTGCGTGCTGAAGGCGAGCCACGATGTCCGCATCTCGGTGTTGACCACAGTCACATTCACCGGCTCGCTTCATGGCCAACGCTGTGCTCCAGCGGCCCGTGGCCAAAGATAATGCGAAACAGACAGCTCGACCAGATTGATTTCCTGGCCCTTGAGGTCCTGAATCGCTGCTGCGTCCTTTCCGATTACCAAAGCCGTCGTTGCACAATTGGAGTTATCAACCGCACGATCAGCGCCGTGGTGTCCAACGCCACCGGCGGAAGGAATAGACAGTTGCATCCATGCTGGGTTGGCAACCACGCGTCAAACTCACCGCGCAGGTGTGACTGGGTTTGATCGACTCGAGTATAGTGCATGATCTGCACGATCTCGAGCTTCGATACCGTATTTGTCCGCCCGACTTTTTTCATGATCCCGGACTCGGTCGAGTGTACTTCCACGGGAATCCAGCCAGCGGTAGTGCTCAGGAATCTTGAAGCGTCACGCTCCTGGGCGTACCGCGAAGGGATCATGATCGCCGAGGCAGCGGCCATGGCCAAGCCACCGCACCTTTTAAGCAAAACCGCTGAGGCGACGGGTAAAGGGAAGAGCTTTTTGCGATGTTTCAAACTTCCTGAGGGAAAATGAGGCTGGTTGCCTGTTATAGGTAAAAGCACAGCAAAAAAGGCGCGCCAGCCTTTTAGCCTTGGCCGCAATGAAATCAGAAGAATTATCACGGTAACGACTGGATTTTTCCCACTCGGAGAACGTGGGGTGATAGCTGGTCCCACTCTTCGCGCTTGAACTGCACGAAGGTTTCGAACATCGCCTCACCGAAAACCTGCATTGGGACAAGAGGGTCGGGCTTCAAAGCATTCAATCGACCTCGCCCAGGTTTCTGCGGCAAGCATCTCAATGCCCATCGTCGGCGCACTTCCTTGTCGCTGTAGTTGTACATGTTCTCGCGGTGCGGCTGACCGCGGATCCATCTGACCTCGCGGATACCTTCCAGGCCAGCGGCCAGAATCATTTTGCCGCACCCAGTTAAGGGTGCAGGGGCAGATTCATACCGCCGCACGGCATTCCACCCGGCTCGCCCTGCGAGGAGGATACGCAACAATATTGAGTTGCGGTTGTTTATTGCACGTAGCAGGACGGAAATAACCGGGGCCCAGGTTGCGAGCCGGCACAATCGCACCCTTCACGCACCAGGGGCGCTTGTAAAGCTGTGCCGTTGGCCGATCACCGCGTGATTGGCCCTTGGCGTGATTCATGATTGGCCGGCGATAAGTGGGTAGGCCATCTCCGGTGAGCCACAGCCGTGGATGTTCCTCGCCACTTGCGGCGGGCAACAGGTTGGTTCCGGTTATCCCGATCCGCCAGCGACATGTTGTCAGTGCGCGCCGCTTCCGGTACGATTGGCCGACGGCGTTGGCATAAAAAGCTGGCGAAAGCGCCGTGCTTGCGGGCCGATCTGCGCTTGACCATCAGACGGAAGAACACCAGCCGGTCAGCATGCCCCAACCGCATCGGTATAGCGTAAAATCGGTTTCGAACTCGGCCATATGGATCTTCGCTGATCGAAGGAGATACACATCCCAAACCCAATGCTGTTCATTGGCCTCGACCCCAGTTCGGCCGACAGATATGCATGTTGTCGCCCAGAGTACGCGGGTCAAGCGCAAGCTTGGCGAGAATATCGGCGGGCCGCTGATCGGCTCGAAACACCATCCGGCGCGTGTCCTTGAACAGGCAAGAATTTCGGTGTTTCGATTACCCAGGTGAAGATATAGCCCATGTTCTGAGGTTGCGAGCAGCGACCTGGCGCTTCAGAATGCTCCGTGCAGCCATGCCTTCGAAGGGCGCCCTTCCAGATGCAGAATCGCTGGCAAACCCAGGCCAGCTCCGGGCTTCCACGGGCAGACGGTCCATGGTCGCTACAGCCGGCAATCGCCGCCACTTCGTTATCGGCGATGTTCCTGCAGGTTGTACACCCATCGGCGCTGCGCCGGTGACCAGTCGGAGCCTTTCAACATGCGCCCGATGTGTGAGATGGGCCACAAATTTGCCTTGTAATGATGCCGTGTATATCAACATAACCGGCCAGAGGCGTATTTTTAACGCCCCTTGTCTTCCAGGGTTTGCTTCAGGCTTTCGGGGGATGGCTGCACGGTCATGACTGCACTCCCAGAGATTGATAAAGGTGCGCCGACAAACGGGCGAGCTTGGTATGATTCTTCCATTCAACATACATGCCAGCATGCAGTGTAGTAAATATGCCATACCCTATACGCTTGTACCCAGAATGGGTATCTCAATATCCTTCGAGGGCAGTTGCAAGAATGTCGGCATTATCAAGGGCTGCACAGCAGTTTTCCAGCCTCGGCAACACGATGCTGCCAACAGTGAAGCGAACTATTGCGAAGCACGGACTGGCCTCAGTTACCGTGCAGTTAGGGGAGCTGAGATGCGGCTGCGGACTAATCTGATTCTGGATCCCACTACTATGGTTGCGAACACCACAGACGGAAAATTTGCCCCTTATTGGTGCGCAGGGGCACCTTGATCCGAAACCAGTACTGCATTTGTCACCATCCACCAACCTTGATCGGCAATGGATCCGTCAATATCGAACCGAAGCAACGCGCCGAACAACCACGGGCCGCCTGGCCATTGTCCCGCATAGTCAGCCTGATCGGACAACGTCAAAAGCGCCAAAGCGATATTTGCTCGAAAAGCCGCCTTTCGCGATGCTGCCCCGGCCATGCGGTCATCGGAGCTGTCAATGGGCGGAATGCAGGCACTGCAATGGGGCTGGCCATAGTACCCAGACAGGGTTAAACGGTAGTCATGGGGAGTATCTTGCGCGACGGCCGCGCTGCTGGCCGCACAATCAGGGGATATTTTCTCGAGCGCGTTAAAGCCGCGATTGAACTGCGATCCGGCACGTGGCATGGGGGTTTTTACCACCATCCAGGCCCAATTGCCGCGGCCTTCAAGGCCTATTGGCCCGGGCTTTACTGACCGGGACCTGGGCTTACAGTCAGCGTTTTTTCCCGCCGAGGAAGCTGTATCGGCAGTTGGGCTTCCGATGCATTCCGGCCATTACTGAAGTACTGGACAAGAGGCATCCACCTGGCAAGGGGACGCCAAAATAAACCTAGCTACGGAGTGACCTGGAGAGCTGGAAGTGCGGCATGATGCATCAAGCAACACACGATCATTACGACTGGTGACTTTTGCCCGCCAGCGCCTCGCGACAGATCATGCCGCACGCTTTGATCATTCCTTGCACCACCGATCTGGTATTTCACTGAAAGCAGGACGCTTGTGGGAATGCAGCGCAGATTGCCCAATTTGCGGTATGCCAAACGCGGCTTAAGCTCGAGGGAACTGGCGGTCAATTGCGCTGCGACGCGGGCCGGGACCGAAACCCCAAATGACACCGCGCGGATACTGGCGCAGTGTTGCCAATCTGCTGGAACAAGTGACTGCGGAGCACCCGCTCAACGATCCTCCCAGCCGCTTGGCTCTCCAGCCCCGGCGGTTTTACGTCCAGACAACGGCGGCGCACTTTTCACCGCGCATGCCTCAGGATCTCCCGAGCAACAGGCACTATGACTCTCGCCAAATCTCACGCATAGGTTGCATAGCTGATCAGCGTAGAGTCTGCCAAAGCAAGACCGTCCGTTCGTTACGCCAGACGCTTGCATAAGCCAGCGGGCGCCCCGCCGGAATCAGCATTCAACAAAACCCCAGTTTCACCCGCGGTCTCGCTGTATATTTTTACCCTTGCCCGTGAAACTGACTTGCCTTGCCAGTTGGACCCTCGTTGAATCGGGGAGACCCTTTCTTAGCACCTTTTTCATTCGCCCTAACCCTCCATTTTGTCGTGTTATGCGCCGCTTTTAGTCTCCGCGCTGGCCGCTTAAACATCAATCCAACCGAAATCGGTTTATTTTGATTGCCTTAAAAAACATCTCAGGAAAATTTGGAATCTATGGGACCCCCAAAAAAAACTTTCCCCCCACCCCAGATTTCGGGACAGGGGAAAAAACTTTCTCCTTTCCCCCCCTTTTTTTCTTTGTGGTGATATATGAGGCTCTC
>Ga0163217_1055532_pt1 | contig 13660 bp, 16 predicted proteins | sample SynspAceP_FD_185933 | JGI IMG/M metagenome (GOLD analysis project Ga0163217, IMG submission 185933) | Saline lake microbial communities from Ace Lake in Antarctica - Synechococcus sp. Ace-P (PacBio error correction) | ecosystem: Environmental > Aquatic > Non-marine Saline and Alkaline > Saline ... | reverse complement strand
CAGCGGCGTCAGTCATGACCCAGCGCTGCGGTACCATCCCAAGGCTCCATAGCGAGCTTGAACAGTAGGAATACATGTCGCGCCACGCCTGAGGCAGCTCGACCGCTTGCTTTACCAGCTTCAGCACCAGCATTGTTTCGCCATCGGGGCTGAACGACCGCAGCGCACCAGCACCTCGAACACCGCATTTCCAACGCGCGGCAAGGAGTACGGAACGACCCGCTGGCGACGATCGGTTTGATGTCTTCGGCCATTTCGCCCAAACGATGCCCGACGCCATGCGGAATCATCGTGGCTTTTCATCCAGTTGATGTTGCCTGAGCGTGTTGATCTCGCCGTTGTGGGCCAGCATTGCGGAATGGGCTTGCGTCAACACCACTGTGCGGAAGGTGCGTTGTGGAATAACGCTGGTGATAGATCGCAAAGACGCGGATTCAAAGCGTTCGGTCCATTTCAGGGTCGGATAGAAGTTGGCACATCCTGCGCCAGGCATCATGCCTGGGCCTGTAGATGATCCGGTACCGCCAGGGACATTCGACGCGATGTTTAAAAGGATTCGGGCACGCTGTGCGGCCAGGCGGCTTTTTTCGATGCGAAAAACGACGGATGACATAAAGGCTCACGCTCGAATGTTTCCTCGTCCACCGCCCTTGGCGTTCGAAATCAGGATCTGTTCGATCTCGGGCGGGGTCGCGGATTGGCCTTGTCGCCCACGAACCGTACGTATCCACCAGGCACGTTGGCGCCAGCCGTAGGATATAGTAGTTGCGCCAGCACTTCGGTTTCAACGATGGTCCGCAGGTTTCCTGCGCGCAAAAGTTGCTGTGCGCGGCAAAAAGACCTGACCGACGGCGATCAGTTCGCCTTTCGCGGGGCTGTGACCGGTGCGGCGCAACCTGATCATAGAAAAAGTTGACGGGATCTGCACCGTGAATGCCTGCGCCGTCGCCGGTTTTTACCGTTCCGATCAACAGGCCCCGCCGGTGCCAGATCGCCTTGAGCGCCCCCTTGATGCCGTTTTCAACAACCGCACGGCGCTGGGAGCCGTCGATTGTTCACGACAAAGGCCAACACCCGGGGCCCAAAAAAAGATGAATGGCTCTCTTCATCGGAATACAGACCGTTTTCGGCCATGAAAGCGCGTTTTGCTTCTTCGCGTGCTATCCCAGGCGTCAATCAACTTTGGTCATTTGGAAATCTCCTAAATCGGGCGCGCCGAGGCGCGAAATAATACACATGAAATGGGGCGTTATGTCGGCGGCGATGGCCCACGCTGGCCCCATCTTTTCACCAGGATCGCCCTGCGCCACAATCGCGCCCGTCCTTGATGGGGCCCAGAACCACCAGTGACGCGCGCGCACGATGTCACCCACGGCAATAGACACCCATCCAAATCGGTCCGCCGGTGATATAGTCGGCCTTGATCCCGTGCACCCAGCGGTTCACCGCAAGCCTCATGCGTGTTCCACAGTTTTGGGCAGGTTCTTCGCGGTTCAAGCAAGCGCCCAATGAATCACCCAGATCGCCTCTTCGACGATTAATCTCTAGCGCCCTCGATTCACCTCGGGGGCCTGACGGCCAGAGACATAAGGCGCGCCAAGACGCATCTTTTGCACATCACACCCGGCTGACCGGATCGCCGACAATCCTTTGGGCGCGGACAGCATTCAAATACCACGCCCTTCTTCTTCGGCGTTCGCAACTTCGCGTTGCGAGACCGGCATGTTGTTGCGGTCACGACGATAAAGACATTTCACCGACGGGCCCCTGGCGGATCGAGGTCCGCACACAGCTCCATCGCAGGATCACCGCCGCCAATGACGACCGACCTCTGTTTTACCCTGCGCGTTAAACGAACCGGAGTCGAATTCTTCGACCGCGTCGGCCAAAGTTTTGAACGGTTGCTCACGGTCAGGAAATATCAACGCGCGTTCCAGACCCACCACCTCGCCAACGCCGGGGCCTGAATATCACGTGTCTTATAAACGCCCGTCGCGTGATTACGGCATCATGCTTGGCGCGGATATCAGCAAAAGTGATGTCGACACCCCACATCGCAGTTCAATTCAAGTTAACCGCCACCTTCGGCAAAACTGATCGTTGCGGCGCATGACGATATCTTTTTCCAGTTTGAATCATTAGGTTTTTAACAATTCAAGGGGGATAACCAAGGTCAGCAAGCACCGCGCGGTCATAGCGATCATAGATCGTAACCCTTGCACACCCGCACGGCGCAGCACGTCCGCAAGCGGCCAGGACCGCCAGGGCCCTGCGCCGATGATACCAACGGATTCGCACGTTTCGGTCTGCGGCTTGATCGCCTGCACCCAGCCGTTTCCCATGCGTATCGGTGATGTATTTCTCGACAGAGGGCGATGGTCACAGTGCCGTGGCCGGAGTTTTCAATCACAACAGTTGCCTTCGCACAGACGTCACTGCGGGCAGATGCGGCCGCCAAATTTCGGTGGAAGGTTGGTGGCCTGACTGATCTCGTAGAGCTTTCCTTTCAGGCCGCACCTTCGGCGGCAGGCGCAGCCAGTCGGGAGATGTTATTGTGCAGCGGGCAATGCGTCTGGCAATATGGAACGCCACAAACTGCGCTTACCCTGCTGGATTGCTCACTCCTGCCGCCACTCTCTCACCGCGTGCCGCATCCATTCCGAATTACTACATATAACGTTCTTCCACGAGCACGACAATATACAGGTGAGTGCCGTTTTGCGTCGGACATATTATCCCGGCAAACGTTTGGTACTTCATTGAAGCATGCCTGTGACGGTCCCTTGCCATTCTTGGCATCTCATCCACCATGAAAACACGTTTGTCTGCCCCCTCTCATCAGCTCACATGGGTAATCTATAAGCAAAGTCTCTTTCTACGATATATATCACGTTTATCTACGTCCGTTAATACCCACTAGCACTCCGTATTTTCCTTCCACGCATTTAGTCTGGCGGATGATAATCCCCATTTATGTTCCGATTCTGGCCTTTAAACAAACCTACTTCCCTTCCATCCCCCCAAAGTTTGTAGCCTATGGCACCGAGAAACGTTTTAAAGCCGGCCCTTCATGACCCATGTTTCCCAATTACTGCTCGTCGCAATCATTCAGGGCTGACAGAGTTCTTGCCCGTCTTCGTCTCGGGTCATCTGATTTTTGCTGCCCACGCTCACCGGCGGACCCGATTCAGGGGCTTGCCATTGATTGGCGGTGCATGTCGGCCACGCTTCTTGCTGTGGTTCTATATTTTCGCACGAAGTCGCAGAGGCCAATATATACATATAAATGATGACGCTCTGGCGCCTCCAGATGATCAATCCTCGCGCGCGTGCGCCGCCGGCTTCGACAGCATCGCTTGTCATCTTCATATACCTGCGTGGATCGTTAGAGCTCCGGGCTGTCGTGATCATACGCTGCTGTGATACGAACGAGGATGCTTCCGCTCTCTTTGCGGTGATCGCTCTCTGTTGCGGGATGTACTGTATGGGCCCCGACCACACAGGTCGCAAGCGACGGCGCACACCGCGAATAGACTACAGCAAGCATGTGAAAGGTGGCCGTCTGGATGGGGCTCGCGCAACAGCCAATTCGCGCATGATCCCCGGCAACTCTCCTTCCCGCGCTTCAATCGGCACCCACATAGAGGATTATCCACCTGGTAGGCATCCACCGCGGTGGCATCGCAAACTGGCTATGAGCTCGCTGCGAGGCACGTGATATACGCTAAATCTCCGCGTCTGAGTGCGCTGTTCCCTCTGAGTGCACTTTCTCACTTGGACGTACTCATCCGTGTGAGAGGGACCGCGCACACATGCTATTGCCCGTGAACGCAATTCCCACGCCGCCGCTTCGCCTTGTTCGCCAGCCGTGCACTTTCCTAGTGTGCCTTTTGTAGCCCTTGATTTATGCGCCAGTTTGGCGTGTGTCGGAGCCGTGTACATATTTCTGTCACACACCACCGGTCATGTGCATTTTAGCATTCTCACTGTGAGGGCCGGCGCTGCTGGTGATATGCTACAAGCTAAAGATAAAGGCCCCGGCCTCGTTGCCGCAGGGGCTTTCTGTATTCCGAATGCTACTGGCCAGTGTCCGGCAGATTTTCCGCGGATTTCTGATCTACGTCTTCGTACTGACCCGAACGGGCGGAAACGCCACAGATACTCGGGCAAAGCACCGATCCATAGACACCAGGGTATCCCAGAGCCCCGTCAAAGCCCGCGCGCCCTCGCCTACGACGTTATCTGTGGGCAGTCTTGATCTTGATCACGGTCGTCAACGTGTTCTCCTGTGATTCAAACCGAAGGCACCCGCATTTGCAGCACATTTCCAAACCAAAGGCGATCAATCCGCGCGACAAACGTGGCAAATGGCGATGACCAGACGACGGCGGTTTACCACACCCAGCATACGCTGCTAATCAGTCCGCGAAAAGCTCTCCGACCTCGGGTCGCCCAATTCGTAGATTACCCGCCGGGGCCTTGCCCGTCACCTCGCCAGCTCTGGCCGCATGGGCGAACGTCATCGGACATAAACCGTGCTGAAACAACCTGTATCCGCACCCACGCAGGGATGTCGCAGGGCTGATCCGCCGTCATACCAGCAAAAACGTTGAAAGAAGTCAATCCCCTTCGGGCCCGAAACACGATTCGAGGGCGCAGGAATAACGCATCGGGCATGTATTTCAGCACGCCGGCCTCTCCCATCGCCTGCGTCTGGCATAGTCGCTATCGGCCTCGGCATTCGCACCGATGGCAGAGATCTGACACCAAACGCTGCACCCCTTCGGCTGCAGACAGGCCGCGCAATACGCTCAGCACCGTCAGCCTGAGTTCGAGCTGTCAAAAAGTTTCCTTGCCAGCCTCGGCCAGGATTCCCAACGACAGTTCAACCACCGCCATCAGGCGCCCGCCCGCGCAACACTACGAGATGCGCACAAGATGCATTCATCCGAGTGTTGTCAATTAGACCGGTTTCGACCCTCCCCCAACCGGTGCCATAGGTACGCACGAATAACGCTTCGTTCGGCGACGCATACCGCAACGCGCAACACGCCACATACCGCCAAAATGCCATGCGGCGAACGATATACCCCCACAAACCCGGAACCGCCGTAAACAACAAAGTGACCAAGCTTTGCCATGATGACCCCTGACCAGAAAACTAGGGACAGATACATCCCCCCCCTTGAGGGAACAAGCAGCAATTCGGCCCAAAGTGCCGCCCACAGCCGATCCAGCGCACAAATCGCGCCCCTCGCCAATTATTCTGTCGTCACTTCGTTTTTGTTGCGAGAATCCAAATGACACCCCGCCCCACAGCAATTAAACGCTCCCTCACAACCCCCCTGTGCCCAGGTGGGCGGTGATTGGAATGGGATAGACGCGCTAGCTTCAGGTGCTAGGTAACTGGGGCCTACGGTGTGGAGGTTCGAGTCCTCTCCTGGGCGACCCTTATCCCCGATAAGCAAATTACCTAGAAAAATTCATTTACGTTTTTTTCATATCCCCGATCTCTCTTACGTACTTAGTTTCTGCCTGCCTTTTCGTCGCATTGTGCTTGAGATGGGATTGGAAAACGCTGCTCGCTTTCTGGGATTTTTGGGAATGTTGCCGCACGCCGAGAGTCAAGCAGGAACGGCCCAAATTCGGGGCATGCGCTACCTTGTCGCCATTGGTCGAACGGTGGGACTCTTAAATGTAAATGACGGGCGCGGAAATCGTAGCAAGTCCAGCTTTATATGCGCGGCCTATTTCACGCTAACGCGGCAACATAGTGACCAAAATGCTCTGCCACCGAACCCACCCTAGCTTAACAAAGGCACCGCCCCTTCGGGACATCTTGGCTAGGCAACGTTAAAAAGCCCGGCAACTTGCCGGGCCTCCTTAAAGTCCTAGATCCAGCTATTAGCGGCATAACGCTTACGATCGCACTGGTTTCAGGGTTTACGATGACCGTCTGGCATTGATGTCAACGTAAACGGTATCCGACTGCGAAGGAATTTCGTATAGGACGACGTCCTGAGGTACGCCGCCACGACCCGCGACTCACCGTACAAGGTAAACTTGTCTCTACCGGGTTGCTTTCCGCATTATATGTCACCGTCTCTACAGGTGGGTTCAACTGCGCCGAACGGCCCGCCCCCGAGGATACCGCCTGCGATGATGCCGCCACGGGACCGCCGGCAGCATATGCCGCGAGCGAACCGATCACGCGCCAGCTGTCGCACCTTTTGGCGCTTTCATCTTTCAGAGTCTCACCGGTGTCCTCTACGTCACTGTGGTGACTTCCCACTGCCGCAGGACGTTCCGTTACCAATAAGGCCTCTCTTCGGCCTGAACAGTCAGGTAGGGCGCGTAGGACCAACCTCAACGCCATCATATGAGACTTTTGCACCACGTGGCCCGTCTGCAACACAACCGTTCGAAGCGTCGCTGCTTCGCCACAGGATGACACCCAGAATGGTTTTTGTAGTTATTGCAGGGGCCGCTGCGGATGTTCAGGATCGGTCGCGGCGCTTGATTCCATCGCCATCGCCGATAACAGCAGAACGGCGGGCCAGCGCCAGGAAGATTTACCATTGTAAATTTGTAAAAGACGTTTCATCCGTTATTCTCCTCACTAGCCGCGTAGCAGTTGTGATCTGCTTCACACCCTGTTCGGTCGTGCGGCATCTGGGTTGGATAACCTCCAGAATATGGCAAAGTGTGCGCGCGCGTTGCGTTCTCTAGCCGTAGATTGGACCCCCGGCAGAGTTTTGTTATAGCGTCCGGATTCAGTTCTGCGAAGTTGATTTGGTTATGGCATCGCAGCTTTGCACCACGCTTGCCGCCCCGATTGAGTCATACGGCCGGTGGAAAACAGGATGGGAACTTCGATCTGCGCGATCCAGATTCGTCGATAGCTGTCCGTTTTAAATTTTTCCACACACGAGGGGGCTCGTCATAGTAGAGTTCTTTTGGACATCGTTTTATAAAAAAGATTTGCGGGTGATCTGGCGTACTCAGGCTTCAGGGCTCCGTATTGAGATCACACCGGACTTAGCAGCACTCCAACCGCGCGGCGATTTGACGACATCTTCCGACATCTTAACGGACCCGGATGTTGTTGGCATCGCGCTCGCTTGAAGTCCTCAGCTCGGCTTATCGACACGGCATTATTAATCCGTCGCACGATGCGCCGAGCGTTGGTGCCAACGCGCTTGGCTGCTTGAGGGGTAAGTTTTTGGATTGTTGCCTTTGCGGACAGCCAAAAATAGCCGCGACCTATTGGGTCTGGCTTGTGTGTGTAAGTTGGTGTTGCGAGAGTAGGATTTGAACCTAACGACCTTCATAGATATGAGGTACTGACGAGCTACCTGGGCTGCTCCATCCGCGCCTGGTAGCCAATGAGTATGTATGCTTATTAATTTTCATCGCCAGAGAGATACGTATTTTAGATGTTTTGTCTAGTGTGTTTCGGCAACCGGTGAGCCTACTCTCCCACGCTCTCTCTAAATACGGCTTCAGGTACCATTGGCGCATAGCACTTAACTGCGAGTCGGGATGGGGATCGGGGTGTTTTGCTTACGCCTGATATGACCACCAAACCGAGTTTAAAAACCTCTTTAAATGTCCAAGTACGAAGTACAACTGATTGATATGGTGTATGCTTTTGTCTCAGTTAGATAGTCTTTCTTCTACTGGATCAAATCAAGCCTATCGAGCCAATAGTTACCAGTTCAAGCTGAACGTATTACTTACGCTAATCCTGGCCTATCACGAGGTGGTCTACCTCGGCTCTCAGTGGATACCTTGTTTTTGAGGGTGGGCTTCCGCTTAGACTGCCTTCAGCGGTTATCCTGATCCGATATAGCTTACCCAGGCACTTGCTTATTGGCAATAAGCAAGCTGGTCCACCAGTGGATCGGTTCACCCCGGTCGTCTGTACTAGGGCAACTCCTCTCAAGTATCCTACACCCACGGACAGATAGGGACCGAACTGTCTCACGACGTTCTAAACCCCACACGCTCCACGTACCTCTTTAAACGGCGAAACACCGTTACCCTTGGGGACTTGCTCCAGGCCCCAGGATGACAATGAGCGACATCGGAGGGTGCCAACACTGCCGTCGATATGGACTCTTGGCCAGTATAGCTGTTTATCCACGGACGTACCCCTTTTATCCGTTTGAGCGATGGCCTCCTCACCACCTTTGGACCACCGGATCACTATGGCCGTCTTTCGGACGTCTGCTCGACTTGTCAGTCTCGCAGTCCAGGCCTGTCTTCTGCCATTGCACTCAAACGAGCGATTTCCGCACCGCTCTGAGCCAAACTTCGCGCGCCTCGTTACGGATTTAGGAGGGCGAACCGCTCCCAGGTCAAAACTACCCAGCACCACAGGGTCCCGGATCCGGATACGGACCGGCGGTTAACATCAACGCCAGAAAACAAGGGCTGGTATCTCAAGGAGGCTCCACGCAAACTTGCGTTCACGCTTCAAAAGGACCCACCACTATCCTGCAATGTCGGCTAATGCCAGTGTGAAGTTGTAGTAAAAGGGCACGGGGTCTTTCCGTCCTAACGCGGGTAACCTGCATCTTGACCCGGGTAATTCAATTTCGCATGAGTCTATGTTTGGAGACAGCGGGGAAGTCGTTACGCATTCGTGCAGCGTCGCGAACTTACCCGACAGAATTCGGCTACCTTAGGACCTTATAGTTACGCCGCCGTTCTACCTGGGCTCAATTCAGAGCTCTCACCCTCCTTTTAACCTCAGCACCGGGCAGCGTCAGACCCGTATACGTTCGTGTCTTACGACTTCGCAGAGCCCTGTGTTTTTAATAAACAGTCGCCACCCCCCTGGTTTGTGCCCCCCAGCCGTACTGCGTACAGACCGGTCCTCCTTCTCGCGAACTTACGGAGGTAATTTTTTGCGAGTTCCTTCAACATAGTTCTCTCAGCGACCTTGGGTATTCTCTACCTATCCACCTGTGTCGGGTTATAGGGTACGATCTAACGATGGAGCTATTTCAGGAACCTCTAAGCAGCCCATTCAATCCGATAAGGTATGAACTACCTTCGAGATCCGTCACTTCCTTCTGCCAGAAATTAACCGGTTCCCATCGGACACGCCTTTCGGCCTCGCCTTAGGGTCGGGCTTACCCTGCTCAGGATTAGCTTTAAGCAGGACCCTGGGATTTTCGGCAGAGAGTTGTCTCTCACACTCTTTGTCGCTATATGTCACATTCTCACTATTTGTGATCTCTCCACGGGATCCTCACAGGCCCGCTTCCACAGAAAGCTCCTTGTGTCCAATTCCACCCGAAGGGGATAAGGACACATGCGAACTATGTCACAACTACGCTCTGCTACCATGCAATAAATGCATCCTAAGCTTGGCTCATGGCTTAGCCCCGTTACATCTCGCCCGCAAACAACTTATTTAGACCAAGTGAGCTGTTACGCTATCTTTAAAGTGATGGCTGCTTCTAGCCAACTCCTGGTTGTTTTGGTCGTCCACCTGCTTTCCCCACTTAGCATGAATTAGGGGCCTTAGCTGTAGGTCAGGGTTGTTTCCCTTCTTCACAACGGACGTTAGCATTCGCCTGTGTGTCTGCCATCTATTAACTACCTCGGTATTCGGGAGTTTGGTTAGATCAGTAAGCTGTGGGCCCCCATTACCATCCAAGTGCCTCTACCCCCGAGGTTATTCGATGACGCTCTACCTAAATAGGGATTTCGCAGAGAACAAGACTATCTCCGTGTTTGATTGGCCTATTCACCCCTTAGCAACAGACTCATCCCCGATCCTTTTCAACGATGTGGGTTCGGGTCCCTCTCAATATCTATCTCAACCTGGCATAACAGCTAGATCCCGTCTCTAGATGGTTTTCTGGGTATTGTCATCTGATCCACAACTCATAACGCCCCTATTAAGACTTCGCTTCTTCTGACTCGCCGCCTACACTCTACGGCTTAAGCTTGCTTGTGAGGACCAAGTCCCCGCTAATGATCCCCATCTATACAGAAAAAAGTACTCGCTGTCAGACGTAAAAGGTTCCCCTCCCCAAAACTGATTGTAGGCGTTCGGTTTCAGGTACTGTTTCACTCCCCTCGTCGGTGGCTGGTGCTTTTCACCTTCCCTCACGTCTCCTTATGGTACTTCGGTTCACTACGGTCAGTAAGAGACTTAGCCTCCTCGATGGGTCCTCCGAGTTCAGGACAGAATTTCACTTGTTCCGCCCTACTTAATACGTCCTCTCATCTTCTTATACGGGGGACTATCACCCCACTTTGTTGTGCGCATTCCAACGCATTCTTATGGTGGTGTCCCCCGTTTCGCTCGCCGCTTACTAGGGTAACTGCTCTCTGATTTTCTTTCTTCGCGTATACTTAGATGTTTTCCATTCCCCGGGTTTGCTTTTATTAAACCTATATGTATTCAGTCTATAAATACCTGCCGTTTACCAAGTTATTACTGCTCGTTGCCGAGCAATAATAACAAAGTATCAGGTGGGTTGCCCCATTCAGAAATCCATGGATCAAAGCTTATATTCTCAGCTCCCCATGGCTTATCGCAGATGTGATCAGTCTTTCATCGCCTCTGTACTGCCAAGGGCATTTCACCAACACGCCCTTTTCGCGCTTGATTTATCCAGGAAATAAGAAAGACTGATTTAATGTTCCTACCCCATCCGGCTACTTGAGGACTATTTACACCCTCAAAGGCCCGGTAGATTGCAGGACGTCAGTCCAACGTGGAAAGACCAGAAGCTGGTAAGGAACTGTCTTTCCTTATTCCATGATCCACAAAGCATACTATTTTTAGCCCAATACATTATTATGCTCTCGCGATCTGCGATTCGCAGTTGTGTAGTCGCAGTCAGCGTACCTTTCCGTAATGAGGAATTAGGCGTCACTACTCTGGTTTATATATCGGCCTCGCGTGAGAACTCGCTCAAGCTCCGCAGAGTATACATCTAAAGATTTCCACGTATAGTACTCAGCCTAAAACTGCCAGGAGTCCTCTGCTGCAAGATGCCCCTGACACTCTCGCATCCATGGGTCGAATCCTCTCCTCTCGTTAGTGGTTAAGATTGCTCTTAAAAAGTAACTGTAATCTCTCTTTACGATGTCAATTGCTGAAACTTCCGAAGAAGCATCAGCGGTCTGTCTAATCTCACGTGCATATACAAAACATTCAACGAGTGTGTGAGTGATGTTCTGCATAGTGCGTGGTGATGGTTGGTGGAGCCTAGCGAGAGATCGACTTCCTGACCTCCTGAATGCAATTAGGCGCTCTCCCAGCTGAGTAAGGGCCCCATCAAAACCCTTTCGGGATCTGGTGGTCGAGGAGGACTTGAACCTCCGACCTCACGCTTATCAGGCGGTGCGCTCTAAACCACCTGAGCTACCGACCGCGTAGTCCTCCCCTTAGCGAACTGCGGCGTCGCCCTGCAGTCTCTTTTGACTTCAAAGGATTGCGAGAAGGGCCAGGTCAGGCGAGTTACTTTAAGCCGTCGTCTCTTTATGAGCACCGCTTTTACCCATGTCTCGGATCACTCCGCCTGCCGCTGACCGGTACCCTGTCAACGACAGGGCGTAGCGTCGGCTAGCTACCTAAGTCAGGCGTAGATACGGCTGGCTGAAGAGATAGAGGACGGTTCGCGGGTCGAGTTACATCTAAAACATGTAACCGGAATATGGACAGCTTTGTTTGCTGCTCACTGCTAAGTGTTCCATGTAGATTAGCAACGCTAATACTGCTGAGGAACATCCCTTAGATAGCTTGAGCGTGATCCAGCCGCCCAGGATTACCCCTATCGGTCTTATCTCTGTTTGACGGGACTTCACCCCAGTCGCTGATCTCGTGGCCGCCTGCCTCCCGAAGGGTTAGCGCCTCTCGGTCAACTCCCATTCTGTTGTGACGGGCCGGATGGTACAAGGCCGGCAACGTATTCACTCGCCGCTCGTATGCTGATACGCGCAGTACTAGGCGATGTTTCTCTCTTCATGTCTCGTCGAGTTGCAGACCCTCACTGAATGACAGCATTTGGAAGTTCACTCCAGATTATATGCTGCATTGTAGCAAAGATAGTGTGTGCTAGCCCCAACCGTTAAGTGCCTTGAGAGCTTGACGTTGCAGTCACACCCTTCCTCACGCCATTGTCACGGGCAGTTATTCCTTAGTAGTGCCCAGCCGTGCTGGCAAGCTAAGGATGTGCGAGTTGCGCGCGCTCGTTCCGGACTTAAGCCATGAACATCGTCACGACACGAGCTTGACGACAGCCATGCAGCACCTGTCACTGCGTCACCGAGTGAACGCTCGATCTCTCGAGTTTAGCACAGGATGTCAAGGGTTGGTAGGTTCTGCCGCGTTGCTTTCAATTAAACCAACATGCCTCTCACCGCTTGTGCGGCCCCGTCAATCCTTTGTGAGTTTTAATCTTGCGACCGTACTCCCCAGGCGGACATGGGTGCCTGCTTGAATCCGTTAGGTGTGTCACCCGAAAGTATACTGCCCGACGACTGGCCATTCATCGGTTTACATCGCATCATGGTGCTCTCACCAGGGTTCATCTAATCCTGTTTGCTTCCCCACACTTTCGTAAATACTCTGTCGTCTGCCTGTCTTCCCACGTAAGTATCGAGCCAGTGAGCCGCCTTCGCCACTGGTGTTCCTCCAAATATCTACGAATTTCAACCTCTACACTTGGAATTCCATACCTCTCTCGAAAACTCCGTAAGAAGCCAGGTGATTTGTATCTAGATTGCTCAGTGGTGTACTCACTACTGTAAGGATTTCACGCCTTAGCTCTCGATTCACTCTGGTCTTTACGCCCAGAATTCCGAACTTCTAACCTCTCCCTCTATTACTGCTTGTGGACGGCAGTAGGCCGGGTTTCTTTACAGGTACCTCCTTATGTCATCCCTGTTGCGTAAACGTGCTTTACGATCGTCATTAGCATCGTGTCCATCACATCACGCTCGGGCATGGCTAGATCAGGCTTGCGCCCATTGTCTAAGATTCCCCACTGCTTGGCCTCCCGTAGGGTCTGGCCGTGTCTCGTCCCAGTTTGCTGATCATCCTCTAAACCAGCTATAGATCGTAACTGTGGTAGGGCCATTACCCCCCCAAACTATCTAATCTACGCGGGCCAATCCCCCCGATAAATCTTTCCCGGAAGGGCTTATACGGTATTACTCTCAGTTTCCCCGAGGGCTATTCCGTAGAAAGGGGGTATGTTCCACGCGTTACTAACCCTGCCGCCGCTCGGTCCCGGTAAGAGACTGCCTCGACTTGCATGTGTTAGGCTGCCGCACGTTCGTTGCTGAGCCAGGATCAAACTCTCAAGTGAAATAGAACCTCACGCTGCTTATCCTTGACGTCGAACCTCTGCACATTCAAAACCTGCATCAACTTACTGAATGATACAGGCAGTTTATTCTCCGATTGAAAGTGCTTAGAGGTTACCAGTTAAAACTATTAAATGAAGCCGTGCCAACAGTGAGAGCTGCACCGAATAATCGCTTATTTAGCACCTAGTGCTGTGCGCTCATCGGCGGGCGATATGTAGGGTTGATCCATCGAATGAACCAAACCGCCCACATAATCTCTTCAGATATCTAATGTTTCAAAGAGCGTTGAGAACGAAAGAAAACCAAGAGTGCGGCCGTA